>RCNE010000352.1_pt1 | contig 25003 bp, 23 predicted proteins | sample 2041361 | NCBI WGS metagenome assembly RCNE01 (sample SAMN09708229, study PRJNA481090) | Marine sediment metagenome, whole genome shotgun sequencing project. | reverse complement strand
TGCAACGTGGCTACGGTTTTATGGGCTTCACCATCCGGTACGCAGATAGTGCTGACGTTTGTGCCTTCGAGGTTGGGCAACAGCCGCTCAAGGTAAAGCGGCGCGACCGTATCGTTACTCACTACAAGGCAATCGGCCGAACGCAGGTACGGAGAGAGGTCGAAATTGCCGTCAAGGAGCGAACGCCCGATCAGGATCGGGTAGCTGCGGTCGCCGAGATTGACAGTCAACTCATTCATACGAGGCTAGGGTACAACAATGTAGGGGCGCGCCCCAGCGTGCCACGTGCCCTCGGGGTGCTACGTGCCCTTGGGGTGCTACGTACTCTCGGGGTGCCCTCGCGCTGCCAAGCAGCGCTGCAGCCCATCAGGCTGCCGGAGGTCTTGTCTCACAATGCGGCTGCGCAATTTAAGAGATCTGCTGGATGATCTCGTTTGCGACGGAATGAACCTTGCGACCATCCGTTTCGACCACGAGGTCGGCAATTTCCCGATACAGCGGATCGCGCACTTCCAGCAGGGACTCGAGAATCTCGCGGCGATCCCCGTTTTCGAGCAGCGGCCTCTCTCTGCCACGATTGGTGCGCGCGAACTGTTGCTCCACCGTCGTGTAGAGATATACGACGAAGCCGCGGCCGCCAAGATTGCTGCGACTCTGCTCATCGACGATCGCACCGCCGCCGGTAGCCAACACGACACCGTCAATCTTTGTCAGATCGTCGATAGCAGCCGCTTCGCGCTTGCGAAAGCCGGCCTCTCCTTCCTTCTCAAAAATAAAAGGGATATCCACACCGGTGCGCGACTCGATCTCATCATCGCTGTCCATGAACGTCAGGTGCAATGTGCGAGCAAGCTGACGGCCAACGGCCGACTTGCCTGCGCCCATGGGGCCGACAAGAAAAATGTTCTTTGGGTGCTTCATTGGGTTGTTGGAAAGCCCTCAAAAGAGAAAGCCAACCCGAGGGTTGGCTTTCCATGACTTCAGTCAATCAGCTGATCAGTAAACCGTCGCGCCTTCCTCAAGAATCCGCGGCGTTACGAAGATCAGCAGCTCGGCCTTGTTGTCCAGGCGCTGCTTACTCCTGAAAAAACTGCCCACAAACGGAATGTCGCCAAGCACCGGAACCTTGGTAATAGTCTCGCGACGTTCAGTCTCGTAGATTCCGCCGAGCACGACCGTCTGACCATTCGCGACAAGCACCTGCGTTTCTACCGAACGTGTATCGATACTCGGTACCGTGCCGCCAAGGCCGCCGGTCGAAATAATCTCACCGACGTTATCCTTGCTGACGCGCAGATCCATGATGATGTTGTTGTCAGGCGTTATCTGTGGCGTTACGACCAACTCCAGGACCGCTTCCTTGAACTGAATAGTCGTTGCACCCGAAGAGGCTGACTGCTGGTAAGGAATTTCCACACCCTGCTTGATCGTCGCTTCTTTCTGGTTTGCCGTAATAACGCGAGGCGTCGATACGATCTCACCACGGCCCTCAGCTTCCAGCGCAGTCAACTCCAGGTCAACCAGGTAATCACTCTCAAGTACCGCCAGCGAGAAGCGACCTGCTGCGCTGCCAATCGGCAGCGCTACATTGTAGCGATCACTCAAACTTGGCAGTTCGAGCAGCGTAGTGCTGGACGGATCCGCCAGGTTGTCGAGGTAGGTACCGATCATGTTATCCGTACCCTGTCCGGTACCGCTGATAGTCGTCAGGCCCGTGCTACTTTCATTGAACGCAGTAACACCCAGGCGGACACCAAGATCACGGCTGAAGTCGTCATTGACGACAACGATGCGCGACTCGATCAAAACCTGCTTGATCGGTATGTCGAGGGCACGAACCAGCCGACGAATACTCTGCAGATTCTCTGCCGTATCCTGTACCAGCAGCGTGTTGGTGCGATCATCCACGCCAACGCTACCGCGGCCCGATGTCAACGCGCTACCGCCGCCCTCCGCCATAATCAGGCGGGACAGATCAGAAGCCTTGGCATAATTGACCTGCAGGAACTCGGAATACAGAGGTTCGAGTTCGCTAATCGCGGCCTTCGCCTCGAGATCGGCCGTTTCACGAGCCGCAATTTCTTCCGCAGGCGCCACCATGATGACGTTGCCATTCTGGCGCATGTCCAGACCCTTGGTCGTCATTACGATATCCAGCGCCTGATCCCAGGGGACATTGCGCAAGCGCAGCGTTACGTTGCCCTGAACCGTATCGGAAACAACGATGTTCTTACCCGATGTCTCAGCCAACAGCTGCAGAACCGCGCGCGTCTCAATGTCCTGGAAGTTCAACGTCAGGCGCTGACCTTCATATTCCTTGGTCTCCGAAAACAGGCTGGATTCCTCGGCGCTATCTTCAGCGGCAGGGTTAATCTCGATCGTAAATTCGTTATCGGACTGGTACGCAAGCTGCTCATACTTGCCGTCCGCCGAAATGACGATCCGTGTATCCATATTTGTGCGCAACGTATCTACCGTCGTAACCGGTGTCGCGAAGTCCATCACGTCAAGACGACGCATCAGCTCTGCGGGCAGGCTGGTGTCCTTGAATACAGCAACGACTCGGCCACCTTCCTGGCGAATATCAACCGGGGTCGAAGGGTCCGTCAGGTTAACGACGACGCGACCGCCGCCATCTCGAGTGCGGCGGAAGTCAACGCCGGAAATGGCGCGGCTGCCAGGAGCTGCATAGGAGCGAGACGCGGTTGCGGGTGCGCTGGCGAACTGGGTGGTATCAGCGCTGTACTCTCCGCTCTCTCCGAGTATTACAGTAACCGTGTTGCCACTGCGACTCGTCTCGTATTCAACCATCGAGCCCAGGTTTAGTACGACGCGCGTACGACCATTGGCCTCAGCCGTCAGCACCGTATCCAGGGGGCCCAGATTGACATCCCGTCGGCGGGAACTCAGACCCAGTGTGGTGTTGGGCAGGTCGAGCGCAATCCTCGCGGGATTTTCGATCGTAAATGCCAGTGGCTCAGGCGCCGTATCACTCATGATCAGCTTCAGCTCGACGCGTTGGCCGGGCAGACTCTGCACCTGAATGTCCTGCAGCCGGTTACCTTCCTGAGCGCTTGCGCTAGCGCCCCAGAAAAGCAGCAAAGCTGCCTGTGCCAATGCAGCCAGTTTTAGCACCGATGTGCGACGACCGGCCGTCGATTTGCTTTTGAGCATCATTCCAATTACTCCCAGTTCCATTCAGGTGTCAGTCTGCAAGACCGACTGCGGCATCTCTCTCGATGTAGCCGCCGATTCCATCAGAAATAATTTCGACCAGAGCGACTTCTGATTCAGAAATTTCGGTGATTCGTCCGTCATTTTGCCCGAGGTAGTTTCCGGGAGTGACGCGGTGAATCAAGCCGTCCGAGGTCTGTAGGAGACCATACATTGTTTCGCCTATATAGAGCGTTCCAACCATGCCCAGCGAATCCAGAGGAAAGCTCTCCAGATACTCCCGGCTTCGGTCAAGATCGGGCCTTGCTCCACCGGAGCCGCTCGAGGCCTGTGGCGTATCCGGCACAAACGGTGAGCGGATACCCTGCGCATCGGCGACGTAAGTATAGACTTCGTAAGGCTTAATTTCGGGCAACGGTTCGATACGACCACCGGGCCTCGCCTTGATTGTGTTTATGTACTGATCGAGATCGTCCATATCGCCCCCACATGCCGACAGCATGCAGGCCGATACGGCCACGATCAGTGCGTTCTTAATTACCAGGGAAGCGCGCATTATCAATTTGCCTCCTCGTCAAGATAGCGGTAGGTCTTAGCTGTGACCTCGAGGCTTAGCTTGTCGAAACTCTGAGCGTCCTCACGCGAAATGTTGATATCGTGAAGCGTCACGATTCGTGGCAACGCAGCGATGCCGCTCACGAAATTGCCGATCTCGTGATAGCTGCCAGTCAGCCGAATTGAAATTGGCTTCTCGGCGTAAAAATCTCTCGGAACCTCGCCGCGCGGTACAAACAGTTTTTCCTGCAATCCTGCGGCAAGACCTGTCTGGGAAATATCGACAATAAGGCTGGGTATTTCGGTTTTGCCCGGTAGCTGCCGGAGCATCGTGCCGAAAGACTGTTCGATCTGGGTAAGCTGCGCCTTGTAGTCATCGTAGTTCGCCGCCTTGCGCTGCTTGCTCTCAAACGTGATGCGCAGCTGCTCTTCCTCTTCCTGCACTCGCTCCAGTTGGGGCGCCTTGTCCTTGATAATAAACCAGTAGACTCCAAGGCCGGTTACCACAACGAATATGATGGCAATGACGGCCGCGCGGAAAACCAGCGGCCAGCGACCAACGTCATTGACGTCAAGGCTCTGCAGTTCTTCTACGAGATTCATTCCGCGTCCTCCATCTCTGCGCCCGATCGCATCTGTTTCAGATAGACGACGAACTGGGCTTGTCGCGACGCGCCCGATTGGGTCGTTTCAACTCGTTCAACCTCAGGGTCACCCAGCCAGTCAGACGCGTCAATCTGGCGCATCAGCGCCGATACTCGCGTACTCGACTGTGCGATACCACGTATTTCAACGCGCGAGCCAGTTTGCTTCATGCCGGTCAGGTAAACACCCTCTGGCAACTGCCGTACGAGCTCTTCGAAAAGATGAACGATCTCGGGACGACTCTTCTGCAGCTCCTCAATGATTTCCATGCGAGCAAGCAGTCGTTCCTTCTGGCGTTCGAGACCATCGATTTCCGTGATGCTCTTTTCAAGCTCTTTGATTTCGGTCGTCAGCCGTTGATTGCGGGATTGCTGGTTGTCGATCATCTGGGAGTACGTAAATATCGTACCCATGACGACAGCGATCGCAACAATGACCGCGCCACCGGAAGCAACGCCGAAGTCTCGTTGACGTTTTTTCCGTTCAGCCTCGCGCCACGGGAGTAGATTAATACTAGGCATATTAGTCGAAGCTCCTCAGTGCAAGGCCGCAGGCCGTGAGTAACGCCGTTGCGTCCTTATTGACACCCTGTGATTTAGCTTTGGATGAAATCTTCATTTGTCCCAGCGGATCGCCGACCTCCGTCGGTATGCCTACACGGCTCGAAATTACGTCCGCGATGCCCGGAATATTAGCGCAGCCGCCGCAAACCAGGATCATGTCGGGCTGCTCGCGGCCGCCACCGGATGCAAGATAGAACTGCAGCGAGCGGCTGACCTGCTGTGTCATGTCATCGATAAACGGTTCGAGAACTTCCGGCTGGTAGTTGCTGGGCAATCCGCCCTGCTTCTTCGCCCGACCCGCGTCTTCCATCGATAATCCGTAAGTACGCATGATCTCTTCGGTCAGCTGCTGGCCACCAAAGTTGAAGTCGCGCGTGTAAACCACCTTGAGATCGTACAGGACGCTGAACGTGGTGCTGCTCGCGCCGATGTCGACGACGGCAACAGACTGACCGATGCCTCCGTCGGGAATCTGGTGACTTAGCAGCCGACAGGCGTTTTCGAGCGCGAAGGCCTCAACGTCGACGATCTGTGTTTCCAGGCCCGCGGCCCTGACGGCCGACTGGCGTTGATCGACGTTCTCCGTTCGCGTCGCTACCAGCAACACGTCCATGAGTTCCGGGTCCTTTTCGTTCGGGCCTATCACCTCGTAGTCGAAACTGACCTCTTCCATCGGAAATGGAATGTACTGGTCGGCCTGAATTTCGACCTGCCCCTCGAGATCCCTTGCTGAAAGACTCGACGGCATTTGAATAACCTTGGTAATGGCTGCATCACCACTGATTGCGACAGCCACGTCGCTTGCCTTGGCTCCAGCACGTTTGACGGCGCGTCGAATAGCTTCACCGACGGCTTTCGCGTCGACGATGGCTTTTTCGCTCACCGAACTGGGCGGAGTAGGCTCTGCTGAATAGGACTCAACCCGATAGCGCTTGCCGCTCTGCGACAGCTCTATCAGTTTGACCGACGATGTCGTGATATCGAGGCCCAGCAATGGCGGTTTCTTATTGCCAAAAAGCACGTTTTTTTCCTTCTAAGTCGGTAAGTTGCGAGTCAAACGTAGGTTGGACTTGAGCAAAGCGATTTAACTATATATCAATAAAATGTTAAATAAAACGTGACTTTGTTCACGATCCACAGATCCCTATAGTAATGCCCACTTGTAATAACATTCCGTGAACCAGTCGGCGGCTCGGCATGAGACTCGTTATTGCAGCATTCAGCAAAGCACGTCTATCATCGGCCGCCAACCATCAACAGGCACCACCCTTGTCTCCAAAATGCCATATTCCCCGCACCTGCCGGACATGACGTTACCTTTTAATAGGGTCGGCCTGCGCCTGGAAAAACCGGGACATACAGCGGAAAACGCCAGCTAATATGCTTAAACCACGGAAAACAAACAAGAATCTACGTCACATTCAGCGACGCCGGCTGTTTCGCGCGATCGTACTGCTCCTTGGCCTGGGCCTGTCAGCGACGATCGGCGGGGTCGCAGCCGTTGTCGGCGCCTACTATTTCGTTGCGCCAGGCCTGCCCAAGGCGGAGACTATTCGGGATATTCCGCTGCAAATCCCGCTGCGCATTTTCAGTCGCGACGGCCACCTGATTTCGGAGATTGGGGAACGACGCCGCATCCTCGTGACCTTCGACGACCTGCCACCACATGTTGTGGCCGCGTTCGTGGCCGCCGAAGATCAGCGCTTTTTCGCACACCCGGGTATCGATTACCGAGGAATCCTGCGCGCCGTCGTGGAGCTCGTTACGACAGGCGATCCGACCGGTGGCTCGACGTTGACCCAACAGCTGGCGCGCGACTACTTCCTGACACGCGAGCGTCGGATCACCCGAAAAATCCGCGAGGCATTTCTCGCGTACAAGATCGAGCAGGAGTTCACGAAGGAACAGATCATGGCGCTGTTCCTTAACAAAATGTTTTTTGGCCAGCGCGCCTACGGCGTTGCCGCGGCGGCCCAGGTGTATTTCAACAAGTCGCTCCAGGACATCAACGCGGCCGAGGCCGCCACGCTGGCCGGCGTTCTGCCGGCGCCCTCGCGATACAACCCGGTGTACAGCGCCGCAAACGCCACCAATCGACGCGGCTATGTGCTCCGCAGGATGCGCGAACTCGGCCACATCGACGAAGCCGAGTTCCAGGAATCGATCGCTTTCCCGATGGAATCGCAACTGCATGGCGCCGCCATCGAATTAAACGCGCCTTACATCGCCGAGATGGTGCGTAGTGAAATGCTGAGACGCTACGGCGAAGACACCTATACAGCGGGTTTCCAGGTTGTGACCAGTCTCGACTCGAGCCTGCAGACTGCAGCCAATTACGCATTGAGGAACGGGCTGCTCGAGTTTACCCGGCGGCGCGGCTATCGCGGCCCGATCACGATCACGGAACTCGACGCCGCGTTACTTGACGCTCCGCTCGAGGAATGGCCGATAGAGATTCGCGAGTCGCTTGATCAGTATGCGCCCGGTGGCCTTTCGGTAGCGTTGGTTAAAGCGATTTCCGACAACAACTCTGCGCAAATAGTCTTCAGCGGCGGCGTGGAGGTGACACTACCCTGGGCCGGCATCAACTGGGCAAAACCGTTTATTGATCGAGCGACCACCGGACCCGCACCGGAAAAAGCTGAGGACGTCCTGTCGGTTGGCGATCTGATTTACGTCATGCCAACCACCAGCGGCAGCTGGGCGCTCGCCCAGGTTCCCGAAGCCCAGGGCGCCGTTGTTTCCATCGACCCTTATGACGGTGCCGTTGGCGCACTCACCGGTGGTTTCGACTTCACACTGAGCAAGTTTAACCGGGCACGACAGGCCTACCGGCAGCCCGGCTCGTCGTTCAAACCGTTCATTTACTCTGCGGCGCTCGAGCAAGGCAATACGCCAGCGACCGTTATACTCGATGCGCCGGTCGTCATAAATTCGTCGGAGCTCGAGGCTGTCTGGCGCCCGATTAACTACAGCGGCAGGTTCTATGGCCCGACGCGCATGCGCGAGGCGCTGGTTCGCTCAATGAACCTGGTCTCGGTGCGATTGCTGCTATTCGAAACGGGCGTTGGTAACGCCGTACGCCACATCGCGAAGTTCGGCTTCGGTGACGCCGCGCTGCCGCGCAACGGTTCGCTTGCTTTGGGCGGCGGCGCTGCATCGCCGCTGGATATGGCGCAGGGCTATGCAACGATTGCGAACGGGGGGCACGCTATCAAGCCTTACGTGATCGACGCGATATACGGGCCAGAGGGCGAGACGCTTTACCGGTCCGAGCCGGCCGTAGTCTGTGACTCGTGTCTCGCGAAGGAAACGAAGGGCTATTTTGCGCGGGCCATGGCGCTCGAGGAGATGGCGGATGTCGCGCTTAACTACAGGCCAGACGCTGCCGTCGCTCCGGAACTGTTCGAGGGCATCAATGTTGCGCCGCAGGCGGTTAGCCCGCAAAACGTTTTTCTGGTGCAGGACATGATGCGTGACGTTATCCGCAGAGGCACTGGCCGACGCGCCATGGCGCTGGGTCGACGCGACCTCTCCGGCAAGACAGGGACCTCGAATGATCGACGCGATGCCTGGTTCGGAGGTTTCAACGGCGACCTCGCCAGTATCGTCTGGGTGGGTTACGACGACGACCTGCCTCTCGGCCCCGGCGAAGAGGGATCGCGGACGGCGCTACCGATCTGGGTAGAGTTTTCTCGCCTGGCGCTGGCCGGCGTTCCTGAAAACCAGATGCCAATGCCCGAGGGAATCGTCTCCGTAAGAATCGATCGCGAAACGGGCTGCCCCGCCCGTGCGGGACAGGGTAACGCCGTTTTCGAGGTGTTCCGCGAGGGTAACGTGCCCACCTGTGAGTTCGGCAATGAGGCGCCTGACATATTCAACGATGCGTCCGGCATCGATGCCCCACCCGAGGACGAGCCTGAGGACGAGGAAGAAGAGTCACTGTTCTAATAAGCCTCTAACGGGTTGATTCGCTTTGGCGAATCGGCCCAGGAGCCGTGGTTTACAAACGAATGGATTGCGCACCCGTTGAGCCGACACGGCGTTGCGACTCCTGGCAAGGACATTGGGCATTGTCGTCGAGCCGCGCCTTATCGCGGCCCAACCGGACACACAACGCAGCCGTGAAATAGCTGAGCAGAGGTTCCCGAATGGCCCGGCAAAAAAACAACGATACCGAACGAGCCCGAAAGCTCGTCGCCCAGGAGGCTGCCCGGATTATTGTCGATCACGGCGTGCGCGACTATCGGCTGGCGAAGCAGAAAGCGGCAGACCGACTGGGAGTCGTTGGTCGCGGCGCACTACCCGGCAACGCGGAAGTTGAAACCGCTGTCGCCGAGCATCTCGAGATCTTTGGCAGCGAAGCCCACGCCGATCACCTGCGCCTCATGCGGGTGGCCGCGCTGTCTGCAATGGAGCTGCTGGTTTCATTTACACCCCGGCTCGTCGGCCCCGTCCTGGTTGGCACTGCTGACGAGAATTCGGCGGTCAATCTGCATGTCTTCGCCGACAGTCCCGAGGCCATCGCCATGGAACTTTCACATATAGGCATCAGTTACCGTCCTTTCGAGCGCCGCTTGAAGAGCCGGCGAAACCGCGTCGAGACATATGCCGGCTTCGAATTTCATCACAGCAACAGTGCGATCCAGGCAACCGTGTTTCCAGTTGATGGTATTCGCCAGGCACCGATGAGCCCTATCGATGGTAAGCCGATGAAACGAGCTGGATCGGACGTCGTTCAGCAACTCCTCGAACACGTCTGACGTAGTCCCCGAATGGGGGCCGGGCTACGGGGCTGGCCTGAAACACGACGTCGGGCCGTAGTTCGTTTAGTAGCCGGCCCGAAGAGCCACGCGATCGGCATCTTTTTTTCTGGCGAGGCTGCCAAAGCGAGAAGAGCTCCGTATTCGGAGCTCTTCGCTCGGGTTTGTGAGCGTGAACGGTGTTAGCGTTTTTCGATTGGCGTGTAGTCGCGTGCCGGGGCGCCGGTGTACAGCTGACGCGGACGCGCAATCTTGCCTGCCGAATCGGAGATCATTTCACGCCAGTGCGCCGCCCAACCGACTGATCGGCCAAGCGCAAACATCACTGTAAACATCGACGTGGGAATCCCAAGTGCCCGGTAAATAATGCCGGAGTAGAAGTCGACGTTGGGGTAGAGGTTCTTCTCTACGAAATAATCGTCCTTGAGCGCAACCTGCTCGAGCTCCTGCGCAAGATCGAACAATGGTGTGTCTTTGCGATCGAGTTTCTGCAAGACCTTGTAACACATCTCCCGGATAATGGTCGCTCGCGGATCGAAGTTCTTGTAAACGCGGTGGCCAAAGCCCATCAGACGGAAGGGATCCGACTTGTCCTTTGCTTTTGCAACGTATTTTGAAATCTGACTCGGGTCACCGATCTCCTCAAGCATTTCGAGCACGGCCTCGTTGGCGCCACCGTGTGCCGGACCCCAGAGGGCCGATACGCCTGCCGCAATCGCGGCGTAAGGATTTGCGCCGGAACTCGCCGCCATTCTCACCGTTGATGTCGAGCAGTTTTGTTCATGGTCTGCATGCAGAATAAACAGCAGGTCGAGCGCTTCGGCGGCAACCTCATCCACCTCGTAGGGCTCGGCCGGAACCGCGAACAACATGTGCAACAGGTTCTGCGCGTAGTTCAGGTCATTACGTGGATAGATGAACGGCTGACCGCTATTGTGTTTGTAGGCCGCAGCAGCAATCGTCGGCAACTTGGCCAGAATCCGGTGCGCGAAAATTTCACGGTGCGCGGGATTCGAGGCGTCCATTTCATTGTGATAATAAGCCGACATGGAGCCTACAACGGAAGACAGCATGGCCATTGGATGCGCGTCGTAACGAAAGCCCTTGAAGAAATTCAGCATGCCTTCATTGAGCATCGTATGGGTGCGAATGGTGTTGTCGAACTTCTCCAGTTCGCCCACCGTTGGGAGCTCGCCCCTTAATAACAGGTAGGCCACCTCAATAAAGCTGGAGTTAGCTGCCAGCTGTTCGACCGGGTAGCCCCGGTACATGAGGATGCCCTTCTCCCCATCGATGAACGTGATGTCGGACTCGCAGCTACCGGTCGACACGAAACCGGGGTCATAAGTGAATACGCCCTGTTCCTTGTACAACTTCGCGATATCGATGACATCCGGTCCAGTTGTTCCTGTGCGTACCGGTAGGTTTGATTCGGTGCCGCTCGGGCTGATCAGGCGAAATCCATCGTCGCTCATCGTTACTCCTTTAGGGTTGACTCCAAAAAAACAGTACGAGCATAGCAGAGCATCACGACTCTGGAAGTCGTGGAAGTACGCAGGTGTAACCCGGGTGCTGCCGAGGCAGCGGCTGGGCCAGGCTTACTTGCTGTCCGCGGCACTGTCCGCGGCGGAACCCATTCCGTATTTCTTGCGGAATTTGTCAACCCGGCCGCCGGTGTCAACGATCTTCTGCTTGCCGGTGTAAAACGGGTGGCAGGAGGAGCAAACCTCTATAAGAAGGTCCTCACCAAGCGTGGAGCGCGTCGTAAATTCGTTGCCACAACTACAGGTAACCTTGGTGTCGGTGTAATTGGGGTGAATATCGGCTTTCATTTTTGCTCTCCGGAGCACGCGACTTAGCGAAAAGGTCGCGTAGGATATAGCGAAGTGCCTGCCGCCGCAAGCCCCGATTGTTATCCACAGAACCTGTGGATAAGACTGTGGATGTAAATTGAGTGGATGCCCTAAGGTGCGGATTTTCAAGCAGCCCTATCAATTTGACTATTTTGTGTCCATTTTCGTTTATCTAGGAAAAACAGTTGCTTATAGGCCCTTTACGACACTCAGAATGAATTCGGAGGCCTGATACGCTGAAATTTAAGGCTCCGGCGAATCCTTGTGCATAAATGAACACTGCGGAAACTTCTTCCGTGGCGACCAGCCATGCCGAAAAGGCCGCGAAATGTCCGCGACTAGAATGCTTCAACGGCGCTATTTCGGTCGGTCCCGGGCAGAAACTCGGCCTGCAGGTCATTGAGGAAACGCTGTCCCAGGGACGTTGGTCGCCAGACTGCCTGATCATCGCGCGAAACCAGCCCCTTCTCACGAGCCGGCTTCATAATCCTGTCCAGGTCGCCGGCGCTGCCGCCGGTCCTTGCCGCGAACACAGATTCGCTGAACCCGTCGGTCAGGCGCAGCGCGTTGAGCATGAATTCGAACACGATGTCGCTTTTCGGCAGCGGCGCGAGCCCCGGCGCAGCCGCTCCGGACTCGATTGTTGTCATGTATTGCAGCGGGTTTGCAGGCTTTATGTAACGGAATACGCCGCTCGCGTTGCTGAATTTTCCATGCGCGCCGGCGCCCACCGCCAGGTAGTCGCCGAATAGCCAGTAATTCAGGTTGTGCCGACAGTGCTGCCGATCACGCGCGTAGGCGGAGACTTCGTACTGCAGGTAACCGTGGTCGGCCAGCAACGCCTGCCCGAGGTCCTGCATCTCCCACGCTGTTTCGTCGTCCGGCAGGTCCGCTGGCGGTCGTGCATAGAAGATTGTGTTCGGCTCCAGCGTCAACTGGTACCACGAGAGGTGCGCCGGCTCGAGCTCCATGGCCGCCCGCAGATCATCGAGCGCCGCGGCGACGCCCTGGCCGGGCAGCCCGTGCATCAGGTCGATGTTGATGTTTTCGATACCTGCACTGCGAGCGTCACGGACGGCGCGCACAATGTCCTCGCTGCTGTGAATTCGCCCGATCTTCCGCAGCAGTTCATCGTTGAAGCTCTGACCCCCGAATGACAGGCGGTTGACTCCGGCGTCACGATACCCGGCCGGATCGCCACACTCGACGGTGCCCGGGTTCGCCTCCATCGTAATCTCCGCGTCCGGGACCAGCGTAAAATTGTCGCGCACGCCGCGCAGCAATCTCGCAATTTCCCCGGGCGAGAACAGGCTCGGCGTGCCTCCGCCGAGGAAAACACTCTCGACGGGTCGTTCGGCAGCTCTGCTGGCCTCGGTTTCGAGATCCCGCAGCACAGCATCCAGGTAACGCTGCCGCGGCGCTGCGTCTCCGGCAGCATGCGAGTTGAAGTCACAGTAGGGACACTTCTGCACACACCACGGCAGATGCACGTACAGAGACAGTGGCGGGATCATTCGTAGCGTTGTTCTAGCTGGCGGACGAGTGCGCGCAGCGCCTGCCCCCGATGGCTGCGCGCATTCTTTTGCGCTGGCGAAAGCTCTGCGGAACTGAGCCCGCTTTCCGGATCGAGGAATATGGGGTCGTAGCCGAAGCCACCGTCACCCTGGCGCGCCTTCAACAACGAGCCGTGCCAGACCCCCTCCGCAACGAGGGCATCCGTTTCGCCGGGATTCACAAACGTCGCCACACAGTGAAACGCAGCGCCACGGTTTTCACCGCAGACATCAGCGACTTCCTCGAGAAGCTTGTCGACGTTTTCGTCATCGGTCGCGTTTTCGCCGGCGTAACGTGCCGAGTAGACACCCGGACGCCCGCCCAGGGCATCAACGGCAATACCGGAATCATCAGCGATGGCGGGAAGCCCCGTGGCATGCGCGGCATGTCGCGCTTTCAGAAGCGAGTTTTCTGCGAAGGTGGTGCCAGTCTCGTCCGCGTCGCTGACACCGAGTTCGGACTGGGCGATGACGTCCACCGCAAGCCCCTCGAGCAAGCGCCGGATTTCGGCAAGCTTGCCGGCATTGCCGCTGGCCATGACGATTTTCTTCGGCGGCAGACTCACCGGACCGCGGCGTTTATCGCCTCGTTCTGAGCGACGAGGATATCGTCAATGCCGAGTCGGGCCAGGCCGATCATCGCGGTGAATTCATCGTCGGTGAACGCGTGCCCTTCGGCGGTTCCCTGCACCTCTATGAACCGACCGGCATCGTTCATGACGATATTCATATCCGTTTCTGCCTCGGAGTCCTCGGCGTAGTCGAGATCCAGAACCGGCACGCCGCGGTAAATGCCGACCGATATGGCAGCGACCTGTCCGTGCAGCGGGTTCTTCTTGAGCCGCCCCTTCTTCTGCAGCCGCTGCATGGCAATAGCGAGCGCGACATAAGCGCCGCTGATCGATGCCGTGCGTGTACCACCGTCCGCCTGGATGACGTCGCAGTCGAGCATTACGGAACGCTCGCCCAGCGCCTCGAGATCGGTAATCGCTCGAAGGGAGCGGCCGATTAGCCGCTGGATTTCGAGCGTACGTCCACCCTGTTTGCCGCGCGTTGCCTCGCGGCCCGAACGCGTGTGCGTCGCTCGCGGCAACATGCCGTATTCGCCGGTAACCCAGCCTCGACCGCTATTGCGCATCCAGGCCGGCACGCGCTCCTCGATACTGGCCGTACACAACACGCGCGTATCGCCAAAAGAAGCCAGCACGCTGCCCTCTGCATGTTTCGTATAGTCCGCGACAAACTGAAGTTCGCGCATTTGTGATACTTCGCGACCGCTCGGGCGCATGTTGACTCTCCTGTCCACAGTCAGACCAGCGCCTAACCGTCAATCCACCTTAACGCGGTGCCCGTCGTATTGTCACTGTATGGAGCGTTGATGCTCAACGCTTTAACGCTCAGCGATTTCAGGTTGTCCGGAAGATTGTCCTTGCCGGGAGTCCCGATCTCGGCCATGTCGGAATCATTGAGCCCCGACCACAAGCCGTCGGAACAGGCGAGCAGAGTGTCGCCAGGGCTGAGCTTGATCTTGTCCGTAATACTCATGTCCGGAACCGGCGCATCACCACCGATGCAACACTCGACAAAATTGCGCATCGGATGGTCTTTGGCCTCTTCCTCCGTAATCGCGCCCTCCTGGATCAATACCTCGACGTGACTGTGGTCGCGTGACCGCATCCGCACCTGGCCATCGCGCACCTGGTAGATGCGGCTGTCACCGATATGCGCCCAGAAAGCACCGCCCTCCTGTACCAGGCAAATCGCACAGGTGGCGCGAGGTCGGAAATCGATTGCGAGGTCCTGTCCCAGGCAAACCACTTCGTCGTGAGCGCGAGACAAGGCCCTGTAAAGGAAACCCTGCGGATCGAACAGGGGTAGCGCGGCGGCCATGAAAAGGTCCTGCACCACCTTGAGTCCGGTCGCAGCTGCCTGTGCACCGTCCGAGTGCCCGCCCATGCCGTCGAAGACCAGCATCAGCGCCGCATCCTCGGCGACGACGACGGCGGCTCTGTCCTGGTTGTCCTGGCGGTCCCCGAGTGCAGAAACCTTGGCGTATTCGATTTTCATGACGTTAGGGTGATGATCATTGGCCTTCGACGGGGACGAGAGCTTAGAATGGCCGTCCTCTGAAAAACGTGATCCAGGCAACACACTGCGGCATTACCGGGAGAAGGATGCTGATGTTACACAGTATGACAGGCTTCGCGCGAGAGTCGGTTGAAACGAGTATTGGCACGTTGACCTGGGAAATTCGCGCGGTCAATCACCGCTATCTCGATGTGCAGTTCAAACTGCCCGAAGACCTGCGCCCGAAGGAGCAGTTGTTCCGCCAGCAGGCGAGCGCCGTCCTGGCTCGTGGCAAAGTCGAGTGCGCGCTGTATTTTCGCCGCGCCGTCAACCAGGATAATGAGCTCAAGCTGGATACCGGGCTTGTCGAACTGATCGGTCACCGGATTTCCGAGCTAACCGCAAAACTCCCGAATGTCGCTGCCGCCAATCCGGTCGAGATACTGCGCTGGCCTGGCGTCATCGTCCAAACCGAACTGGATACCGAACCGCTGTTCGAGCACGCCATCGAGCTGCTGGAAAAAACGCTGGGCGCATTGAACACAATGCGCGCAAGTGAGGGCGAACGTATCGCCGCAATGCTCAACTCGCGCTGCGCGGAAATCGCGGAAATTTCCACAAGCGTAAAGCAACGCATGCCAGAGGTACTCCAGGCAACGCGCGCGAAACAGAAAGAACGCATAGAGAAGCTAAATATCGAAGCGGACCCAACGCGCCTTGAGTTGGAAATCGCCCTGGTGGCGCAGAAGATCGACGTCGACGAAGAACTCGATCGCCTGGAAAGCCATCTCGTCGAGATTCGAGATTCGATCAGCAGCGGCAAACCGGTAGGTCGACGCCTCGATTTCCTGATGCAGGAACTCAATCGCGAGGCCAACACGCTCGGCTCGAAGTCTGCTGATGCAGAAACCACGAAAGCCGCTGTCGACCTTAAGGTCCTGATCGAACAGATGCGCGAGCAGATCCAGAACGTCGAGTAAGCACCAGTGTCGAAGAACAACGCGAAGCTGTTTGTCATTGCGGCGCCCTCAGGCGCTGGCAAGACGACCATTGTCAAAGCGCTGGTCGCCCGCAACCCTAAGCTCAGGTTTTCAATCTCCTACACGACACGACAGAAGCGGCGCACAGAGGTAGACGGTGTCGATTACCTGTTTGTCGATGTCGAAGGATTGGAGCAGCTGAAAGCCCAGGGCGAATTGCTTGAGTTCGCCGAGGTATTCGACAATTTCTACGCGACGAGCCGCAGCCAGGTCGAGAAACACCTGGCCGAGGGTCAGAATGTCATTCTCGAAATCGACTGGCAGGGTGCCAGGCAGGTTCGGAAGTCGATGCCCGAGTGCATCACCATATTCATCCTGCCGCCGTCACTTCTGGAGCTCGAAAGGCGACTACGGGATCGCCGCACGGACAGCCCGGAGGTCATCGAACGGCGGCTCCGCGATGCGCTGCGCGATATGGGCCACTGGGACGAGTTCGATTACGTGATCATCAACGATCGGCTTGAGCAGGCTGTCAGCGATCTCGAAAGCATACTGGCTGGCAGCGGGGAGTCCTGCGCTTGCGCCAATGTCGGGCTGCGACGCACCATCTCCGGGATCATTGGCTAGTGTCCTGTTTGCTGAGTTCGCTTACTCTCAGAAGGCCTGCAAAGCGTTAGTGCAAGGCGCAGCCCGCCGGTAACGGCTAGCCCTTGCCCAGGGCTGCAACGCCGCAGTAGCGCTTTGCAGGCTTTCCCTCCGGGCGCTATTGGCCGCCCGTCCTGCCGCGTTGCAGTCATTTGAAGTAGCCCGCTAATCCTGCACTCCTGCGCCTCGCAAGACGGGCGGCCAATAGCGCTGAAAGTTAGCGAACTCAGCAAACAGGACACCAGCGACACGTCCATATAGCGTTTGGTTATATGCTATCGATCGGCACCGGGTCCGTTAACTACACTGGCTGCACTCGTAATCCGGGCCCGACGGGCCTCACTGACAGGACATTGACTCATGGCCAGAATCACGGTCGAAGATTGCCTCGAAAATATCGAAAACATTTTTGAGATGGTGCTTGTAGCTGCCAAGCGCGCGCGCCGTGTCGCTCATGGGGCAGACCCGATGGTCGAGCTGGAAAACGACAAGCCCACGGTAATTGCGCTTCGCGAGATCGCCGAGGGTCACATCACACCGGCGATTCTCGAAGAGGTCGATCAACCTTCGGTCGAGGACCTGATGGGCTCTCCCGAGGCCGCAGAAGACATCCTGCCAGTTCGCGGCATCTCTATCGGCGGTTAGGCCCGACGCCCACAGGGGCCGCGTTCTCGAACGCCGGGCTCCCCGTTGCGCAGTTATTACCGCTATTATCAGGGCATGGACTACGCGGCAACTCTTCTCTCCAGGCTACCCGGCGCCTCGAAGCGCGACAACGGGATGCGCCGGCTGGTGGAGACTCTGAAGGACTACCTGCCCGACGAACACGTGGCGCAGGTCGTGAAGGCCTATGCGTTCGGCGCCGACGCGCACAAAGGGCAGACTCGCAAATCTGGCGAGCCGTATATAACGCATCCCGTAGCGGTGGCCCAGGAACTCGCCGAAATGCGCCTCGATAGCCAGGCTATCTGCGCCGCCATTCTGCACGACGTCGTAGAGGATACGCCCGCCTCACTCGAAGAGCTCGAAGAGCTGTTCGGCCCGGAAGTCGCGCAGCTTGTCGATGCCGTCAGCAAGCTTGACCAGATTCAGTTTCGCAGTCGCGCCGAGGCCCAGGCAGAAAGCTTCCGCAAAATGATGCTGGCAATGATCGAGGACATTCGCGTCATCCTCGTCAAGCTGTCCGACAGGCTGCACAACATGCAGACACTCGGTTCGATGCCGGTTGCGAAAAAGAAGCGCATTGCGCGCGAGACGCTGGACATCTACGCACCTATCGCAAACCGGCTCGGCATCAATCGGATGAAGATCGAGCTCGAAGACCTGGGCTTCAAGCACCTGCATCCGTATCGCTACCGGGTGCTCGAGAATGCGCTAAAGAAAAGCAAGGGAAGTCACCGCCAGATCGTCAAGCGCATCACCGAGGAATTCAGCAAGGCGATGGCCGAGGAGGACATCTCGGGTCAGGTGATCGGACGAGAGAAGCACCTGTACAGCATTTACAGAAAAATGAACGAGAAGAAGCGGGCGCTCTCCGACATTGTCGACGTGTACGGCTTTCGCGTAATCGTCGACGATGTGAATACCTGTTACCAGGCGCTGGGGCTCATTCATGGGCTGTACAAACCGATGCCCGGCCGCTTCAAGGATTACATAGCAATACCGCGGATCAACGGATACCAGTCGCTGCATACGACGCTGTTCGGGCCCAAAGGCCTGCCGCTTGAAGTCCAGATTCGAACCCACGACATGGACCGTGTCGCAGAGGCCGGCGTCGCCTCGCACTGGATCTACAAGGCGGACGAAAAAGCCGACGCAACGCCGCAGCGCCGGGCAAGGGAGTGGCTCGCAAACCTCGCGGAGATCCAGCAGTCGGGCACTTCCGAGGAGTTTCTCGAAAGCGTCAAGGTGGACCTGTTCCCGGACAAGATCTACGTGTTTACACCCAAGGGCGACATCATGCCGCTGCCGAAAGGAGCGACGACCGTGGACTTCGCCTACGCGGTGCACACCGACATCGGCAATCGCTGCGTTTCCGCGAAGATTGATCGTGGGCTGGTGCCGCTAAGGACACCCTTGCAGAACGGCCAGACCGTAGAAATCATCACCTCGCGCGGCGCCAAACCAAATCCGAACTGGCTGACGTTCGTGCGTTCCGCCAAGGCACGCACCGCCATCCGCAACCATATGAAAAACCTGCGTACGGTTGAATCCGTTGACCTCGGCAGGCGCCTGCTCGACAAGTCACTTAAGGACCTGGGTTCGTCGCTGCGCAAAGTTGGCAAGGTACGTTTGGCCAGCGCTCTAGAAGAGCTCGGGCTGAGCACCACCGCAGAGCTGTTCGAGCAGCTGGGTCTCGGGGAACGGCTGGCGCCGCTAACCGCGCGCATGCTGGTTGGCGTCGACGCCTCGGGCGAGACGGACGAGAGAGAGGCCAGCCTTGTTATCGCGGGCACGGAAGGCATGGTGGTCAGCTACGGCAAGTGTTGTTACCCGATCCCGGGCGACGAGGTCATGGGCTATCTGACTGCGGGTCGAGGCGTCGTCGTCCACAGGAACACTTGCGGCAACCTGAGGATCTTCCGTAAACAGCCAGAGAAGTGGATTACGGTCACCTGGGAGACGGGGCTCGACAAGGATTTCTCATCACAGATCCAGGCCGAAACCAGTAACCGAACAGGCGTACTGGCGGAAGTCGCCGCGACCATCGCAGACTGCGGCTCGAATATCGAACAGGTTGAGGTACTCGGCCGACATGACGATTGCTCCGTACTGTCGTTCCTTCTGACGGTGAAGGACCGTACCCACCTTGCACGGATCATGCGTAGCGTACGCAAGATGCCAAACGTTATGAAAGTTACGCGTGAGTGCGCGTAGCCAGAAACCTTTCTTTTCCAGGATGCACTATGAGCAAGCAAGCTATTCACACAGACCAGGCGCCGGCGGCGATAGGGACCTATTCGCAGGCTGCGCAAGCCGGAAACCTCTTATTTCTGTCCGGCCAGATCCCCCTCGTTCCTGACACCATGGAAATCGTTGCCGGAGATTTCGAGGCGCGTGCTCGCCAGGTATTCTCGAACCTCGAGGCTGTCGCCAAGGCGGCTGGCGGCACGCTCGATGACGTTGTCAAAGTTACCGTGTTCCTGACCGACCTCGATAACTTCGCGACCGTCAACGCGGTCATGGAGGACTTCTTCGGCGAACCCTACCCGGCGCGCGCCGCCGTTGGCGTTGCCGCGCTGCCGAAAGGTGTGGATGTTGAGGCAGACGCCATCCTGGTCTTGTAAGCAGCTGCTCCGTCTTCCCGCTTCAGATCACCGACCATCGCTGCCCGAGACGCATTGATTGTGGACCCTCACTCAGACCTGACCGCACTCAAGGGCATTGGCCCGTCGCTTGCCAGGAAGCTGGAAAAGCTGGGGCTGTTCCGCGTCGAGGATCTGCTGTTCCTGTTGCCACTACGGTACGAGGATAGAACACAGCTCGTCAGAATAGGGGCGCTCGTGCCGGGGCAACGCTGCCTCGTGAGCGGTGAGGTGCTGTTGGCGGAGACCGTCTATCGCGGACGGCGAAACCTGCTTGTCCGTATCGGAGATGGGAGCGGGCAGCTTACGCTGCGCTTTTTCCATTTTTCGCGACAGCAGCAAGCGCAGTTTCAGGTTGGGGTGCAGCTGACTTGTTTTGGTGAATGTCGGCGCGGTGGCACCGGCCTCGAAATGATTCATCCGGAATACCGCATCGTCCGCGATGCCGATGCGACAGCAACAGACGATGCGCTGACACCGATATACCCGGCCACAGAGGGCGTTCAGCAAGGCCGCTTGCGCAACCTGACCGACCAGGCCCTGCGTTCGATGCAGGCAACACCGCCGCGCGAACTTCTGCCTGCAGATATCACCAGGAAGCTCGGCATGCCGTCACTCGCTGATGCTATTAGCTACCTGCACAGGCCGCCGCCCGATGCCGACGTTGAGCAGCTATTGCTGGGCAAGCACCCCTGTCAGCAGCGGCTCGCTTTTGAAGAACTGTTGGCACACTACCTGAGCCTCAGGAGCCTGCGCGCGCTCGCAGAAACCGAAGACGCAAAGGCACTGATCGGAGGCGATACAGAGGTGCGGCAGTTCATCAGCGCGCTGCCTTTCGAGCTGACAGGCGCACAGGACCGTGTCAGTAAGGAGATTCTCGACGACCTCTCGAGACCGCACCCCATGATGCGACTTATCCAGGGTGACGTTGGCTCCGGCAAGACCGTCGTCGCGGCCATTGCCTGTCTCAAGGCTATTGCCTGCGGAGTCCAGGCGGCGATTATGGCGCCGACCGAGCTGTTGGCCGAGCAGCATTGGCGCACTTTTTCCGAGTGGTTTCGTCCACTGGGCATCGAACCGGCCTGGCTCAGTGGTAGCCAGCGCGTCGCGGCTCGTCGCGCCTCCCTGGCGTCCATCGCCGACGGCCGGGCACAGCTTGCCATTGGCACGCATGCCTTGTTCCAGGAAGGCGTGACGTTCAACGATCTCGCGCTGGTGGTCATTGACGAACAACATCGTTTCGGCGTTCACCAGCGGATGGCGCTACGCGACAAAGGCAAGTCATCTGGCGGTCATCCACACCAGCTCGTGATGACGGCGACGCCTATTCCAAGGACGCTCGCAATGGCGGCCTATGCGGACCTTGACACCTCGGTCATCGACGAGCTGCCGCCTGGACGTCTGCCGATATCAACCATCGCGATTCCCGATGCGCGCCGCACGGAAGTCATCGAGCGCGTGCGCTCGGCATGTGCCTCGGGTCAGCAGGCGTACTGGGTTTGTCCGCTGATCGAAGAATCTGATGTGCTGGACTACCAGGCCGCTGAAGCAAGCTACCAGGCGCTCACCGATGCGCTGCCCGAGTTACGAATCGGGCTGGTGCACGGACGCATGCGCGCCGCCGAAAAAGAACGCGGCATGCGCGCCTTCAAGGAGGGCCTGATCCAGCTGCTGGTCGCGACCACGGTGATCGAGGTCGGCGTCGACGTGCCGAATGCAAGCCTGATGATCATCGAAAATGCCGAACGGATGGGCCTCTCGCAGTTACACCAGCTGCGTGGCCGTGTCGGCCGCGGCGCAACGCAAAGCCACTGCGTATTGCTGTACAAACCGCCGTTGGGCCGTATTGCCAAACAGCGGCTCTCGGTGTTGCGGGATACCAACGACGGCTTTATCGTAGCGCAGCGCGACCTCGAGCTTCGTGGGCCTGGCGAGCTACTCGGCACGCGGCAGACGGGCCTGCCGGACTACCGTGTAGCGGATCTCGTGCGCGACGCCGAACTGATGCCACAGGTACAGATTACCGCCGAGGCTCTGCGACAGACCTCGGAAGCGACGGCAACGGCGATCGTTCGACGGTGGCTCGGCGATGCCGGACGCTACGGAAAGGTGTAGCCGCGAGTGACTTTTAAGAATAGAAAGGCGCGCTTCGGTGCGCTCCTACAATGACCTCACGTAAAGTACACTACGCGCCATGAAATCCTTACCCGCCAACGCCTTCCGACCTCAGCTCGTCCGTCAGCTGCGCAATTACAGCAAGCTCATGCGCCTCGACAAGCCGATCGGAATCTGGCTCCTGTTGTGGCCTACGCTCTGGGCCCTCTGGCTCGCGGGTGCCGGCGCCCCTGACCAGGGTTTGTTCGTGATTTTCGTACTGGGCGTGGTCGTAATGCGCTCAGCCGGATGTGTCCTGAATGACTACGCCGATCGCAACATCGACCCGTATGTCGAGCGCACTCGAACACGCCCGATTGCTTCGGGCGCCGTCGCACCGATGGAGGCGCTGACCTTGTTTGTCGCCCTCGGCCTGATCGCGATCGGCCTTGCCAGTATGCTGAACACGCCCGCAAGGCTGCTCGCAACCATCGCCGCCGCACTTACAGTTGCTTACCCTTTCGTTAAGCGATTCGTTTCCGTTCCGCAGTTCGTGCTTGGCGCGGCATTCGGCTGGGCGGTACCCATGGTATTCGCAGCGCAAACAGGAAATACGCCGGAGCTCGCGTGGCTGATCTTCGGCACGGCGATGATCTGGGCCGTAATCTACGATACGTTTTACGCCATGGTGGATCGTGCCGACGATATGAAGGTCGGCGTCAAGTCGACCGCCATACTGTTCGGCGAGGCCGACCTGTTTGTCATCGGCGGACTACAGGTGCTGATGCTTTTCGCACTCATCCTGATCGGCGTGCGCGCCGGCCTCGGCTTCTGGTATTACCTGTCCGTCGCGGCCTCGGCAGTCCTGATGGGCTGGCACCAATGGCTTGCGCGCGATCGTCAGCCCGCCGGTTGCTTTGCCGCTTTTTTGCACAATCACCTGATCGGCATGGTCATTTTTATCGGCATTGTGCTGCACTACGCGTTCAATCCTGTCGGCGCAGCCTGAGTCAGACGGCCCGCGCCACGGCGAGGACGCTTACCTGCTTCACACCGCTTTCGATCAGCGCGTTTGCGAGCTGCCGCGTGGTTTCCCCGGTCGTAACCACGTCATCGATGATTACAATATGACGGTATTTCTGTCCGCCCGTTACCGCGAACGCGCGGCGCAGGTTTTTTCGGCGCTCTACAGCGCTCAACCCCGACTGATAGCTCGTCGCGCGCCGGCGCCTGGCGATATCCGCGACAGCCAGGCCGGAGCGCCTTGCCAGCGGCCGACATAGCTCCCTTGCCTGGTTGAAGCCACGCAGCACCTGCCGTCGCCTGTGCAATGGAACCGGCAACAAAGCATCGACATTAGATGGTAATCGCTCCAATTGATCGGCGAGCACGCCGGCGAAAGCTGCGACATAGTGCAGACGACGACCGAACTTCAGGGCCTTGAGCCCGGCGTCCACCGGAAACTGGTAGCGCAACGGCGCCAGCGTGACGGTAAACGGTGGCGGGCGGGCCTGGCAGGTCGCACAGTGCACGCCGCTCGGCAGCGCGACCTCGAGCGGCGCTGCGCACAGCTCACATGCGTCTGCGATCCACGGCAGATCGTCGACACAGCCACTGCAGATTTGTTCGCCAGCATATCCGGTTCGGGTTCCGCAGAACGCGCAGCGCAGCGGCATCAGGGCATCGTCGAGACGCCGTAAAGCCAGACTCGCCGCAGCTGTGAATATTTCCCGATTCATCCGTTGCCACACACCTCCAGCTTCGCCCGATCAGGGGGCGGTGCGCGACAACACATTCTCGACGATACCTGCTAAAAAGCGTGGTACGTTTGTCGGCCTCCAGCCGGTGGTGCAAGGAAAAAGTGAGCGACAGACCGACATTGAAGCTACGCGACGTTCGGCGCCGCTTTGATCGGGCAGCGGCGATGTTCGACTCGGCTGACTTTGTGCACGCCGTTACGCGCGACGGCTTGCTGGAGCGCATGCAGCCACTGGCAATCGAGCCAGCAAGCATCCTTGATCTTGGCGCGGCAACCGGCACCGCGGCTGCAGCGCTGGAGAAACGCTTTCGCGGCGCACATCTCGTCTCGCTGGACCTGTCCCGAAACATGTTGCGCCAGGCGCGGCGCAAACGCGGCTGGCTCTCCCGTCGACGTGCCTCCTATGTGCAAGCCGAGGCGTCGTACCTGCCGTTTCCGGACCAGAGCATCGACATGGTTTTCTCGAACCTGCTGCTGCCTTTCATCGACCGTCCGGAAAATGTCTTCGCGGAGGTTTCGAGGGTATTGCGCGAAGACGGCGTCTTCGCATTTGCGACGCTGGGTCCGGACAGCCTGCAGGAGATGCGTGAGGCGTGGCGTCACGTCGACAGCGGTGTTCACGTCACTGACTTCCCCGACATGCACAATATTGGTGATGCATTGGTGAAATCGGGCCTCCGCGACCCGGTGCTGGATGTCGATCGTCTCGTCGTCCAGTACGAGGATCCTGGCCGCCTGTTCACCGACCTTGGCAACGTTGGCGCAAGAAATACCCTCGAGCAACGCGCTGGAACGCTGATGGGGACGCGGCGCTTCGCGGACATGCGCGCCGCCCTGAAGGGCGCTTCAGCCGACGGCAAAATCCGTCTCGACCTCGAGCTCGTCTACGGACACTGCTGGGGCGGAGGCTCACGCGGGGACCCCACGAACTTCACGATTGACGCGTCGCGTATTCCACGCCGTCGCGGCTAGTGGCTCGCCGCTCTGAGATTTGTAACATTTTTTCCATAAAGCCTCTGATAAGCCGTTGTTAAATAAGAATTAATC
>RCNE010000351.1_pt1 | contig 25022 bp, 18 predicted proteins | sample 2041361 | NCBI WGS metagenome assembly RCNE01 (sample SAMN09708229, study PRJNA481090) | Marine sediment metagenome, whole genome shotgun sequencing project. | reverse complement strand
CGGTCGAGGATGCCGCTGATGCTGCACCAGCAGAGGCCGTGGAAGCTGCCCCGGTCGAGGATGCCGCTGATGCTGCACCAGCAGAGGAACCAGCTACTGAGTAACGAATCGAGGCACCCACGATTGGGTGTTCGATCAGAATAGTTTCAGGAATCTGATACGACCCGCTGCCGAGATGGCAGCGGGTCGTCTTGTTTTTTGGCGAACATTTTCCCTCAAGGTCAAATGTTCTGCTCAACATGCGCCGAGCTAGGCCGACAACTTCATTACGCACCAGAGGGCCAAAAGGCCAAAGAAGTGAGGGTTGTCGTGGGATCTCGGAAGATCATCATGTTGGTTGGCTCCATCCTGATTGGAGCCTTGGCCGGATTTGCATTGCTGAATTACGTTCAAGGCGTCGAGGATGACGTCCAGAACGCAACACAGCGTGTTGAGGTCTGGGTGGTCTCAGCTGCAGTGCCAGCCGGCACGACGGCTGCAGACGTGCAACAGACGAATCGACTCGAGTTGCGAAAGGTCGAGAGCGCGTTCCGACCGAGCAATGCCGTGTCGAACCTGTCGCAGATCCAAGGTCGAGTGGCGGTGAACACCCTCGCCGAGAACCAGATTCTGGTCGAGGGAATGTTCGAGAACCCCGAGGTCATCGAGACGACGTTCTCCGACCTGATCGAGGAGGACCAAGTGGCCTTCTCGCTCACGATCGACCCGGCACGTGCTGTCGGTGGTTTCATCGAGCCGGGTGACTTCGTTGACATGATCGTGCTCGGCGACGAATATGTGCCGCCAGGTGAGCCGGATGCCTTCGAGGCTTCGGCAACTCGCAGCCCCTACACCAGCCCAGCCCGTTACCTCTATCGTGGCGTGCGCATCATCGGCATCAACAACAACATCGTCGGTCAGAGCAACAATCCCGACTCTGTGGTTCCTGAGGCTGAAGGCGAAGTGACCAGCTTGAGCATCACACTCGCTGTGCCAGCCGATGCAGCGCAGCGAATCCTCTCTGTCGCCGCAGGTGACATGGTTCTCAGCCTCCTGCCTGATGGTTGGAGTCCTGAAGCCCGTCCGAACGACATCGAAGACGCAATCCTCCTTGACATCCAGCTCCCTGGTGAGGACCCCGCAATCATCACGCCGTACGGCGAACGCGGATTCATCGATGAGCTTGCAGATCAACTCGAAGCCGATCAGGCCTCGACCGACGACGAAGAAGGCTGACAATGGCTGCATTCGATTTCAACGACATCGATGCGCCGGGCGGTGTATCAGCACCTCAGCTCGCCGTAGCGGTTGTCGAGCCCGTGCCGGGTATCCGGCTGGACCTCGAGGACCGACTCGGTCCCGGCGTCTCTGGCTTCGAGAACATCGACACGATTCTCCCGAAGCTCTCGGGTGCACCCACCGTCGTCGTGTTGGGGCCATCGTGCTCCGACGCTGACGTGCTGGGCACGGTCGAGCGCACACTTGCTGGTCGCTCCGATGTCGGCGTCGTGCTCGTCGCTGATGAACTCTCGACGACAATACTTCAGCTTGCACTTCGGTCTGGCGTGAAGGATGTGTTGACGCTGCAAGGCGACACACTCCAGATCGTCGAAGCGATCGAACGTGTGGGCAATGGACTTCGATCCAACACAGGTGCGGCTCCGGTCAGCAACCTTCCGGTCATGACCGGTGGTGAAGATGGTCCCGAAATGGGCCGTGTGACCACCGTGTTCTCGACCAAGGGTGGATCGGGCAAGTCGGTTATTGCGACCAACCTTGCTGTTGTTCTGGCCGAGCGCTCTGAAGGCCCGGTCGTTCTCGTCGATGCCGATCTTCAGTTCGGTGACGTCGCAGTAATGATGAAGCTCGCCCCGACGCACACGGTTGTCGACGCAGTCTCGAACATCGAACGTCTCGACGCCTCGTTGCTCGAAAGTCTTCTGGCCACCCACGAGCCCTCGGGTCTTCGGGTGTTGCCCGCTCCGCTCGAGCCGGCATTCGCCGACCAGATCGGTGCGGCCGAGATGGTGAAGATCATCGAGATCCTGCGTAAGTTCTGTGAACACGTCGTGATCGACACGCCGGCCTACTTCAACGATGTCGTGCTCGGCCTCGTGGAGGTGTCCGACGACGTGCTTCTCGTTGCTGGCATGGACATTCCGAACATCAAGAACGTCAAGATCGGTCTGCAAACCCTTCGCCTGTTGAACACACCAATGGAGAAGCTCCGGCTGATCCTCAACCGTGCGAACTCGAAGGTCAAGCTCGACATTGGTGGCGTGGAACGCACGCTCCAGATCAGCGCAGAGTCACTCGTGCCAAGCGATGTTGTCGTGCCGCAATCGGTCAACAAGGGCGTTCCGTTCGTGATCTCCCACCCAAAGAGCGGCGTGGCGAAGTCCATTCGCGCTCTTGCAGACACTTTGCTCGACACCGACGCCGAAGCGCGTCGACGTCGAGCCTGAATTCCTGTTCCTCTTTTCGCTAACCAAACTCAACACTCTCGTGTCCGAGGAGATTTAACATGTCGCTCTACCAACGCCTCAACGACGTCCAGGGTGGTGCCGGTGGTGCTGCTGGTGGTCCACCAGTTGATGCCGCTTCAGCCCAAGCCGCCAACGCTGCCGCTGCGACACAGCAGCAGGTCTCGAGCGTCCAAGAGCTCCGCCGTCGTGTCCATGGACGGTTGATCGATGACCTCGGGTCGATGTTGTACGACAGCGACATGCCCGAGCCAGAGCTGAAGAAGCTGGTCTTCTCCAAACTGGAACAAGCAGTCGCTGAGGAACGTGTTCCACTCTCGGCAGCGGACAAGCAACGGCTGATCGAGTCGATCGCCAACGACGTGCTGGGTTATGGCCCAATCGACCCTCTCCTGCATGACGAGAGCGTCACAGAAATTATGGTCAACGGACCGAACCAGGTATATGTGGAGCGCGCTGGTAAGGCCGGCATTGCGCCAGTGAAATTTCTCGACGAGGACCATCTGCGTCGCGTCATCGAAAAGATCGTGGCTCAGGTTGGCCGTCGTATCGATGAGTCGTCGCCACTGTGTGATGCTCGCCTTCCCGACGGTTCCCGTGTTAACGCGGTCATCCCACCGCTCGCAATCGGCGGACCGTTCCTCACGATTCGTAAGTTTGCGAAGGACCCGCTGGGCATCGAGGATCTGATTGGTTTCGGCACGCTGACTCCCGCATCGGCCCGTTTTCTGCAGGCATGCATCATCGGCAAGCTCAACGTCATCATTTCCGGTGGTACCGGTTCTGGTAAGACGACGACGCTCAACGTGATGTCGTCGTTCATCCCTGAGGGTGAGCGCGTGATCACGATCGAGGATGCGAAGGAACTTCAGCTCCGACAGGATCACGTACTCTGCCTCGAGTCCCGTCCAAGCAACGTCGAAGGCAAGGGCGAGGTATCCATTCGAGACCTCGTCAAGAACTCTTTGCGTATGCGTCCCGACCGAATCGTAGTTGGAGAGTGTCGTGGCGGAGAAGCGCTCGACATGCTCCAGGCCATGAACACGGGCCACGATGGGTCGCTGACCACGGTCCACGCAAACACACCGCGTGACGCCATGACCCGTATTGAAACGCTGACGATGATGGCCGGTTACGACCTGCCCATCAAGGCAATTCGTGAACAGATGAGTTCAGCTGTCGACTTGGTCATCCAGATCGGTCGTCAGCGTGACGGTTCTCGAAAGATCTCACACATCACCGAAGTCCAAGGCATGGAGGGTGACGTCATCATCCTTCAGGACATCTTCCTGTTCGACTTCGCTGCAGGCGTTGGAGAAGACGGAAAACTCCTGGGCACGCTGCAGCCAACGGGTGTGCGTCCAAAGTTCGCCGAGAAGCTCTCGGACCACGGCATCAAGCTCGGCGCCGAGGTCTTTACGCCAAGCCGGAGCACGCGATGAGGCAACAACTTCGTCGGGGCTTCCGCCCGACATCCGACCCAGCAACGTCGAGGCTGCCAAGAAGGGGTAGGACCGCGTTTGGGATCTTGACTCTTCTCGGATTGTTGCTTTCGTTGTTTGCTGCTCCTTTGGCTGCGCAGACTTCTCCGGCTCCCGACAACAACGTGAACTTCGAGGTCCTGCGCGTCGATCTCAGCGAGAGCTCTGGTCTCGTGACCGTCCGGCCCGGTCTCGACACGCCGGCATCGGAGATGACGATCACCATCGAAGGTGAGACTATCCCAGCGGCGATCACCCCGATTCACCGCTCGCGAGTCGACGCCTACACGATCATCGTTGTTGACGACTCCGAAACGGCCGATCAAGTGGCAGGTTTCTCCAAGGTGCAGAACGCAGCGATTGCGTTCCTCGACGGTCTCGGATCAGATACCCGAGTCATGCTGGTTCGCGCTGGTGGCGGTAACCCGAACACACGGCCAGTCGTGAATTTCACGTCGAACCACGCTGCAGTTCGCGAAGCGATTCTCGAACTGACACCTGGTGGTGGAGCGGTCACGTGGAACTCGATCTCGAACGCAGCGTCAGCCTTCGGCACACAGAATGAGGGCATCCGGACAATCGCGGCGTTCGTCGCAAGCCCGGGCCTTGCATCGACCACATCAGCTGAGGTCGCCCAAGGTAATCTGCTCAGCCAGGACGCGGCGTTCACCGTCGTTGCCCCACAGGCGGCCAACCTTGACCTGAGTGAATTCATTGGCGTGAGCAATGCCGTCCGCGGTGGTGCCGTTTACCGAGGCAACGCCGAAGCCGACATGGTGAGCGCGGCGGCAACCGCAGCACGCGTTCACGAGTCCTATCTCGTGGGTACCTTCAACCTCTCTGCTGTCGTCAGCCCAACCGGCGACTCGGCCAATGAAGCCACCGGCGAGTTGACCGTGACGTATGCAGGGTCAAGCGAACGGGTTCGCATCGTTCCAGACGGAATCGCTGCTGGCGATGGTCTCATTGCTCCACCGTTGATCGAAACCTCTCGCTTTGAAATCCTCCGAGGAAACAACGGAGCACTCATCGCCATTGGGCTTGCTGTCGTAGCTGCGCTGCTCTTCTCTTTCGCCATGATGCAGATCCTGGCGGGCAATGACAACACGTTGAACTCAACCTTGAGCGTCTACGGCACCCAGGACACGACCGAGGAAAAGCGAGCTGCCGACGAAGCCTTTGCCAGCGTCCGCTCCAAGATCGTTGAACAGGTCGTCGAAAAGGCCGAGGAGGCTGCAGCATCGCGAGGCAACCTCAGCTCGACGACGACGATGCTCGAGAAGGCAGAAATTCCTCTGCGTGTCGGTGAAGCGTTCGCCGTGCAGGTTGGCATTGTCATCGCTGCGTTGGTCGTTGGATTCTTTCTGACCGGCAATCCCTTGATCGCGCTTGCACTGGCTGTTCCTGCAGGATTCTTCCCGATCTTCTTCGTCAAATTCAAGGTGAAACGTCGAGGCAAGAAGCTCGAATCACAACTTCCTGACACCCTGAACCTCCTCTCCTCGACCCTCAAGGCTGGTTACAGCTTCATTCAGGGTATGGACGCCGTCGGCAATGAAGCCGAGGAGCCCCTAGCTGGAGAGTTTCGCCGCACAGTCAATGAGGCTCGGCTTGGCAAGGATCTGGACGAAGCCCTCGACGACCTCGCCGAGCGCGTCGACTCCGTCGACCTGTTGTGGGCGATCGTGGCGATCAAGATTCAGCGTGAAGTCGGCGGTAACCTCGCCGAGCTTCTGAGCACCGTCGCAGACACGATGACCGCACGAACCCGCCTTCGTGGCGAGGTCGCTGCACTCACTGCTGAGGGGCGTGTGTCCGCACTCGTCCTTCTCGTCCTTCCATTCGGCGTCGGTGTTGCCATGTACTTCATGAACCGGGAGTACATCAGCTCGCTCTGGTCGAGCAACATCGGCTACGGAGCGATGGGTGGCGCCATGGTGAGCATGGTTATTGGTTCGTTGTGGATGAAAAAAATCATCGACATCAAGATCTGATCGAGGGAGATCACATCCGTCATGGACATTCTCAATACAATCCCAGTCGAAGCGGCGGTTGCGATGCTTGGCCTCGCTGTCGCCGGTGTCGTCTTCACGTTTGCGAGTCGCGGTGCTGAACAGGCCGAGGCTCGAGATACCTTGCGTCAAATCGACGGCTATGACGTCTCGGCAGCAGCGAACGCCGGAATCATCGATGACAATGAACTGCAAGGTTCGTTCATGGATCGAATTGGCAAGCAGATGTTCAACGGTGTTGGTGATCTCGGACGTCGTTTCACGCCGGCTGGCTACATCGAAAAGGTTCGCCACAAGTTTGTGATGGCTGGGCGCGATTCGACCGCCGAGGTCGATCGGTTCTTGGCCAGCCGCGTTTTTGCGATGTGTGCCATTCCATTGGTGCTGGGATTCATGTTCGTCTGGAACCCACTCGAATTCGCCGGCATGACCCGGATCATGATCGTTGGCCTGTCGATCGCCATTCTCGTCCTGGGACCTGAAGCCAAACTCACCCGAGCAGTCGACAGTCGCCAAGTAGCGATCATGCAAGATCTTCCAGACATACTCGACCTCCTGACGATCAGCGTCGAGGCTGGTCTTGGCTTCGAACAAGCCCTCGACCGGACGATCTCAACCGTGCCGGGCCCCTTGTCCACCGAGTTCGCCCGAATGCTGGGCGAAACGCGTGCTGGCGCCAGCCGCGCTGATGCCATGCGCGCCATGGACAAACGCATCGATATCAGTGAAGTGCGTTCATTCGTGCTGGCCATCCTTCAGGCAGACACCTTTGGTGTGTCGATCGGTCGTGTGTTGCGAGCGCAAGCGGACGAGATGCGTATCCGTCGTCGACAACGTGCACAAGAGAAGGCTATGAAGGCTCCGGTCAAGATGCTGATTCCGATGGTGTTCTGCATCTTCCCAGCGCTCTTCGTCGTGATTCTTGTGCCCGCAATGATTCAAATCGTCGAGACCCTCTAAGACCCGATCCCAAGTCCACCAAGTGGCTCAACTGTTGGTCGCTACGACCGATGGAGTCCGGCCGGAGAAGCTCCTCCGGTGCCGATTACCCGCACCGAGGAACGAAGACATGACGATCCGCTTGATGCTTGCAGATGACCACAGAATGCTCCGAGAGGGGCTCAGCCGTTCGATGCGAGAAGAAGGCTTCGACGTCGTTGCCGAGGCCCGTAATGGTGCCGAGGCCGTGCAGCTCGCCACCCAGGTGAAGCCAGAAGTCATCTTGATGGACGTCTCAATGCCCGAGCTCGATGGGGTCGAGGCATGTCGTCAAATTCGAGAGGCGTATCCAGAGGCACGGATCGTCATGCTTACGATGCATGCCGACCAAGACGTGCTGGCAAACGCAATTCGCGCTGGTGCCTCGGGTTACCTCGTCAAGGACTGCTCGACCAACGAGATTGCCTCGGCAGTTCGTATGGCCGCAGCCGGAGACACCGCGTTGTCGCCACAGCTGGCCGCAACGATGCTCAATGAAGTTCGTCGTATGGATCAGCCCGTTCCCGAACAGGAACGTGTCGTGACCAAACGAGAAGAAGAGGTCCTTCAGCTGATTGCTGACGGATGTTCGACTCCAGAGGTCGCTGAGCAGCTCTTCATCAGCCAGAAGACGGTCAAGAACCATCTTGCGTCGATCTATCAGAAGCTCGATGCTCGTGACCGCACCCAGGCCGTGCTCTCTGCTGTCCGCATGGGCATCGTCAGCCTCGACTAGATCCGGTCGAACGCCTCATGGCAGGCATTCTGACTACACCTTCGCCGACGTCGTCTGAGGACGACGTCCTCGAGCGAGGCGCCCCCCCGGCACACCTGTGGGCACGAAGGACAGCGATCGTCGGTGCTGGCGTGCTTCTGTTCATGCTGGTCGCGTGGGTTCTTTCTGATCCGGTCGAGAATCTCTCGACCGATTGGACCGCGTTCGACAACGCGGCTGACCGCATCTTGGCGGGGGACGACGTCTACCGGCCCTACAACGCCCAGAGCGAGCCGCTGCCGTATCTGTATCCGCCATATGCCTTGTGGCTTACGCTTCCGCTGGGGGCAGTTGGTTTCGCTGGCTCCTTTGTTTTCTCGGCGCTTCTGTCGGCCGTCTGCCTCGTCTTCGGGCTCGTGTTCATGGCGCGTTCGCAACAGGGAACGGTCGATCGCACAACAGGGATCATCGTTGGTCTCGCGTCTGGTTCAGCAATCAGTTCAACACTTATCGGCCAGTACAGCGGCATCTATGCGCTGGCAGTCGGGGGAGCAGCGCAGGCCTGGACGCGTGATCGCCAAGGTGTTGCCGGCGCGTTCTTGGCGATGTTGTGGCTGAAGCCGAATCTCGCAGTTGCGGTGCCAGTGGTGTTGTTGTGGTCGCGATCGTGGAAAGCCCTGCGAGGTTTCGTTGCCGCAACGGTGCTGCTTCTGCTGACGTCGCTGCCCTTTGGACTCGATCATTGGAACGGCTTTTTCTCGAACGCCAAGATGATGGCCGACCTACAAGAGAACGGCATTGTCCCGTTCCGCAAGATGGTCACCGTCCTCGGATCGGTTCAAACGCTTCTGCCCGTGGAATCAACGGACCCTGCCCTGATCATCTTCTGGCTTGGGTGTACAGCGATCCTCGGCATCGCTGTTCTGTCGTTGTGGACCAGCGCAGCGCTCCACGAGAGCCCCACACGGGCGTTTGGCGTACTTGCCTTGTTCATCGTGGCGGCGAACCCCCGGCTGTATTTCTACGACGCCACGCTCGTTGTGGTCGGAATGCTCGGCATCTGGTTGTGGGCGGCGGCATCGGCTGTGAGGGGCGACCGTCGATGGATTCGTATCGTCTCGGTTCTGGCTGGTGTCGCGTGGGTTGGGCTTTGGGGCGGCCTCTTCGTATCGCTGAACGTGATCGTGGGACCCGTGAGCGGCCTTGCCATCGTGGCCACCGCAGTAATTCAACGGTTTTCGGACATTCCCGAGGGCCAACCGGCCCCTGCGAACGGTCCGAGTGGCCTATGAGGGAAGTCTGAATCAGCGTCGAAGTTCTTTATACAAGACGGGCTCAACATCGGGTCCATACACAAGGAGCAACCTGACGTGATTACCCAGTACAACTTCCTCAACGCTTTCCTCAAGGCTCACACCAAGACAGAACGTGGCGCAGCCATGGTCGAGTACGCCCTTCTGGTCGCACTCATCGCCATCGTTGCTATCGCAGCCCTCAAGGTGCTCGGTCAGCAGGTCTCGGAGAACTTCAGCGAGATCGACTCGAACCTCGACGCTGCACAATAGGACAACGTCGCTTCAAGCGACATAGTCAACGAATTCCGGTCGGGGGCGGCGAGCTTAGGCTCGCCGCCCCCGCTTGGATTTTGCTGGCAGCGCTGTGCCCCGCAGCCTCTATCTCGCAGCCTCGGCGGGCTGTATCGCCGCCGTTGTCGCTTGCGGGGGATCTGCCGGTAGGCAGCGGAACTAGGCAGCAACTCGCAGCCAGTACCTCGCAGCCTGGGTCGGCTGTATTGCCGCCGTTGTCGCTTGCGGGGGATCTGCCGGGAGGCAGCGAAATTAGGCAGCGCGTAATTGCGGCTTGGGCTCGGAGCTGAGCAGGCATCGGATCGTGGTTCCCGAACCCGGTGCGCTGTCGACTTCCATCGACGCCCCCACACTGGCGGCGCGTTCGCGCATACCGACCAGGCCATAGCTGTCGATTCGGCCACTCTCGCCCATGGCAAATCCACGCCCATTGTCAGAGATCTCGAGAACGCCGCTTTCACCGTCGGATGTCCAAGTGATTGCAATGCTCGAGGCATCTGCGTGTCGTTCGACGTTGACCATTGCTTCCTGGGTGATTCGCCACAGTTCGCGTTCTTGCATGATCGGCAACCGTGACGGAGCGTCGATCGTCACCTGAATATCGAGGCCACTTCGTTCGGCGAGACGATCGGCGAAAGCAGCAATCGTGTCTTCGAGTCCTTTTTGGTCGGTGACGTCGGTTCGAATGTCGGAGAGCGTGTCTCTGATTTCTCTGATCACGCTGCGCACGTCGGTCTGCAGCTGGTCAAGAGCAGGACCCACATCACGCTCCTCGTGATGTCGCTTGATCACGCGATCGAGCTCGAACGCGAGGAACGCCATCGATTGCCCAATGCGATCATGAAGGTCGCGCGCAATACGTGATCGTTCCTCATCGGCGCCCATGGTTCGGAGCCGACCGAACCACCGAGCATTGTCGACGGCGAGTGCGACCGGGTCGACGAATCCGTTGAACATTTGGACTGTGCGTTCGTCGTATCGGTTGGCTTCGGAGTGCTCCATTGCAAGGAGGCCGATGATGTGTCCTCGAGCAGTGAGCGTCGTGTACAACCCGCTGTTGCTGTTGGGTGAGAGTCCAACTGTGCCAGCGGCGGACAGATCGTCGACATCGATCAGCCGGTTCTGTGCAATTGCCGACTTCAAGGGATTGGGGAGTTCGGTCGGTCCGAGCCGCAACGGCAGGTTTGCACCCTCGCTGCGCATGACCTGCCAGCTGGCATCGACCTCGTCGAACACGAAGAGGGCAACGACGTCATAGTCGAACAGGCCTCGGAGCCGACCAATGGTCGTGTCGAGCACCTCGTTCAGGTCCAAAGAGGCTGGGAGCGTTTGTGCTACTCGGTGGAGGGAGTACAGCAACGAGTTCGCATCGGACAGTCGCTCCATGCGGTTCATTGCCAGGCTTCGCTGACGTCCCGCTTCACCGGTGATTCGGCGCGTTTGGCCAGCGATCAGGCCAACAACCACCAGAATGATCGCCCACTGTGATGCGGCGCGCAGCCCTTCGACCGTTACACCCTCGTCGTAGAACAATGCAGCCGTCGGCACGATGATGGCAACTGCCGCGACACGCAACGCATAGGGATATCCGCGCGCGAAACCTGCAACCACGATCGGCACGCCAAGGGTGACGGTAAAAGGTGATGCCCAAAGACCGGTCAGAACAACGGCAGCGACCGCGACCGTGATCTCGGTGAGTATGGCGAGGTCGCACGAGAGCTCCGATTCGAGCCGTATCGGACGGGCGTGTCGAACGATTGTGACGGCCAAGAAGCCAAAGAGCAATGTGCTGAGGACCTCGTCGCCGAGCTCGACGATCCGTGGCGTTGCAAGAATGATCGCGAGGCCGAGCATGCCCCACCGGATCACGGCGATCACGTTCTGGAAGACCTCGGTCTGGTCTGGCGCTTCAACTTCGCTCGGAAGGCCAAGGACACCGAAGTCGGCGGGTCTCCCGCCACGCCCGAAGGTGTGCAGCAGGCTACGCGGGCGGTGTCCCGCCTTTGATCGGCGAAGCCGCTGCGCGTCCAGCACGGTCATCGTCGAGGTGAAGTCTTTTTCGTCCATGCTGCTCCCACGAGCCTCTGCGCCGCGAATAGTCCGTTTGCCCTATCGGCACCTAGGTCAAGGGGTTTACGGATACGGTCAGGGGCATGTTGGAGTTCGGGCTGACTGGCGGCATCGGGTCAGGAAAATCGACTGTTTCGCGCCTGTTGGCGGACCGCGGAGCTGTCATTGTCGACGCAGATGCCATTGTGCGTCACTTACAACGTCCTGGCGAACTAGTGTTCGATGCCATGGTCGCGCAATGGGGTTCCACGATCGTTCGCGAGGACGGCACACTCGACCGTGCTGCGGTCGCGTCGATCGTGTTTTCCGACTCGGCCGAGCTCGATCGGCTCAATGGCATTGTGCATCCAGCGGTCGCCGGTGAGACCACTCGGTTGATCGAGGCAGTCGACGATCGCTCCGCGATTGTGATTCATGACATTCCCTTGTTGGTCTTGCCCGGGGGTGGGCTTCTCACCAGTCGAGATCACAGGGAATGGGCGGGCATCGTTGTGGTCGACACGCCCGAAGAAATGGCGATTGAACGAGTCGTCACGGCTCGGGGCATGGAACCCGAGGCGGTCGGGGCCCGTATGGCCTCTCAGGCAAGCAGAGAAGATCGCCGATCGGCGGCTGACTTCGTCATCGATAACTCCGGCGACTTCGACGCGCTCAGCGCCGAAGTCGACCGTTGCTGGACCTGGATGAACAACCGATGACCGAACTCGACACCTCACATCCGTTCAAGATGGTCACTGACTTCGAACCAGCTGGAGATCAGCCGGAGGCCATTGCCTCGTTGGCCGAGGGCATCGAACGAGGCGACAAGTTCCAGACGTTGCTTGGCATCACCGGCTCGGGCAAGAGCGCCACCATTGCGTGGACCATCGAGAAGGTGCAGCGACCGACGCTGGTTATCGCTCCGAACAAATCTCTGGCTGCGCAGTTGGCAAACGAGCTTCGTGAGTTCTTCCCGAACAACCGGGTCGAGTACTTCGTGAGTTATTACGACTACTACCAGCCCGAGGCGTACATGGCCTCGAGCGATACGTATATCGAGAAGGACTCATCGGTCAACGACGAGATCGACCGGCTGCGCCACGCCACGACCTCATCGTTGCTCACGCGGCGAGACACGATCGTGGTTGCTTCGGTGTCGTGCATCTACGGCCTCGGTGCTCCTGAAGAGTACGAGGCACAACTCCTCGTGCTGAAGAAGGGGCAAGAGATAGATCAACGCGAAATTCTCCGGTCGCTCGTCGACATGCAATACGAACGAAATGACCTGAACCTCGTACGTGCGAAGTTCCGGGTGCGCGGCGACACAATCGAAGTACACCCTGCATACGACGAGACGGTCGTGCGGATCGAGATGTTCGGTGACGAGATCGAACAGATCACCCGAGTCGACCCGCTCACGGGCGAACGAGTTGCCGAGCTCGACGATGTCGCAATCTTTGCAGCGACGCACTATGTGGCCAGCGAGGAACGCCTTCGTTCCGCGGTTGTGGGAATCGAACATGAGCTTCAAGAGCGCCTCGCGACGTTCGAGGACGAAGGAAAGCTGCTCGAGGCACAACGTCTTCGTATGCGAACCCAGTACGACCTCGAGATGATGGCCGAGGTCGGGTATTGCAACGGCATCGAGAACTACTCGATGCACCTCGATGGCCGTCAACCTGGTGAACGGCCGTACACGTTGATCGACTATTTTCCCGATGACTTCTTGATGGTGCTCGACGAGTCGCACGTCGCCGTGCCACAACTCCATGGCCAGCATGCGGGCGACCGGAGCCGCAAAGAAATCCTCGTCGACCATGGATTTCGGTTGCCGTCGGCAGCCGATAATCGACCGCTGCGCTTCGACGAGTGGTTGGAAATCACGAACCAGGTGGTCTTCTTGTCGGCCACGCCGGGCAAGTACGAGATCGAAATCTCTGACCAAGTTGTCGAGCAGATCGTGCGCCCGACCGGTCTCATCGACCCTGAGGTCATCGTTCGTCCGACCAAGGGCCAGATCGATGATCTTGTGGAGATGATTCGTGAACGAGCTGCACTCGACCAACGTGTCCTGGTCACCACGCTCACCAAGAAGATGTCGGAAGACCTGACCGACTATCTGCTCGAACTTGGACTGCGCGTCAGATATTTACATTCCGAAGTCGACACCCTCGAACGAATCGAGATCCTGAGAGACCTCCGGCTGGGCGAGTTCGATGTGCTTGTCGGCATCAACCTTCTTCGTGAGGGTCTCGACCTTCCCGAGGTTTCGCTCGTTGCCATCCTCGACGCTGACAAGGAAGGTTTCTTGCGCAGCGCGACATCGCTGATCCAAATGATCGGCCGTGCCGCCCGTAACGTCGACGGACAGGTCGTCATGTACGCCGACCAGGTGACCGATTCGATGCAACGAGCCATCAGCGAGACGATGCGTCGGCGAGGTGTGCAGGTCGAATACAACGAGAAACACGGCATCAACCCGCAAACGATTCGCAAGGCCGTCACCGACATCTTGGCGATGCTCCGCCCTGCTGCCGACAAGACTGCGCCACGGCCGGGCAAGGGAAGCCGAAACCGCGGGCTCGACGAGAACCGGCGAGTGATCGATGCCGATGGCATGGGACAAACCGATCTCGAGAAACTTATCCGCACGTTGGAAGAAGAGATGCTCGAGGCGTCTGGTGAGCTGAAGTTCGAATACGCTGCGCGACTCCGCGATGAGATCAAAGACCTCAAACGCGAACTCCGCGAGATGGTTTGAGGCAAGCATGAGTATGACGTTGAAGGTGACAGTGCATGGCTGAACGTTTAGTGATCCAGGGCGCGCGCGAGCACAACCTGCGAAATGTCGACATCGTCTTGCCTCGAGACAAACTCATTGTGTTCACCGGGCTGAGCGGCTCGGGCAAATCATCACTCGCGTTCGACACGATCTACGCCGAAGGGCAGCGACGGTACGTCGAGTCGCTGAGCGCCTACGCCCGGCAGTTTCTCGGACAGATGGACAAGCCAGATGTCGACTTCATCGAAGGCCTCTCACCAGCGATCTCGATCGACCAGAAGAGCGCGTCTCGCAACCCCCGGTCGACCGTTGGCACGGTCACCGAGGTCTATGACTATCTGCGGTTGTTGTTTGCTCGAATCGGTGTGGCTCATGACCCGGAGACGGGGGAGCGGCTCGAACGTCAAACTCCCCAACAGATCGTCGATCGTGTGCTGCTCATGGAAGACGGCACCCGATTCCAGGTTCTGGCTCCCGTCGTGCGCGGACGGAAAGGCACGTATGACACACTGCTCGCCGATCTTGCTGGGCAAGGATTTGTACGTGCGATCGTCGATGGTGATTTGATCGAGCTCGATCAACTCGACGAGATCGATCTCGATCTCGAACGTTACGAGACGCACACGATTCAGGTGGTCGTCGATCGTCTGGTTCTCCGAGACGGGATCGATCGGCGTCTGACCGAGTCGATGGAGACCGCTCTTGGGCTGGCCGATGGCGTGGCAGAGATTCAGATCATGCCCGCCGACCGGGATTCCGATGTCCAGCCCGAGACGGTCGTGTTCAGCCAACATCTCTCGCGGCCCTCCGACGGCAAGTCGTTCGAGGAACTGGCACCTCGCAACTTCTCCTTCAACTCGCCTTATGGCGCATGCACACATTGTGATGGTCTCGGAACCGTGTTCGAGGTCGATGAACATCTCATCGTGCCGAATCCCGAAGCCACGATCGAGGAAGGCGCGATCTCGCCCTGGTCGGGTGGGCGAAGCCGGTACTTCAGCCGCCTCGTGGAGGCCGTGTGTGCCGAGAAGTCGATTCCGCTCGATGTTGCTTGGGAAGACCTGCCGAAGCCACAACGTCAGCTGTTGTTGCGCGGAGGTCTGAAGAGTCGCGTCACCGTGCGATACAAGAACCGTTTCGGTCGTGCCCGCACGTATGAGGCGAAGTTCGAAGGTGCAATTCCCTATCTGCAGCGTCGTCATCAGGAGGCCGAGTCCGACAGCCAGCGCGACCAGATCGAGGGCTACATGCGAACAGTGCACTGCCCGCACTGCGAGGGTGCTCGGCTCAATCCGCTCTCACTTGCGGTGACGATCGACAACTACACGATCCATGATCTTTGTTCGATGTCGATCGGCGAGTCTGCCAAGACGCTCAACGCGCTACAGCTGAACGAACGCGACACGATCATTGCCGAGCAGGTCGTCAAAGAGGTCAACGCTCGCATGGGTTTTCTGCTCGACGTTGGCCTCGACTATCTCTCTCTGTCGAGAAACGCAGCCACCCTCGCCGGCGGAGAAGCGCAACGAATTCGACTCGCGAGCCAGATCGGCAGCGGGCTCGTCGGCGTGCTGTATGTGCTCGACGAACCATCGATTGGCCTGCATCAACGCGACAACCAGCGGCTGATTGAGACTCTTGTTCGCCTGCGCGATCTCGGCAATACGGTGATCGTTGTCGAGCACGACGAGGAAACCATTGCCGTCGCCGACTACATCGTCGACATCGGCCCAGGTGCAGGTGAGCATGGTGGCGAGATCGTCCACGCAGGTACGTACAAGGCACTTCTGAAAAACAAGAAATCGGTCACGGGACAGTACCTTTCGGGACGCCGGACTATTCCTGTTCCCGAGGTGCGTCGCGCTACCAAGGACGAGTCGATCTGGGTGCGTGGTGCTCGCGAGAACAACTTGACCAATATCGACGTCGAAATCCCGCTTGGGGTGTTCGTTGGAATCACTGGTGTGTCGGGGTCTGGCAAGTCATCGCTGATCAATCAGATTCTTCTCCCGAGCCTGATGCAACGGATCTATGGGTCGAAGATGCCGCCGGGCCTCCACAAGAAGGTGGAGGGCACCGAACACATCGACAAGGTGATCGCTATCGACCAGTCGCCGATTGGTCGCACGCCACGATCGAACCCTGCGACATACACGGGCGTGTTCGATCATGTTCGGAAGCTCTTTGCCCAGACGACCGAAGCCAAGGTGCGCGGTTACCTGCCAGGTCGTTTCTCATTCAACGTCAAGGGGGGGCGCTGCGAGGCGTGCGCTGGCGACGGAACGATCAAGATCGAAATGCACTTCCTGCCCGACGTCTATGTTCCTTGTGAGGTCTGTACGGGCAAGCGATACAACCGAGACACGCTCGACATTTTGTTCAAGGGCAAGAACATCGCGGAGGTCTTGAACATGCCGATCGAGGAGGCTCATGGGTTCTTCGAGAATCAACCGCCGATCGCCCGCCATCTTCAGACGTTGGTCGATGTTGGCCTCGGGTATGTGCGCCTCGGACAACCAGCTCCCACGCTGTCCGGCGGCGAGGCACAGCGGGTGAAGTTGGCTTCGGAGCTGGCGAAACGTTCAACGGGACACACGATGTACATCCTCGATGAGCCGACGACCGGCTTGCACTTTGAAGATATTCGTCGTCTACTCACCGTGCTGAGCCGACTTGTCGATCAGGGCAATTCGGTCTTGGTGATTGAGCACAACCTTGACGTGATCAAGACCGCCGACCACCTGATCGACCTTGGTCCTGAGGGCGGAACCGGTGGTGGACGGGTGATTGCCGAGGGTACGCCCGAGTATTTGGCCACGATCTCCGAGAGCCACACAGGCCGTTTCCTGGCAGGGATGCTCAGCCGCTGACACTCAAGATGTGGCCCACTTCTCCGATTGGGCGGGATGACCGCAAACCCGGACGGAGCAACGATCGTTCGACGTCGTCCGTGGACGGTGCTGGCCACGGTTCTGGGAGCGGGATATTTCTTCAGTGTGATCGCGAATGCGTTCGGCAATGAACAGCTTGGGATCGACTTCGGCGTGTTCCATGCCGGGGCTTCGCTGATTGGCTCGGAGGGCTACGACGCCGCATATGACAGTGCAGGCTTCTCACAGCATCTGACGACCGAATATTTCCCCGCTCTCGCCGAGTCTGCGACCGTCGCCCATTTCATCAGCACCCCAACGTTTGGCTGGTTCAGCCAGGGGTTGACCGTTGCTGGATTCGACGTCGCGCTCATCGTCTGGCTCACGGCGTGTGCGGTAGTCCTCGTACCCGCGAGTCGCCTTCTCCGACTGCCTACGTGGACGCCACTCGTGGTGCTGTTCAGCCCGATGATGGCGCGGAACATCAGCCTTGGTCAGACCGGTTCGTTCGCGTTGTTGCTCTTCGCATACCTACATCGCGCGCATGTGGAAGGACGGATGGTCCGCTCCGGCGTGTTTGCAGGGTTGCTGATCTTGAAGCCTCCCTTGGCATTTGGGTATGGCCTTCTGTGGGTCGTCCAGGCGACCCGTTACCGGCGAGCAATTCTCACGGCTGCTCTCACCGGATTTGTGGTGTCGATCCCGACGTTGATAGGCGGAGTCGGTCCGTGGCGTTTGTTTCTCGAGGCCATGCGCGAGCGAACTGATGCGGAGTCTGCATGGTCGCAACAGTCATCATCACTTCCTGAGTTCCTGAAGCTGCTCTTTCCGTTGGCCCCGTCGTACGTCAGCTTGGGAACGTGGCTTATCGGGATCGTTGCTGCTCTGGGCGTCGTTGTGGCGGCGAACCGTCGATTCGGTGATGATGCCGAGTTCATGTCTGCAGCCGCCGTGGTCGCAACCGTAATTGCTTCGCCTCACCTACTTGTCTACGACTCACTCATCCTCGTTGTTCCGGTGGCCGTGGCGTATCGACGCGGCCTACTCACGGGCGAGCGCGCAGGAGCTTTAGTGGCTATCACCACCGCATCTTTAGCCTTTGGCCCCGCGATCTATGACCTGCAATACGGTCTTTTCGGGCGGGGGATTGGACTCGAATTCCCGGCTCTCGTGTTGTGTGCTGCACTGCTCGTGCGGTGGAACAACGAAGGTTCGGCTGCCCGGGACTCGTTACTCCCGGTACTGGCGGATTCGAGTTCCGTCGATGGTCAGCGCGAGAACCTGGTCATCAGCGAGTAGACGTTCGTCGACGGCGCTCAGTGTCTCACCTGCAAGATCGATGTCGAGATCTGACGCAAACCGGGCTGCGAGCGTTCCCCATCCGTTCTGGACCGACACGGTGATTGCACCGACGAGATCATCGCTTGACCACACACCCCACGTGCGACGGCTTGCGTCGGCGAGCGGGAGCGGTTCTGGAAGGTGTCCAATGGGTTGCTCGAGTCCGTCGAGGGCTGCGGCCACGTTGTCGCGTGCGACGCGGAGCCTGATTTCTCCCGAGTGTGCTTCGGGCTTGTCGAAGGCGAGGTAGTCGCTCCAAAGAGCGCCCAGATCGCCGCCGCTCTTGTTGAGGATGTCGTCGAGGTGCGACAACGAGTCCTGGCCGCTCACACGCCAGTCATGATCCTCGTAGTCGCCTGCAGCGATCGAGGCCTGCAGGTTGTAGTTGGCGGGCCGCCGTTGCACAAAGGTCGTGACTCCGGCGCGCTCTGCATGTGTCGTTGCCTGTTCGGCCGCATCGAGCAGAGCGTCGGAGCGAATGACCTCGACGTCGAGTCCGCGTGGGTGCGTGCGGAGCAACGTATTCGAGGTGTAATCGGCGCCGGTCTCGAGATGGGTGGCGATGACCTCGCTCACAAGATGGTGATCGATGAACGGTGAATCCGCGGTGACGCGTACGAGGTGTTCGGCAGGGTAGTCGGCAATCACCTCGACGAAACGCGCCAACATGTCGTCGGACGGACCGCGAACGGTAGCCGCGTCGTTGTTGCGGGCGATGGCTTCGATGTCCTGATCGGTCGGAAGGTCCGAGATCGCAACAACGACAGGGCCTTCGGTGAATCCGGACAGCCGACGAAGCGCCACATCGAGCACAGTCGAACCAGCGAACGCGGACATCTGACGGTCCCGACGGTCTGACCCGTCATGACCTGCTTGCACTACGAGCAGAATGCTCATGGAAATTGCCTCCTGGAACCGCCCAGAGCCCCAAGTACGAGGGTCACGTTAGCCGGTTATGTTGGTCGTGTGGTTGAACGCCCCCCAACTGGCACCATCCCGGACGCTCCGGGCTCGTACCAATTCAGAGATCGCGATGGTCGGATCATCTACGTCGGCAAGGCCAAGAGCCTCCGAAGCAGACTGAGTAATTACTTTCAGAAGAATCTGCCAATGCGCACAGCGCAGATGGTGAAGACGGCCGAATCGGTCGAGTGGATCCAGGTAGGCAACGAACTCGAAGCCCTGATGCTTGAGTACTCGTTGATCAAACAACACCGGCCACGGTTCAACATCCGACTCGTCGATGACAAGAGTTATCCGTTCCTGGCTGTCACCGAGTCGGACGAGTGGGCGCGGGCCATGGTCATGCGTGGCAAGAAGCGCAAGGGTGTGCGGTATTACGGGCCGTTCGGTCATGCGTATGCCATTCGTGAGACCCTCGATCTATTGCTCCGAACGTTTCCGATTCGTACGTGTTCGGACAACAAACTCGAACGTCACGCAAAGTTGGGGAAACCCTGTCTGTTGTTCCACATCGAGAAATGTTCTGGGCCATGCGTCGGAGAGATCAGCGCCGAGGCGTACTCCGATCTGGTCGCTGATCTGATCAGCTTTCTCGATGGCGAGACCGACGCAGTGGTGGCCGATCTCGAGGCTCGGATGGTAACGGCCGCCGATGCGTACGAATTCGAGCTCGCGGCTCGATTGCGAGATCAACTGAGTTCGGTGCGCAAAGCTATCGAAAAACAGCAGATGGTTGGTCCGCGTACCGATGACTACGACGTCATTGGCGTGCACGGCGATGAGCTCGAGTCTGCGGTGCAAGTGTTCTTCGTGCGGCGAGGTCGTGTGGTTGGCCGACGCGGGTTCGTCGTCGACAAAGTCGAGGAGCTCACCGATGAGGAGTTGACCGACAAGATTCTCGAGGGTATCTATTCCGAAGAACCCGCTGTTGGGTATCCAAAGCAGGTGTTGGTGCCGGTTGAGAGCAGCGACCCCGAGCTCTACTCAGCGTGGATGGGGGAACTCCGAGGTTCGGCGGTGAGCGTTCGCGTGCCCCAGCGCGGCGACAAGCGTGCTCTGCTTGAGACCGTGACGCGAAATGCGCAGGAATCGTTTACCCGGCACCGACTGAAGCGGTCGTCAGATCACAACAGCCGGGCTCGGGCACTCAATGAGTTGCAGGAGTACCTGGGTCTCGAAGATGCTCCGCTGCGCATCGAGTGTTACGACATGAGCCACATTCAGGGCACCGATTACGTGGGTTCGATGGTGGTTGTCGAGGATGGTCTGCCGAAAAAGTCGGACTACCGGCGATTCAAGATCAAGACCGTCGACGGAAACAACGACTATGCAGCCATGGCCGAAGTGCTGGAGCGCCGGCTCACCAACTATCTGACCGATCGTGAGCGCCCAGTCGAGGAGCGGGGCAAGTTTGCCTATCCACCGAATTTGATCGTGGTCGATGGTGGGAAAGGTCAGCTGTCGTCGTCGGTCGAAGTGTTGACTGCACTTGGGCTCGAGAAGGAAATCCCGATTGTTTCGCTCGCGAAACAGTTCGAAGAGGTCTATGTGCCGGGCCGGTCGGCGCCGATTCGTATTCCTCGACAGTCCGAAGCGTTGTATCTGCTCCAGCGCATCCGAGATGAGTCGCATCGGTTTGCGATCAACTATCACCGGCAGTTGCGCGGCAAACGGATGACCGCGTCGGTGCTCGATGGGATCCCTGGTCTCGGACCGACGAGAAAGGCACGGTTGTTGAAAGAATTTGGCAGTCTCAAGGCGGTCAAGCAGGCAAGTGAAGCTGACTTGGCCGATCTGTCGTGGTTGCCGGGCGAGGTGGCCAACAACGTGTGGTCACACCTTCATTCGGCGTGAGACGCACGTGACCGATAACATCATCGCTGATGATGCGCTGGCGGCCGGAGACGGCACATGAGTGACAACTGGGTTGGCCCAGGTTGGTGGATGGCCAGCGATGGCAAGTGGTATCCGCCGCGTGCATCGGTCATAGACGATACGGCGGTGCCAACAGAGCCGACCCGGTGGAGTCGTCGTACGTCAGACGGCAACCCTGTGGACGGCGCGACAATCCTGTCGAGCGGCGAGAGCCACGCTGAACGGGCGGCAACACGCGCCGAACGTGCTGCACAGATTCCGCGTCCCGGGCCGGTTTCGATCAAACGGCTCGAGGACATCGATCTTCAAGCGGACATCGATCTTCAAGCAGACATCGACCTGCGCGATTCTGCTGAGCTGAGCGACACTTCCGAGCAGAGCGAGCGAGACGAGTTCGACATGGCTGGCCAGATGTCTGAGCCGGTGGCGTATGCCACCGAAAGCACGACCAAACCCTCGGCTGACCGCAACTTCAGCTCGAGCGGTCGGTCAAATGGCTCAATCCGGACCGACGCTGATGCCGAACAAGAATCCATGGAGCCAAGCGACGAGTCGTCGTCAGAGCAGACTCCCGATACTGGAGATCTGGTGCATCACGATGAGCACTCGAGCGCGAGCGATCAGACTGAGGCCGATGACCGAGGCGACGCGCGTGGTACTCCAGGTCCGGCGCCGCTTCAACACGCCGTTCTCCCGGCACTCGTCGATCGCGAGCCACAGGAGCGAAGTCGTAATGGGCTGATTCTCTTGGCGCTTGCCACAGGGCTTGCTGTGTTGTCAGGTGTGCTCGGGGCGTTTTGGCTCAGCGGGCGTTCAGCCGCGGAGGATCTTCGAGGCGAACTCGAACGCGTTTCAGCCGCAGATGATGTTTCGTCTGCGGGCCTCACGGAACTCAATGACGAGGTTCGGACCCTTCGGTTCCAGAACGAAGAGCTGCAGACTCGTCTCGACGAGATGAGTGCGTTGGTGCTCGAACTTCCTGCTGGTCGGGTTACCGAGATTGCTGTTCCGTTCACTCCTGTTTTTGCCGACGAGGTCGTCGAGGGTGGACGCGAACGCCTGATCGCCGTGAGCTCTGACGGCGAGTACGTGGTCTGGGCTGATGGTGTTGATGGCTCGATCACTGGTTCGGGTTCGCTCACTGGAGCGCCCACGGGATTGTTTGCCGCCACGAGCAAGGCCTGGATCACCACTGACGCTGCCACGATCGACGTCGTCTCACTCCTGCCCGACGGCGAGGGATTGCCAACGGTCGATTTCGGGCCCGTGTCGTTTGTGGCTCCAGAAGATCGTGCCTACTGGACCTATGAGAGCGAGAGCGGTGATGTTGTCCGCCTCAAGAAGAGCGACGGCGGTGTCACGGCCTCGGCGAGTGTTCCGGTGCCCGTTGTCGACCTCACCATCGGTGCTGGTTCGGTCTGGGCGCTTGGCGATGACGGTCGCGTCTATCGCATCAACACCGCGGACTTCACGGTGCAGGCAATCGACGCCGGTGCCGACCTGATCAGCATCACCGCCGGGCCGGACGCGTTGTGGACGTTGTCGGCAGCCGATGGTTCGCTCCGCCGGGTCGACGCAGTCAGCGGCGAGGTCTTGGTAACCGTTCCCGTTGGACGAGACCCGGTCGACGCGGTTTTTGCGGGCAGTTCGGTGTGGGTCGCTCTGCGTTCAGGCACATCGCTGATCGAGGTCGATACACGAACTGCAGCGGTCATCAGCCGGACGGCTCTCCCAGGAGAACCCACAGCCCTCCACCAAGGCGACTCAGGCGTATTCGTAACGCTCGAGGGTGAAGTTCCTCTCGTTCGTGTTGCGTCGCTCACGTTGCCGGTGATCGGTGATGATGACGCCGAGGCCGCGGATGATGCAGCTGACGCTGGCTGACTGGTGACCAACAACTCAGAGGTGCCCGATGGGCTGGATCAGGCCGGTGCGCCGTCGCTTTGGGAGAAACACGCCGACTGGTGGCAGGACGAGTTCACCGATGGCGCAGACCCTGAGTACGAAGAACAGATTCTTCCACTGGCCCAGCAATTGCTCGATGGATTCGAGACGATCCTCGACCTCGGCGCGGGGGAGGGCCAGATAGCGCGCCTCGTGGCCGCAGGTGGTGCAAGAGTTGTTGGTGTTGATCCAACGTGGTCGCAAATGCAGGTGGCACACGACCGCGCTGGTGGGCCGAGTTATGCCGTCGCTGCTGCGGCCGAATTGCCGCACCCGGCCGATTCGTTCGATGCCGTGGTGGCGTGTCTTGTGTTTGAACACATCGATCCGCTCGACCCTGCGGTCGCCGAGGTCGCTCGGGTGCTTCAGCCCGGAGGTCGGTTCGCATTCTTCTTGAATCATCCAATGCTGCAAACGCCAGGCAGCGGTTGGATCGACGACCACATGGTCGAACCTCCAGAGCAGTACTGGCGGCTCGGCGAATATTTGGTCGAGACGTCGACGGTCGAACAGGTGCAAAAGGGTGTGTTCATTCCGTTCGTACATCGCCCACTGAGTCGATACATCAACGCATTGGCCGAACACGGGCTGATGGTGCGAGAAATGCACGAACCATCTCCGCCGCAGGGTTTCCTCGATAAGTCGCCGTTTTATGAGGCTGCGTCAGCGATCCCTCGTTTGCTCGTCCTCGTGTGCGAGCTCGTCGAATGAGCAGTCGACCGCTGAATCCTCGGCAACTGAATTGTTGTGCCGTCAAGACCCTGGGCGCAGCGGTCGTTACATTGATCCTGTGAGTGAATTTGTCGTCATCACCGGGAACTCGGGCGCTGGCCGCTCTCACGCGGCCAATGTGTTGGAAGACCTCGGGTGGTTCGTCATCGACAATCTCCCGCCGGCATTGATGTCAAAGGTTGGTGAGTTGGCTGATGCGCCGGGTTCTGCGATCTCGAACGTTGCGCTGGCAGCGCCCGCACATGCTGAGGTCGACCTGCTGCTCTCGGCCATTGCCGACTTACGCGGATCGGGTGCCCGTGTACGGATTCTGTTTTTGGAGGCGTCGACGCGAACGCTCGTCCGGCGCTACGAGTCGACCCGTCGACGGCACCCGTTTGGCGACATGGGTCTCACCGATGCAATCGACGGCGAACGCAGGGCACTCGAAGCCGTGAAGGCCGAAGCCGATGTTGCCATCGATACGTCTGACCTCAATGTGCACCAGCTTCGCGATCGGCTCGTCGAGCTCTTTGGCACGGAGTCGCCATCGGGGGGCATGCAGACGAAGATCGTTTCCTTCGGCTATAAACACGGATTGCCGATCGATGTCGACATTGTCTTCGACTGTCGATTCCTACCGAATCCCCATTGGGTCGAAGAACTACGCCCCCTCAATGGCGTCGACGAGCCGGTGCGTGACTACGTCATGCAGCAACCGCTCACGACGTCGTTTCTCGAGCAAATGGAGCGGATGCTCACACTCGTTATGCCGGCCTATGTCCGTGAGGGCAAGAGCTACTTGACGATTGCGTTTGGATGCACCGGTGGGCAACATCGTTCGGTCGCTATTGCTGAAGAGGTCGCCGCGATTCTGCAGCGAGCTGGTCACGAACCGACCGTGCAACATCGCGATGTCGCAAAGTCCTCGACGTCGGGCTGACAGAAACCAGTGGGTTCCGCAATTCTTGGCGTCTGATGCGCTAGAACGGGTCGTGAAACGACACGTCGAAGGGACGCGTACAAAACATGACAGTTCGAGTAGGAATCAACGGCTTCGGCCGAATCGGGCGCAACTACTTCCGCGCCGCAAAAGCAACCGGAGCAGACATCGACTTCGTCGCCGTCAATGACCTTGGGTCAATCGAGACGATGGCGCACCTGCTTCGCAATGACAGCGTGCACGGCCGATACCCGGGCAAGATCACCGCAGGCAAGAAGGAGATCCGCGTAGACGGTGACCGCATGCAGGT
>RCNE010000349.1_pt1 | contig 25122 bp, 24 predicted proteins | sample 2041361 | NCBI WGS metagenome assembly RCNE01 (sample SAMN09708229, study PRJNA481090) | Marine sediment metagenome, whole genome shotgun sequencing project. | reverse complement strand
CTCGAGGATCTTGCCGGCGACGAATTCGAGCCAAACCCAGAGCTTGAGGGCGTCGTCGTCGACTAGCGGGCCTCATCCAGCGAAACGTGGTTCCGGGACCCCTTGCACCCCGGCGTCGACAGCGAGAAGTGCACCCGCTGGCACCCCGGCGCTGCGGGTCTTGTCAATCTGGCCACCATTGATGCTCGTCACATAGATCGTTGTCAGGTCGGAACCGCCAAACGCTGGCATTGTCGGCATCGCGACAGGAAGCTCGACGATTCGGTCGATTGCTCCGTCGGGCGTTATCCGGGTGAGCGCCCAGCCATGGACGGAGGCCGACCACAGACAACCATCGGCGTCGAGACAGCCACCATCGGGAAGGCCGTGCGCTGCGGGGACTGCGTTGTAGTCAAAGAAGACCGACTTGTTGCGACGCATCCCGGTCTCGAGGTCATAGTCCCATTGCCAAATTGTGGCGTGGAACGTGTCAGCCCAGTACATCCGACCACGCTCTTGATCAAAGACGGTGCTGTTCGGTACGCCGACGTCATTCTCGAGCGTGTCGACGTTTCCGGACGCGTCGATCGAGTACAGGCTGCCGTCGAATCGTCGCGCTTCGGCGACTGGATGCATGGTGCCGACGACGTAACGCCCGGCGTGATCACAACGGCCGTCATTCAGCCGGTTTCCACGAGACACGGCCTCTACGTCCGTGAAGTGAGAGACCTCGCCGCTTGCCCAATCCAGCCACTCGAGGGAGGTTTCCATCGCGACAAGCAGACGGCCCGGGGTTCGTGTGAAGACGAACGATCCAGGCCGCCCGGGCAAGTCTCGAGACTCGGTGGTTTCGGTCACCGGGTCGGTGCAGTGGATCACCCTTCCATCGATGTCTTCCCAGTACAAACGCTGATCGGTTTCGCTCCAGACGGGGCACTCTCCCAGCGATGCAACTTCCGATCCGACTCGCGCAATCTCGACCATGGCGCGAACCTACGACACTCTTCTCCCAGCGTCGGACACCGGGAGACGGGCAGAGGATCACCGTGTCTGACACCAGGAGGGGGCGGTGTCAGACACGGGAATGGGGGTTGTGTGATCAACCGCCGATCGTTGCGACTCCAGTGGGAAACGCTGGGCCGGCGCCGAGTTCAACACCGACGTGATCGGACGTGCCAACGGGAACCTCGCCAGCAAGAGGCTTGAAGGCGAACGGCGCAGGACTGTCATCGTCCTGCGGCTCAATGCTGACGACAACGGTGGTTCCTGTCAGATCCGTGGGGAACTCGAGCCCTTCGGGAGCATCCTGGATGAAATCCTCACCGGGGTAGTTCGGGCCGGTTGCGTCAGTGCCCGAGAATCCATTGAAGTCATCGGCGGCGCCCGGGTCGACGAAACGACCCGTGCTCACAGGCTGACCTTCGAGCACGGCCCAACCCTCATAGACCCAACCTGCAGGTAGTTCGGGGAGGTCGAGACCTTGGGTCGCAGCACCATCGACGATGTCAATGAACCACACACCACTCAGCTCATCGTCCTCGACAGACGTCGTAGGAGTCGCCAAGACGAATTGGCCGCCTGCCTCGGAAAAGTCATTGCCAAGCGCCGCTGGATGTCCAACGGTCAGCTGGGATTCACCGTCGACGAGGTCACCCGCAAGAACATGGGCGTCGGCTGGAGCGGGGTCGTCACCTTCGGCTGGTTCGATCGTCAGGACGATTGCGGTTGCCACAGACGTGTCGTCGACGAGCGAGCCTGTGTGGAACAGCTGCGTGCCGTCGGCGTCGAGTGTGAACCGACCAGTGCTCACTGGCGAACCATCAACAACGGCCCAACCTTCGTACACAAAACCTTCACCGAGCGGCTCGAGACCAACAAAAGAGAACGAGACGGGAGAAGCTTCGACCCCTTCTTCCATGGCCTCGTCGTCAGCCATAGCGTCTTCATCATCAGCCATTGTCTCGTCTTCGAGGACTACGGCATCAGCGGGCGTGTCGGCGGTGTCTGAGGCCGCTGTATCTAACACTGCTGTATCTAACACTGCTGTATCTGACACCGCGGTGTCGCTCCCGCAGGCGGCTGCGACGAGCGCAGTCGAGAACAGCAGTGCTGCCATTCGTTTACGGGAGTGTTCCTTCTTCAACATGGGGGGGGTTCCTTCTCGTCATGGCGCCGCGAAAATGCGGTGCAATCGTGATGACAGGGAAAGCCACAGATGCGCTCGAAGTTTCCCGAATCCCGTGCTGTTACGAACCTGTTCCTGAGTCGTTTCTCAGTCGTTCACACGGCCGACGCAAAGGTCACACCACAGCCGCAATTTCTTCAAGTATCATGAGCACTTCTTCAACAGCATCGCTGTTGTTGGGTTTGCAGGCAGGCATCGGTTCTTCCCGTCAACGTGAACCGCCTACCCCCAAAGAGATTGACCATCAACGGTCACCGTGAACCCATAACCCCAGGCAGCGCCTTTGTCGCGTGCCTCGAAAGAATCCCCAAATGAAATCATTTTCCGAGCTGGGTCTACCCAGCAACATTTGTGATGCGCTCGCAGAGCGAGGCATCCACGAACCATTCGAAATTCAAGCTGCCACGATCGAAGACGCCCTCGCTGGCCGCGATGTATGCGGACGAGCTCCAACCGGATCGGGCAAAACGCTCGCCTTCGGCCTCCCGCTCGTCGCCACGGTGTCACGCGCCAACCCGAAGGCACCACGAGCCCTCATCCTCGCTCCTACCCGCGAGCTCGCTGATCAGATCTATGTCGAGCTGGCATCGTTCTCCGGCAAGGTCCGTGTGGGCGTCGTCTATGGCGGCGTTGGTTACGGACCGCAGCTCAACCTGCTCCGTAAGGGCGTCGACATCCTTGTCGCTTGCCCCGGCCGTCTTGAAGATCTCATCGATCGTGGCGACGTGTCGCTGCACGAGGTGAAGCAGGTCGTTCTCGACGAGGCCGACCGCATGGCTGACATGGGCTTCATGCCCGCGGTCCGACGCCTCCTCAACCAGACCTCCAAGAAACGCCAGATGGTGCTGTTCTCCGCGACGCTCGATGGTGACATCGCAAAGCTCACTCGTGACTACCAGCACAACCCAGCCCGCCATGAGGTTGGAGACGAGACTCCAGACATCACGTCGGCAAGCCACCTCTTCTGGAACGCGAAGAAGGAAGATCGGCTCGACGTCACCGCCGACGCAATCGATGCGGTTTGGCCAGCCATTGTCTTTTCCCGCACGCGCCATGGTGCTGATCGGATCGCCAAGCAGTTGGCTCGCCACGGCGTCAAGGCCGCAGCGATTCACGGTGGACGAAGCCAGGGCCAACGCACGCGAGCACTTGCTGACTTTGCCGAAAACCGGGTTCATGCATTGATCGCTACCGACGTTGCCGCTCGCGGCATCCACGTCGATGGCGTGGCACTCGTTGTTCACTACGACCCACCAGAAGACTTCAAGACCTACGTGCATAGATCGGGCCGAACGGCTCGCGCCGGCGAGGGTGGTGTCGTTGTGTCCCTGATCCAAGGTGATCAGAAGAAGGACATGTCGAAGATGCAGCGGCAGATCGATTTGAACGAACCGCTGACCGATCCCGATGTCAAGAAAATGACGTCGTTGTCTGCAACTGACGAGCTCGTTCTTGCACCACCTCGACCTGGACAAGACCAGCAAGGCGGCGGCAAGGGCCAAGGCAATCGGCGGCGCTCGGGCCAAGGCAAGGGCCACGGTAAGAACGGCAGTCGCAAGCGATCTGGCGGCGGTGGCGGTGGCGGTCAGTCACGTAGTGGCCAGGGCGGCGGGCGCAACAAAGAGGGAAGCCGCTCCGGCAGTCAGCGCCAGAACGCCCGTTAGAGGCCCGAAGCCGACCTCGATGAGGCGGCATCGAGAATCGTGGAAGCTGCGACGACGACGTCATCAGGCGTCGTCGCCCAGCTACAGACGCTGATGCGTATCACCGACCGACCACGCCACTGTGATCCCCCGCACCAGATCTTGCCGCTGGCTTGAACTGCTTGGAGGAGTTCAGCCGTCTGCTCATCGGTCTCGAGACTCAGCAAGATTTGGTTCAGCTCCACATCGTTGTGGATGGTGAGCCCGCCCCGACGGAGTGCTTCAGCAAGCGCAGCGGCGTGATCGCATAGTCGATCGGTCAGTTCGGCAACACCGGTCGAGCCAAGGGACTTCAGCACGGCCCAGGCTTCAATAGCGCGAGCTCTTTGCGACATATCAATACCTCGACCAATGGGCTCGATTCGACTCGACTCGGGCAGGTACGCAGCAGCCACGTCGAAACTTCGAGCCATGTCTTGCTTCTCTCGGACAAATGCCGCCGCTGAGTCATACGTCGTGTTGAGCCACTTGTGCATGTCGGTGGCCCAGGAATTGGCAAGCTCTACGCCGGCGACAAGATGCCGCCTCCTCGGTGAGGTCGCCGCCCAGAGCCCGAACGCTCCATCCACATGGATCCAATGAGGTGAACCCACAAAGTGTTCTGCGATTTCGTTGAAAGGGTCGTGCGCGCCCGAATTTACGTTGCCGGCCTGGGCAATGACGAGGGTTGGCACGCCGGCTTCGGGCAACGCAGCGCCATCCATTCGCCCCTGGTCGTCGGCGGGCACCGTCACCACGTTCTGGCGGCCGAGGCCAACGAATCCCAGAGCTTTGGTCACGCTCGAATGAGCCGCTTCGCTCACCACAACCCGAAGTTCTGGAGCACCGAAGAGCCCATCATTGACTGCGTCCCAACCTTGGTCGGCAAGCAGTCGGTCACGCGCAACCGCGAGACAGAGCGCATTCGCTGCCGATGTACCAGACACGAATTGATGCTGGACACCCGCTGGCAGGCCGAACAGATGGGAAAGCCAACCACCAGCGATGGTGTCGAGGACTCCGGCCACCGGCGACATCACACCAAGTGCGGCGTTCTGATCCCACGCCGCGGTTAACCACGCTGCCCCCACCGAAACTGGCTGCGCTGCCCCGGTCACGAAACCGAAATATCGGCCGCTGGTTGAACCAACCGTGCCCGGGCTGCCAATCTCGTCGAGGAGACGAAGCACCTCCTTCGAGTCGGTACCGTGGGTTGGCATGCCCTCGACAAACTGTCCAAGTGCCTCGATGGATGATTGGTCGGGAAAGACCGCCCGAGAGTCGCGCTCTCGCAGATAGGTGATCGCACGCGCTGCAGCTTCGGCCAAGATCTCGTCCATTCGCCGACACTAGTGCCGCAGCGACAGTGAGCCAGATGGAGCACACATGGTACGTGGTGAGACCGCTCCAAAACGCAAATCTGTGCAGGATGAGATGCCATAGCGGCACGTCATCCTTCACAGATTCGAAAGAAATCAGGCGGGTAGGTCACCCGCAGCAACACCAAGACGGACCTGTGCCCGACGCAGGGCTGACTTTGCTGCCGCGTCTTCGCCGTCGGCCGAAACCGCAGCCTCGGCCCGAGAGTGCGCTGATTGAGCGCGTCCGACGTCGATGGCGTTCTTGTTCTCGGCGACATCAGACAAGATCGTGACTTTGTCGTGCGACATCTGCACAAATCCCTGGTGAATCGCAAAGATCTCCGCATCGTCGCCGTCGACGATCTTGGCGGCGCTGACCTGCAGCACACCAATGAACGGCACGTGGCCGGCCAGGAACTCGATGTCGCCACCACCAACGGTGCGCACCAAAACCTTGTTCGCCTCACCCGAATAGGTGATGCGCTCTGGTGAGACGACCTCGACCTGCATTACGCGTTGGCCTCGAGGTCAGCTGCTTTGCGGATGGCTTCATCTGCGCCACCGACCATGTAGAAGGCCTGCTCCGGCAGGTGATCAAGCTCACCAGTGAGGAGAGCTTCGAAGCTGTCGATGGTCTCTTCGAGCGAGGTGAAGACGCCAGGCTGACCCGTGAAGACCTCGGCGACGAACATCGGCTGCGACAGGAACTTCTGCACCTTGCGAGCTCGGTCGACGGTCACTCGATCTTCTTCAGTCAACTCATCGAGGCCAAGAATTGCGATGATGTCCTGGAGTTCCTTGTAGCGCTGCAGCACCTCTTGCACCTGACGGGCAATGCGATAATGACGCTCGCCAACTACCTCTGGCTGCAGGATTGTCGACGTCGATGCGAGAGGATCAACCGCTGGGTAGATACCCAGGGCTGCAATGTCACGGCTCAGCTCGGTGGTTCCATCGAAGTGGGTGAACGAGGTGAACGGTGCGGGGTCGGTGTAATCATCTGCGGGCACGTACACGGCCTGCAACGACGTAATCGACTTTCCCTGAGTCGAGGTGATGCGCTCTTGGAGCGTGCCCATCTCGTCTGCAAGTGTCGGTTGGTAGCCCACAGCTGATGGCATACGACCAAGAAGGGTCGATACCTCAGAGCCGGCCTGCACGAATCGGAAGATGTTGTCGATGAAGAGCAACACGTCCTGGTTCTGCACATCACGGAAGTACTCGGCCATGGTCACACCACCGAGTGCAACACGAAGGCGCACGCCTGGCGGCTCATCCATCTGTCCAAAGACAAGGGCAGCCTTGGAGAGCACGGTGTCGGCGTCATCGCCGGAGCCCATCTTGGTTTCGCCCATCTCGATGAAAAGGTCGGTGCCCTCACGGGTGCGTTCTCCCACACCTGCGAACACCGACACACCACCGTGGTTGGACGCCACCCGGGTGATCATTTCCTGAATAAGAACGGTCTTGCCCACACCAGCACCACCGAAGAGGCCGATCTTGCCACCCTCTTTGTACGGGGTGAGAAGGTCGATGACCTTGACGCCGGTCTCGAACATCTTCGTCGATGGCTCGAGTTTGTCGAAGTCCGGTGGCGGGCGATGAATGTCCCAGTAAGTGTCGATCTGGATCTCGGATGCCGGTACGTCGAGCGGCTCGCCCATGACGTTCCACACGTGACCGAGCGTTGCGTCACCGACGGGCATTTGCATGCCGTGACCGGTGTTGCGAACCTCGGCACCACGCACGAGACCATCGGTCGGCTTCATCGAGATGGCTCGAACACGACCATCACCAATCTGCTGGGCCACCTCGAGGGGAACGAGGATCTCGTCGCCTTCTAGGTTGATGGTCAGCTGCAACTGTTGGTTAATCTGTGGAAGGTGTCCAGGAGGAAACTCCACGTCGACAACAGGGCCGGCAATGCCGACGACATGGCCTGACTTAAGTTCTGGTTCGGTGACGGTCATACCGATGTACCTTCCGTGTGTTCGAGAATTGTTTCGATCATTTTTTCGGCTTCATCGCCACCCATGGCCTCTGCACCACTGACGATCTCCATGATCTCGGTGGTGATCGATGCTTGACGGGCTTGGTTCATCTCACGCGAGAGCTTGGTGATGAGGTCTTCTGCATTGTCTGTTGCGGCCTTCATGGCACGCTGCCGGTTGGCGTGTTCAGAGGCTGCAGCTTCAAGCAATGCCGAGTAGAGGCGAGACTCCATGTATCGAGGGAGAAGCGATTCGAGAACGCCACCGGGGGATGGCTCGAATTCAACTTCGGAGACCGCGGCTTTCGAGCCACTGCCTTCGTCTGCCATGGTCGCGGTGTTGACCAGCGGAAGGTACCGGCGAGTCGTGACTCGCTGCGTTCCCATCGTGATGAACTCGGTGTACACCAGCTCGACACGATCCAGGTTGCCTGCCGTGAACTCGGCAACGATGTGATCAGCCACCTCACGTGCATCCTCATACCGAGGCGTATCGGACATGCCGGTGTACTTTGCATCGATCCGGTAATTGCGGAACGAGAAGTAGTCGATGGCCTTCTTGCCGATGAGGACCAGGGAGTAGTCGGCGCCATCGTTGCGAGCAACGTTGAGTTGATTCTCTGCTGCACGAATGACCGATGCGTTGTACGCGCCCGCAAGCCCGCGGTCCGAGGTGATGGCGATGATGCCGACACGTGCAGGTTTGTCAGTTTGGCGCATCAACGGATGATCGACCCGCGCTCCGGCGGCAACGAGGTTCTCGATGACGCCGGTGATCTGTGTCGAGTATGGGCGAGCCTCATTGGCTCGCTGCATTGCCTTGACGACACGCGTCGCAGCGATGAGTTCCATTGCTCTGGTGATCTTTTTTGTGGACTGCACGCTACTGATGCGGCGGCGCAGCTCACGTTCCTTTGCTCCTGGCATGGTGTCTCCGACTCAGCTCTCGTCGTCCATGTCGATTTCTTCTTCGGGCAACGTGTTGTCTTGGTCGACCAGGTGGCCGTGTACCTCGCCAGTCTCTTCGGCATCTGGAGCCGAACCAGCTGTGTTCGTCACCGTGAACCCGTCGGCAAACTCGCCGATGAGGCGCTCGAAGGCGTCTTCATCGCCAATCTTGCCCGTCGACACGATGTCGTCGAGGAGCCCACTATGTCGCGAGTTGAAGTGTTCGAGCAGTTCGGACTCGAAACGCTGCACATCGATGACTGGGATCTTGTCGAGGTAGCCACGCGTGCCCGCCATCAGGCTGACGACCTGGTCTTGAACCGACATCGGTGCGCTTATGCCCTGCTTCAAAAGTTCGGTGAGGCGATAGCCACGGTCGAGTTGCGCTTGCGACACTGCATCGAGGTCGGAACCAAACGAGGCGAATGCCTCGAGCTCGCGGAACTGCTGCAAGTCGGACTTCAGCGTTCCAACAGCGGCCTTCATGGCCTTGATTTGTGCGGCCGAGCCCACACGAGACACGGAAATACCGACGTCGATGGCGGGGCGAACACCAGACTTGAACAGATCGTCCTGGAGGAAGATCTGCCCGTCAGTGATCGAGATCACGTTCGTTGGAATGTATGCCGAGACATCGCCGGCCTTGGTCTCGATAACCGGGAGAGCGGTGAGTGAACCACCACCGAGGTCGTCGGACAAGTTGGCGGCTCGTTCGAGTAAGCGGCTGTGCAAGTAGAAGACGTCACCCGGGTACGCCTCGCGGCCTGGTGGGCGACGAAGCAGCAATGACATCTGGCGGTATGCCTCGGCCTGCTTGGAAAGATCGTCGTACACGACAAGTGCGTGCTCGGAGTTCTCCATCCAGTGCTGACCCATGGCCGAGCCGGCGTATGGGGCAATGTACTTGAACGGCGCAGGATCCGAAGCTGGGGCAACGACGACGACGGTGTAGTCCATGGCGCCGTTTGCTTCGAGCTCGGCGACGATCTGAGCGACGGTGGAAGCCTTCTGCCCAATGGCGACGTAGATGCACTTCACGCCAAGACCCTTTTGGTTCAGGATCGTGTCGATGCCGATGGTCGTCTTGCCAGTCTTGCGGTCACCGATGATCAGCTCTCGCTGGCCACGGCCGATCGGGATCAGCGTGTCGATGGCCTTGATGCCGGTCTGCATCGGCGTGTCGACGGGCTTGCGACCAATAATGCCCGGAGCCTGGACCTCCATGCGACGGGTCTGCACGCCGGTGAGCGGGCCCTTGCCGTCGATTGGCTCGCCGAGCGAGTTCACGACACGGCCAAGAACACCATCGCCTACGGGAACCGAAAGGATGTTGCCAGTCGAGCGGACTGGCTGCCCTTCTTCGATGCCGTCGGTCGAACCGAGCAACACTGCACCGATCGACTCTTCATCGAGGTTGAGCGCAAGGCCGACGGCCCCATTCTCGAACTCGAGCATCTCGTTCACTGCAGCATCGGGCAAGCCCGAAACGCGAGCGATGCCGTCGCCGACAGCGAGGACGCGACCAACCTGTGTGGCGGTCAGGTCCGCAGAGAATCCCTCGAGGTTCCTCTTGAGTGCGGCGGTGATGTCTTCGGTGTTGATGGTGAGATCAGACATGTTCTCTTCTCTTGGTTCTTGAGATTCGTGTGAGCCCGTCGCTTACGCGAGGGTCTCTCGCATTTGGCTAAGACGGCGACGGACGCTGCCGTCGATGACGGTGTCGTCGATTTGGGTAATGAGACCACCGACCACACTTGGGTCGACGGTGACACGGGCGGTCACTGGCCGACCGGTCTTCTTCGAGAGGGCTGCCTCAAGTTTGGTGACTTGATCGGCACTCAGTGGCACGGCTGAACGCACCTCTGCGTAGGCGGAGCCGCGAGCCCCGGCGAGGGTGCTCGAGACCGATCGGGCGATCTCGGGAAGATCGGCAGCGCGTCCAGCACCCACGATCATCGAGATAGCCGCAATTGTTGCCTTGCCGGCCTTACCTGCAAGCACATCTTCGACGACCTGTTGGCGCTGTACTGCGGGAAGCGACGAGTCACTCAGACTGTTCTGCAACTCCGACGATCCAGCAACTGCGTTCGCAAAAGCGTGAATGTCTGCCTCGAGTGACGAGGTGTCACCCTCGGCGTTGCCGATCTCGATCAGTGCGTTGGCGTAGCTCTGTGCTCTGCTCATGATCCACTCACCTGTTCGATGTAGCGATCGATCAAGTCGGCATGCGTCGCCTGATCGAGGTTGGCGTTGACAACCGACTCTGCGGCGTCCGCAGCTTGCGCCGCAATCGCTGTCTGAATGTCGGCGCTGGCTTGTCCGGTAGAGGCCGATACTTCGACCTCTGCCTTTTCGCGTGCCGAAACAGCTTCTGCGTCGGCTCGTGCGATGAGATCAGCTTTGACCGAACCAGCTTGTTCATGAGCTCCGTCGACGATGCGGGAAGCCTCTGCGTCAGCGTCACCGAGCTTGGTACGCAAAGCGCTCAGCTCGGCTTCTGCATCAACACGTGCCCGTTCAGCATCGACGAGGCCATCGCGAATGCCGTTCGAACGATCGGTCATGCCCTTCTTGATGACCGGGAGGAGCTTCCAGATGATCAATGCGAACACGACGGCGAATGCAGCGGCACTCCACCAGAATTCCTTGATGTCCGAGGGAAGGAAACGTCCGTTCGGACCCTCGGCGGCAATCAGATGAATCATCAGGACTCCTCTCCTGCAAGTGCAGAATCGATCGCTGCCTGCTGGGCTGAGCGATCAAGGTTCTTTCCGAGTACTGCAGATGCAGCCGCAACGGCGATATCACCGACGTCGCCGCGCATCGAGCCAATTGCGGAATTGCGCGACTCGTCGAGGCCGCCCGCTGTAGTCGCCCGCATGTCGGCGATCTCATTGGTCGCGTCTGCCAGGACCGCTGCACGGTGTTCGCCAGCCTCGTTGCGGGCAACATCGATGATGCTGTCGGCTTCGGCACGTGCGGTCGCAAGCGATGCGTCGTACTCGGCTTGGGCTTGTCCAACAGCGGAGCGTGCCCGGTCGGCGGCTTCGCGGTCCTCGCGAACCTTGTTCTCTCGGTCTTCGCGCAGTTTCATGAGCGGCGGAAGAAGAACGAACTTCATCAGTGCCCAGAGCGCGAGAAACGAACCGAGGGCCCAAATCAGGTGGTTGATTTCGGGAATGACGGGGTTGGGAACCTCTTCGGTACCCGAGTGTTCCTCGTCTGTTCCTTCGCCTTCGTGTTCCTCTTCCTCAGTGAGGGAAAATTCCTCACCGCTGAAGCTGATCAGTATGTTCACGTCGTCTCCTTCGTCGGTCGTCTGATGTTCCCGCCGGGAAGATCAGGCGAACTTCAGGAGAATGAAGACAACGAAGCCGATGAGGGCGAGTGCCTCGGTGAATGCCACGCCGAGGAACATCGTGGTCTGAACCTGACCGGCGGATTCTGGCTGACGCGCCATTGCCTGGACGGCTTGACCGACCAGGTAGCCAATCCCGATGCCAGGGCCGATTGCGGCGAGGCCGTAGGCAAAGCCCGCACCCTCAGCGGCTGAGATGCTCTTGAGTTCGTCGGGAGTTTGGGCGAGTACCTGTGCTGCGATGCTCATTAAATTGCTCCTTATTCTTTCCTGTTTCGGTGAGGCTCTGAGCCCCGTCGATCTAGTGAGTTAGTGGGTTGAAATGTTGTGAGACCGGACTTCAGTGTGCTGGGTGTAGTGCGCCACCGATATACACGGCGGCGATAATGGTGAACACGAATGCCTGGATCAGCGAGACAAAGACCTCGAACGCCGTGAAGGCGACGAGTCCACCGAAGGTGAACGGCAACAAGATGAACATGAACCCACTCGCTACCGTAATGCTCAGGACGGCGAAGGTCACCAAGAGGATGTGGCCGGCCAGCATGTTCGCAAACAAACGGACAGAGTGGCTGAACGGGCGAAGGATGAAGGTCGAGAGCACCTCGATGGCACCGACGAGAGGACGTAGCGCAAGCGGCACGCTGCTCGGCCAGGCGATGTCCTTGAAGTAGCCAATACCGTTGTGCTTGACACCAACAGAGATGAACATTGCCCACGCGATCAGTGCGATCACGACGGGACCACCCATCCGACCGTTGGCAGGCATCTGGAAGAACGGGATCACCTCGGTGATGTTGCCGAAGAAGACAAACAAGAAGAACGAGAGAAGCAGCGGCAGGTACTTCAGGCCATCAGGTCCGATGGCCGGAAGGATGATCTGCTTCTCGACGAATTCGATCGTGGTTTCCGCAACCGTACGAATACCGGTGGGGACCAGGCTCTTTTGACGAGAAGCCAGCAAGAAGACGATCGTCGGGATGACGACCGAAAGGACATGTGTCAACGCAATCTTGTCGAGACCAATCGAATCGATGATCGGCTCCCACTCGATGAGGTTTGACAACGATGGGAAGGCGAGTCCGCCACCCTCTTCGGCTGCGAGGAAAAGCATCAGGCTGCTCCGGTAATTTCGTGATCGGGAGAATCTTGCGAGGACGTGGTCGATGCAGCCTCATGAATGGGCAGCTTGACCGATGGCTTGAGCCCAGGATGGGCCAGCGTTCCGGAGATGTAACGCATCTCCCAGAAAAGAATGCCGAGGTGCGCAACGATGAGCGTCAAACCGAGCGGCAACATGTCGATCCAGCCAGCGTCCTTGACGAGGAGCACGGCGATGAAGATCAGACCAAGGCGGAGAAGAAAGCCGAACATGGCAGCGCCGCCCATTGCGGCGAATGAGATCCGGCCGGCCCAGGCGAGCAGAGACGCTGCGAGCAAGAAGTTGACCGTCACGATGGCCAGGCCATAGGCCACCGATGCAGCACCTTGGGTCTGCCAGAAGATTGCACCTACCACGATGAACACTGGCGCTGTAAGGACGAGCCGCCGGACGAGGTCCCTTGCGACCTCCATCACAGGCGCCGGGCCCTCGAGTCGCTGCATGAGTGGGTTGTTGGCGTCGGTCATACCGAAGCCTCGGTCTTCCCGAATCGAGGAGCACCAGGAATTGCGGATGCGGCGAGGCCATCTCGGCGGACTTGTTCGAGCGCCGTCATGCGATCGTTGTAGCGGTAATACTGGTTCGCGACCGAGCCACCGAGCCCGACAATGGCTGCGGCAATCATCGCGAACGGGCCAGTGCCAAGCCATCCATCGATCGCCCAGCCACCAAGTCCGAAAAGCACGGGAGTCAACGCCATCTCCCAGCCACCATGCCCGCGCCACATGGCGTCCTGCATGGTGGTGTTGAGCTCGCTGTCTTGCGATGCGTCATCAATGTGCACGAATAGACCTGTCCGAATCAAGCGCCCGAGTTCGGGCGCTTGTGAAACTATTCTCAAAGTATGAGCGTCCGCGGCACGAATGCCAACATTTGCCCACGGAGAATGTATAGCGAGTGTCACCTTTTTTCGCAGTGGGACGGAAGGTTTTCTCCTCACTCACGCCCTCGGTGACCCAAGAACGACAACTCCTCTCGCTTCGAGGTCGGATATGTGCGACTCATCGAGGCCCAGAACACCTCGCAGGACGTGCTCCGTGTCCGCTCCGGGCACGCCGATCGCGGCGACGGGTTCGCGTCCTTCCGCCGCTCGAAACGGCGGCCCGACTACCTCGAAGTCGCCTTCGGGATGTGCGACCAGCCGGAGCACACCCAGCGCCTCGACCTGTGGATCGGCAACCACCTCATCTGTTGTCATCACCAGGGCCGCCACACCACCTCGCTCCACGATGGCGTCGACGATCGCGCGCGACGGGTGCTTCGCGAACTCGATGTCGAGGACCTCGAGCAGTTCAGCCATGTTCTTAAACCGTTTCACGACATGGTCAAAGCGCTCGTCATCGTGGAGTTCCTCACGCTCGAGCACATCGCAGATGATGCGCCACCCGCCGACGGGCTCGGCGAGTGACAGCTGCACGAAACGGCCATCACTGCATCGAAAACACTCTGAAGGGGCGTTGACCGCACCCTCCCGACCTTTCGCCTTCGCCGGCCGACCATCGACGGCAGCGCGGGTGATGTCGAACGCGTTGGACCACGTGGCGGCCTGGAGCAGCGACGTCTCCACTACCTTTCCCTCCCCGGTCCGCTCCCGCTCGAACATTGCGGTCATGACTCCGGCAAACAGCGCGAGGCCAGCAACATGATCTCCTTGGGCTGCTCGCCAGCGGGGTGGGTAGCCATCGCGACCACCTATCGACGAGCTCAGACCCGAGCGGGCAAAGAATGATGTGAGGTCATATCCCGGCACGTCGTAGTCGGGACCGACATCGCCGAATCCGGTGAGGACGCCGATGACGACGGACGGGAACTGCTCCCGGAGTTGCTCGACCGACAGACCGTACTTCTCCCGCCGCCCGTGGAGCAGATTCATCAGGACCATGTCGGCAGTTCCGATGAGATCCCGCACGAGTCCGGCGCCGGTTTCGGTCCGGATATCGATCGCAACCGACAACTTGTCTCGGTTGGAGAACTGAAACGGATGATCGACTGCGACAGCGTTCTCGACCGCTGCCTGATGCATGAGTCCGCGCATCGAGTCGCCCGTTGGTGGCTCGATCTTGATGACCTCAGCACCCTCTTCAGCAAGGAGAACGCCAGCACTCGGAACAGCCGCCCAATTGGCAACTTCTATGACTCGGACTCCGTCAAGTGCACCCACGCGTCAGCGGGTTTCTACAGGAGCGGACTCGGGCCTCGTTGCGGTGCCGATTCCCGGGTGGAAAATCGTGTAGAGCGCAAGCGCCAACGCCCCCCCAGCAAACGGCAGCGCAGCGGCTCCCGAGCCAGTGAGCGTCGAGAACAACACGAGGCCACAGAGCAACGCAGTCCACAGCCAAAGGATCAACACCGTTCGTCGATGTCCGTGACCGAGACGCATCAGCCGATGGTGCAGATGTTCCTTGTCGGCTTCGGCGATGCCCACACCCTTACGGGTCGCTCGGCGCAACACGGCCAACATCAAATCGACGAGCGGCACACCCAACAAGAGCAACGGGATTACAAGCGGAGCAAAGAAAAAGAACACCTGCCCCGACACCGCCTGATCAATTCGACCGCCGACCGACACCGTCGAAGCTGCGAGCATCAAGCCAAGCAACAACGCACCACCATCACCCATGAATGTCTTGGCGGGGTGCACGTTCATCGGCAAGAACCCAACGCAGACGCCGGCAGTGATGATTGCGAGGAGTGCGCCCGGATTCGAGTCGAACAAGATGTCGTCTCGTCCCAGCTGCATCGCGTAGAAGAAGAAGCTGCCCGACGCAATCGCCACGATGCCTGCTGCCAGACCATCGAGACCGTCGATGAGGTTTACCGCATTCGCCATCACCAGCAGCCACACGACGGTCACCACGACCGAGAGATCAAAGGACAGCTGCACGAAACCGGTAAAGGGCAAGCGAAACCACAACACACTCACGCCCGCCAGAGCAAGGACAACTCCCGCAAGGACTATCCCAGCAACCTTCGCTGGGGCGGACACCTCGCGAATGTCATCAGCGACACCGACGGAGAAAATGATGACCGCAGCGATAACTACACCAGCGACATCGGTGAACGAACGGAAAATCGGATCGAAGCTGCCCATCGTCCACGCAGTCAACAACCCGGCACCAACACCGCCAAGCATGGCAAGGCCACCGAGACTTGGCGTCGGCGAAGCGTGCACCTTGCGGGCACTCGGAGATGCCACGGCGCCGATCCGAAAGGCCAGCACGCGAGTGAGCGGCGTGAGAAACAACGTCACGACAGCGGCCACCGCGCCGACGATCAAGAAGTCGTTCATCCCAGCCATGTTCAGCCAGTATCGCTCAAGATCCGCTACGAGCGGCGCGTTGGACCGGGGTGTTCACCCGGACGTTTTGCTGCTCAGTCGGTATACGGCGTGAACTTTCCGCAGAGTTCGGCCACCTCGGACCGCAACGAAGCAATCATTTCAGCGTCATCTCGATTCTGAAGCGTCCGGCTGATGAGATCGGCAATGGTGCCCATTTCAGCCTCGCCCATCCCCTGGGTCGTCACCGCCGGCGTGCCAATTCGCACGCCACTGGTCACAAACGGTGACCGCGGGTCATTGGGAATCGTGTTCTTGTTGAGCGTAATTCCGGCAGCGTCGAGCACGGTCTGGGCTTCCTTGCCCGTCAATTCCTCGTCGAATGGGCGCAGGTCAACGAGAAGTAAGTGATTATCTGTGCCGCCCGAGACAAGCCGGAAGCCGCGAGTGGCCAGGGCCTCAGCCAACGCAGCGGCATTCTTGACTACCTGCGCGGCGTAGTCCTTGAATTCGGGCATCGAGGCTTCACGAAACGCAACAGCTTTCGCGCCAATGTGGTTTTCGAGCGGGCCGCCCTGCAGTCCAGGAAAGATCGCCTTGTCGATCGTCTTTGCATGTTCCTCGGTGGTGAGAATGCAGCCGCCGCGAGGACCACGGAGCGTCTTGTGCGTCGTGAATGTCATGACGTCGACGTAAGGCATGGGGTTGGGGTGTGCGCCGCCAGCAATAAGTCCTGCAATATGTGCAGCGTCGAACATGAGCAGGGCGCCGACTTCGTCGGCGATCTCGCGAAACGGAGCAGGATCAATGATCCGTGCGTACGCGGTTGCGCCCGCGATGATCATCTTCGGCTTGTGCTCGTGCGCCCGATCGCGAAGCTGATCCATATCGATCCGCTCATCGGACTCGGTGACCTCATAGCTGACGAAGTTGTAGAGCTTGCCGCTGGCGTTCACCGGTGAACCGTGCGTGAGGTGACCACCGTGGTCAAGGCTCATACCCATGACCGTGTCGCCGGGATTCAGCATGCCGAGATACACCGCCATGTTGGCGTTCGCTCCGGCGTGCGGCTGCACGTTTGCATGCGCCGCACCGAATAGTTCCTTCACGCGGTCGATCGCGATCTGCTCGACGTCATCGACAACCACGTTGCCCCCGTAGTACCGCTTTCCGGGATACCCCTCGGAGTACTTGTTCGTGAGGACCGAGCCGGTGGCCTCCATCACGGCTGGAGAGGTGAAGTTCTCCGATGCAATGAGCTGGAGGCCGGTGTTGAGACGGACCTTCTCGGCATCGATCAGATCGAAGATTTCGCTGTCACGAGTTCCTGGCCACGGCATGATGGGCCTCCACGGGTTTGCTTGATTGACCGACCCGCACCGTATCGCCCCAGCCAACGGTCCGCCTTCCCAGCCCAAGGCAAAATGCTGGATTGTTCGACCGGACGTTCGGAGGATCTCTTTTCGAGATCTCGTCACGTTCTGTGGGCAACCGCTGGACACACGGTGGGCATGCCTCAACATCCCTCAACGTTGCACCATCGTTGACCGATTGGGGTGCGAGGATGGTCTTCACAACGCGACCACCCGCGACAGGTTCGCGGACACGGAAAAGGCAAGCGATGTTCAACAACGCATTCGACGGCAAGAAGGTTCTTGTTACCGGACACACCGGGTTCAAGGGCACCTGGATGACAATCTGGCTTCAGCAGATGGGCGCCGAGGTCGTCGGTATCTCCGATAAAATCCCTACCGACCCGAGCCACTTCGAGGCCGCTGGCCTCTCCGACTCGATGAAGACCCACTGGCTCGACATCCGTGACGAGGAGGCCGTACCGGCCGCCATTCTCGAGGAATCCCCGGACTTCGTGTTTCACATGGCGGCACAGGCGCTCGTCAAAGCTAGCTACGACGACCCCATCGGCACGTATACGACAAACATGGTCGGTTCTGCCAACGTGCTCGAAGGTCTGCGCCGAATCGACAACCAATGCACCGCGGTCATGATCACCTCGGACAAGTGCTACGAGAACGTCGAGACCTACTACGGCTACCGCGAGGATGATCGTCTCGGCGGTGCCGACCCGTACTCAGCCTCGAAAGCCGCAGCCGAGATCATCATCTCGAGCCACACTCGTTCGTTCTTTGGAGGCGACGATTCCGAGCGCAACGTTCGTATCGGTGTGGTGCGCGCTGGAAACGTCGTTGGTGGCGGCGACTGGGCGGCAGACCGCCTCGTCCCCGACGTCGCTCGTGCCTGGTCGCAGGGAGAAAACGTGACCATCCGCCGACCGCAGGCGACACGTCCATGGCAGCACGTGCTCGAGCCGATCAGCGGTTACTTGCACCTGAGCGCCGAGCTCAGCAAACGTCCTGAGCTTCACAACGAGGCCTTCAACTTCGGCCCTCCCGCTGAAGCCGTCAATCCGGTGCGCGACGTTGTCGTGGCACTCAAGGACCATCTCCCGGGCCTCGACCTGACGATCGATGAGAGCCAAGCACACTTTCATGAAGCCGGTCTTCTGAAGCTCACCTGCGACAAAGCATTGAGCTATCTGGAGTGGACCCCGGTCCTGAACTTCGATGAGACGATGCAGATCAGCGCGGAGTGGTTTCACCGCTATTACACCGACGGCGCCGAGGGCATCAAGTCCTTCACCGAGGGTCAGCTCGGCTACTACACCGGACTCGCTTCGAAGCGTGGGCTGACGTGGGCTGACGACTGATGGGAGCCACATTCACCGAACTCCGCCGAATCGAGACGTCCGGCGGAGAGGTGATGAAAGCTCTCCATTGCGAGGAGCCTGGTTTCAAGGGACTGGGCGAAGCGTACTTCTCCCGGGTGAACCCCGATTCCATTCGTGCCTGGAAACGACACAACGAGATGACGGTCAACGTCGTCGTACCCGTGGGCCATGTGCGCTTCGTCGTGGCCATCGACCATGGCTTCGAGGAATTCGATCTTGGTCCAGAACACGACTACGGACGCCTCACTGTCGAACCCGGCACGTGGTTCGGCTTCAAGGGCGGGACCGAGGGTGGCCTCGTTCTTAATCTGTCCGACATCGTCCACCGACCCAATGAAGCCGACGGCCGAGAACTCGACGAGTTCACCTACACCTGGTGAACCACACCGCAAGGAACATCTGAATGGGAATCTGGCAGAGACTCCAACGCCACGACGAAGCACACGGTGAGACTCCAGTTGCCGTCATCGGAGCGGGATACGTGGCGACAGGCGTCGTCCATGCAATTGCACAATCACCGGGCATGCGACCAGCCATCGTGGTCAACCGAAACCCTGATCGTGCCGTGGCTGCATACACCCAGATGGGTATCAAAGAAGCGGACATCGTCACGACTGACTCGCGCGAAACTTTGCTCGCAGCTCTCCAGTCCGGCCAACCTGCAGTAACACCACATTCGTCGATCCTCACGGACCTGCCTATCGATGTCGTCGTCGAGGCAACGGGCGCACTCGACTATGGCACCGAGAGCATCCTTTCGCTTCTTGATGCCGGCAAACACATCGTCTCGTTCAACGCAGAGTGCGACGCACTTCTCGGATGGCTCTTCCACCAGCGGGCCCGGGCAAACAATGTGATCTACACCATTGCTGACGGCGATCAACCTGGCGTGTTGTTTCGACTGCAACAACAGGTCGAAGCCATGGGCTTCGAGGTGACAGCGTCGCTCAACTGCAAGCGCCATCTCAACGTGCACCAGAACCCAGAGACAGGTGCGGGGTATGCCGCCCGCGACACGACGTCGTCACACATGACGACCGCCTTCGGTGATGGCACGAAGATGCAGGTCGAGCAAGCCGTCGTCGCCAACGCGACAGGAATGATTCCCGATAGGCGCGGGATGCATGGCATCGAATCGAATGTGGCAACGGCCGCTGCAGACATTGCCGCAACCCTCTCAGCCCCGGGCCGCGTCGATTTCACGCTTGGCGGCGATTTTGGCGCTGGCGTCGGCATCGTCGGCCGTCACCCCAATGCCCAGCTTCACCAAAAGGCGATGAGCTTCTACAAGATGGGCGATGGCCCGGACTACTTCTTCTTCCGGCCGTATCACCTTGTGCACCTCGAGATTCCAATGACGATCGCCGAGCTCCTGCTCGACAACGAGCCACTGATCACAATCGACGAACCGCACGTGGCCGAAGTCGTGTCGATCGCAAAGAAGAACTTGGCTCCTGGTGAAGAACTCGATTGCATCGGCGGGTTCAGCGCCTATGGGCATATCGACACCGCTGAGGCTGCAGCTGGATACCTTCCGATCGGCTTGGTCGAGTACGCAACCATGACAAGCGAGGTTTCGCTGGATGAAGCGATTGCCCTCTCTGCAGTCTCGCTCGACACATCGAAGACAGTTGTTCGTGAGTGGCTGGCTCTCCACGACCTTGCCACCACACCGACGTGATCTTCACCGAAACGCCGTTGCGAGGAGCATTCGTCATCGATCTCGAGACCATCGAGGATGACCGAGGGTTCTTTGCGCGTGCCTGGGCCGAGGATGAATTCGTCGCGCACGGCCTCAACGCAACCGTTGCGCAAACCAACATGAGTAAGACCCTGCGTGCTGGCACATTTCGCGGTTTCCATTGGCAGGACCCTCCGTTCGGCGAGGCCAAGACGGTGCGCTGCATTGCTGGCTCCGTTTTCAACTGCATCATCGACATGCGTCCCGGTTCGCCCACGTATCGATCGTGGTTTGGCGTCGAACTGTCGGCAACCAACCTTCGAATGTTCTACATTCCCGAGCAATTCGCCAACGGCTTTCTCATTCTCGAGGACGACACGGTGTTGCTCTATAACGTCAGTAAGCCATTCCAACCCGGGAACGAGAACGGCATTCGCTACGACGATCCAGCCGTCGGCGTCGACTGGCCAGCCGACGTCACGCACGTGAGCGACAAGGACCGCAACTGGCCGCAGTTGGAAGGCTGAAGGCCTACGAGAACAGGATCCGGTCGGATGGCCTCGAACCCTCGGCGAGCTCATGGATTCGCCGACCCAACTTCGTGCCAGTGCTCGCACCGCCACTATGGAGTGTTACCCACTCTGACCAGCTGAAGATGAATGGGGCACTCAAAACTTCATCACCTTCAAAGGCCGCGAAGGCCGCTAGCCCGGCGATCGGAACTGCTGGCAAACCAATCAGTGACCGTAGGAATCGGAGAAGCTGCTCAGTCGCCTCACCGGAACCGAACCGGTCACCACGGATGAAGTGAGACTCGCGAACCATCGCCGCGTAGAGAAGAATGGACGGCCGGACGCTTCCCGCGACCCGTGCCAAGTATCGGGCGTCTGGAGCGACGGCAAGAGTGGCGAAGTCGAGTATTCCGTCCGCTTCTCGCATGTCGTGAAGCGCACGAACCAAGGACATATCGAGCGGGACTTCGTGGCGGCGCAGCACGTCAGCACGGCACGTCGGGTCGCCCGCGACGAGATCGAACACCTTCGGAGGAGCAGCGGCGGTGCCATAGATCCCACGCAAGGATCCGACAACACGTTGTTCGCGTGCGTCGAAGGCAAGGTAGAACACCGAGTCCGTCTCGTAGGGCCCATACTCGCGTGCCATGAGCTCGGGGGTGTGATTGTCACCAAGGTCTCGTGCAAACACCCGCTGTTCGTTGACGCGGGCGAGGTTCGCGATTGGGTCGTCGTGCTCGATTCGAATCGCCACGAGCGAGTCGAGCCGACGCCGGGCGGACTCGAGTTCCTTTGAATGTCGACGTTCTAAGTTGGCTACGAGGCCCGCCAATTCACTTGCACCCAACACGTAGCGGGTCTCGCCCGCCAGGGCGTTGTATGTCATGCGCAGCAGTCTGTATGCAAGTGGCATCCGAGCGCCATTTGACATGAGGTTTTCTTCCTCGAGACGACACATCAGCACCGCCGGTTCCGCCCATGCCTTACAGTTCAGGCACTTCAGCCGACTCAAGTAGGGTGATCGGCACAAAAGTTGAATGGGGCATGCTCGTCTCCGCGAGCGTCATGTCAGTCGTCGCAGTCACCGCGCCTGAGACCGCAGCCGGACTCGCACTCGTCGGGTGGGCGCTTGGGTGCTCCATCGTCGTGCTCATCAGAGCTCGACGCATCGACGGAGATGACGGCAAGCCGTGGCGCCTCTTGAGTTATGCCGCGTTCCTGATCTCAACTGGGATCCTTGCACGCGGCGTTCACGGGGCGATGGCCGGAGTAGATCAGCCGATCCCTAGTCCAGCGGATCTCCTTCACATTCCCGGCTACATGTTGTTTTTTGCCACTGCCTTAACTGTTCATCGCCGTCGTGCCTCGCGACGCGACTCCGATGCGTGGTTTGATGCCGCCGGTCTGGTCTTGGGCCTCGTCATTATCCTGTGGGTGGGATTCCTGGGGGACTTTGCTGCTGATGTTGACCGAAGCCTGTTCAACAGGGTCCTCAATCTGACCTACAACGGCCTGACGCTTGCCTCGCTCGCGGTCTTCTTGAGAATCACTGCAACGCCTGGGCCACGCCCAGCTAGTTACTACTTTCTCGGAGTTGCGGGCGCTGGTTTCTTCTTCGTGGACATCGCAGGCTCCAGCGCCGGCGGAATCTCTGCCACCGTGGCACTCTCCCCTCTCGTCTATGCACTGCTTGTCCTCGCGGTAATCCATCCGACGGCGCCTGAGCTGAGTTGGAAACACAGCGAGGCAGAGGAGACAGTCGGCTTCCTCCGACTTGTCATGTTGTCGTTTACGATCCTCGCGCCGTTGTCACTCCTGCTCGTGGGCACGGTCTTCTCCGTTACCAACGCGACCAAGGCTGTTCTCGTTGTACTCACGGTGCTGCTGTCGGGAAGTGTTGTCGTGAGGGTGTCGCGGCTTTTGACTGCAAACCAACGGGTACGAGCCTTGGAAGGACGGTTTTCCAAAGAAGTTGCCCAGCTCGCCTCACTCAAGACACGCGCAGATGTGCAAGCGGCTGTCGTCGGGTCAGCCAACCGGTTACTCGGAACGTCTCGTGCCTCAATCGGCCTCGCTCCACCGGCGCCAGGAACCTCGCGCGTATTCGCCCTGCCATCGTCGCTTTCGGTCGGATCGGAAGGCCACGCTCTCTTGATTAGCGGCCATGAACTCTCTCCGCCCGAGATGCGTCTGGTCGACAGTCTCGTCCGGAATGCTGATGCGATCGCAAGTTCTGCCGAAGGTCTTGCATTAAGCGCGGCGCTCCGATCGGAGGCTGAAGCCAATCGCAGAGTCGCCTCGAACGAACAGCGCTTCAGAGCCCTCGTTCAAAACGCCAGTGACATCGTCGCTGTCATCGGCCTCGACGGTGAGGTCACCTACGTGTCTGAGGCGGTAACCAACGTCCTTGGATACCGCACGGAGGCGTTCTTGAATCGTTCTCTCGAATGGATCGTGCACGAGAACGATTGGGAATGGGCAAGGGAACACTTTGAGGCTGTCGCATCGGGAACCAGCACTACTCGCGACCGCGAACTCCGCGCGATCCACGCGGACGGGAGCGTGCGACTATTTGAGTGTTTACTCTCCGACATGCGCCACGTCGAGGGCATCGAAGGCATCGTGATCAACGCGACTGACGCAACCGCGAAACGGTCACTGGAGCGAGACCTTCGCGATGCCGAGACCACCGATCTATTGACACTCCAGCTCAATCGAACAGCTTTCTTGGCAGAGACGGAGACCGCCATCCGGCGTTCATCGGTCTCGGGTACCGGTATCGCAGTGGCGATCATCAATGTCGATCAGTTCCGAACCGTAAACGAGGGGCTTGGGCCGTCGCTTGCCGATCAGGTGCTCATCGAGATCGCCCAGGCGATACGTCGCTCAGTTCGAATGCATGATGTCGTCGCCCGGCTCAACGGCGATGAATTCGGCGTTCTCATGTCCGATGGTTACTCATCGATCGAGGCTGTCCATGCAGTTGAGAGAATCATCGGCGAGGTCGCGTCACCCATCACCGTTGGTGGTCACACACTCACCTTGCGGTCAACGGCTGGAGTCGTCCTCGACACCGACGGGTCCACCACCGCGGTCTCCCTCCTCCGCAACGCAGACACCGCGCTCGATGTCGCTAAACAGCACCATCGAGGTCGCACAGTCCTGTTCGAGGAATCGATGGGCGAGGCTGCGTCAGAACGTATCGACCTTCGCAATACCCTCGAAACAGCAATCCGTCAGAATCAGCTTCGCTTGGCCTATCAGCCGCTGGTCAGCATCAAGACAGGCGAGATCATCTCGATGGAGGCCCTGGCCCGTTGGGAACATCCAACGAGAGGGAACATCAGCCCGGCGACATTTATCCCGATTGCCGAATCTTCCGGTCTCATCACAGAGCTCGGCGAGTGGGCTCTTCGCACTGCGTGCAACCAGGTCGTGGACTGGGAGGCCAATGGCATGGATGGCTTCACCGTCAGTGTGAACATGTCAGGTCATCAGCTCCGGGAAGAGAACATCATCAATCGCGTCCGCCACATTCTCGAAGAGACAGGTATCGCTCCCGGCCGGATCACGATCGAAATCACCGAGTCGGTGCTGATCGATGACACCGACTTCATCGCACACCGAATCGAAGCGCTTCGTGAACTCGGCCTCGGCCTGGCGATCGATGACTTCGGCACCGGGTACTCGTCGCTGAGTTATCTCACGCGTTACGAATTCGACGTGCTCAAGATCGACCGGAGTTTCGTCATCCCGCTCGCTGATCCGTTGCGCACCCGCGAACGTGAGATCGTGAAATCGATGATCGACCTTGCCCGCTCGCTCGGTGCAGTCAGCGTGGCCGAAGGCATCGAGGAGCAAGCCGAGTTTGAAACCTTGCAAGAACTCGGCTGCGACTACGCCCAGGGGTACCTCTTCTGGTATCCGCTAGAACTCGAACAGGTCGCTCCGGCGTTCGCCGAGTCCAGGAAGCTCGCTGCCTGAAGCTTGCCCTACCAGACTCGCCAAGGTGCCTTGCCCGAGTCCCAGAGTTCATTGAGTTCGACGTACTCGCGGTAGGTGTCCATACCTCGCCAGAAACCTTCGTGCAGACGCATCCCGAGTTGACCGTCCACGGTGAGACGCTGCAGGGCATCTGATTCGAGCATGTCTCCGTCGGGATCCGTGACGTAGTCGAGAAACTTCCGGTCGAACATGAAGTAGCCGCCGTTGACGAAGCCGGTGTTGAGATCGGGCTTCTC
>RCNE010001027.1_pt1 | contig 25125 bp, 19 predicted proteins | sample 2041361 | NCBI WGS metagenome assembly RCNE01 (sample SAMN09708229, study PRJNA481090) | Marine sediment metagenome, whole genome shotgun sequencing project. | reverse complement strand
GTGGCGCCGAGACCGTTCTCGTCGTCGAGGACGAGAAATCGGTCGCGGTGCTTGTCGAGAGGATTCTGGGCGAGGAAGGCTACAAGGTGCTCGTCTGCAGCGACGGTGTCGAGGCCCTCAAGTTACTCAAATCGACGGAGGAACATATATCCCTCGTGCTATCCGACGTCGTTATGCCGAACATGGGTGGGCCCGAGATGGTCGGGAAGATGCGCGAGCTCGGCATGACGCCGAATTTCATTTTCGCTTCCGGCTACACGAACGATTCCCTCCCCGCCATGGACATGCTCGGTTTCAAGGCCAATTTTCTGCAGAAACCCTACGATCGACGCACACTGCTCGAATGCGTACGCAACGCGCTGGACCGCAAAACGAGCTCCTGACCAGATAGCGAGGTCGACATGGGTATCGCTGGGGGAAACGGGGATAGAGTTAATTTTGTCTGGCGATCCGGATTGATCCAATACGGTTGGTAGAAAAATTCACTCGGACTCTACCCCGATATAGAGGACAAATTGGGCTAGACTCTTGTGATGAACCGAAAACTAGTACTCACCATAGTGTGCCTGCTCGCAGTGTTGGCAGCCGGAACCGGACATCTCGACACCCTTGGGGAAGATGAGGCTGAGAAGGCATTTCAGCGAGCACTGGTTACATTCGCTGTGGCCCGTACGCTAAACGGCGTCATTTCTGTAGCGCAGGGAACGGAGGTTGCCATTGAGCCGGCGGGTGTCGGTGTGAATTTTAGCGTGGGTCAGATCCTGGATCCGGTTAACGATCTGATCGAACGTTTTTCGTCGGTGATGCTCATAGCGACCAGTGCACTTGGGTTACAGAATATCTTACTCAACATCAGTAAGTGGTGGGGTGTGAGTCTTTTTCTGTTGTTGTCGATTGTACTACTACTTGTATCACTCTGGTCGCCAACAGCCAGTCGCTGGAATAAAGTGGGTCTGCGGCTTGTACTGGTGGCCGTCGCCGTTCGCTTTGCACTGCCGTTGATCATTATCGGCACGAGTCTGGTCTTTGATACGTTCCTGGAACAAGAACACAGCGCGGCTACGCGGGCCCTCGAAGCGACCACTGTTGAGGTCAGTGAAATCAGTGAACAAAGCAGGCCACCGCAACCTGCGGCAGACCAGTCTTTGCGTGACAAGATAGGGTCATTTCTCGATGACTCTCTCGATCGCGTCAATGTAACCGAAAAGCTGGAGCAATTCCGCGACCGACTATCAAACGCGAGCGAACACATTATTAACCTGATCGTCATCTTCGTGCTTCAAACGATAATTGTTCCAGTTCTGTTTCTGTATTTGCTCGTGGGTGGACTGAAAGCGCTTGGCGCGCGTGCTTTACGTTAGTTGGAAACGTGCCGGGTTTGTTTCCCAAAAGCCCCCGTAAGCAAAAGTACCTGGTTTATTTCAGGTAAAGGTGTCGTTGGAAAGGGTGTCTGGCCATCTCACCTGACACCTTTTTGCCCGATTCTTGAAACGGTCAGGCAAATTCGGCTGCAAAAGGTGCATAGTTGCCCGGACCGTAGCCTGCCGCGAAGATGGCGAAAGCGACGAGCGCAAATTCTCCGCGACGTTTTTCAATTTCTTCTCTATAGAGTCGGGCGACTTCGGTGGACGGGTTCAGGAACGCACCACATCCGAAAGCCCCCAGAACAGCGTATCGAACACGTGAACTATGCAGCGTGTCGATTTGCGCCGTTATCCGCCGCCGCGCGCACCGGCACGAATCCGGGGCACCCGTTACGCCTGAGACCGTAAACACCGTCGAGCACCAGCATGTTGAAATGAACATTCAGATTGAGCGCACCGCCGAATCTCTGAATGAGCGTCACCGAACCGGTCCTGGCTTGCTCGCGGGTCAGTCCGGCCTTGGCGATCAAAATGGGCAAGCCCGTCCTTGCAATTGATACGGCACCCTTGGTGCGAGTTTACAGTCAACCCGTTGGCGCCCGTGCCTCGAGTTCCTCGAGCCCCACTCGTTGTGCGTCAACATCGTCGATCACCAGTTGATAAGCCTTTTGAAAAACAGGATGTTCACGTACCTGTTGCATGTACGGCAGGTACTTGATGGTCCACCAGTCGCTGCGCACACCGGCATCGACTGCTTTGACAAATGCCTCGGCCGATGACCCGACATCACCATTAACTGCATGTAGATAGGCCAGATTAAAGGTCAGGCCCCGATAACCGAGCATGCCCATGTCCTTACTCATTTCCAGAGCCTGTTCAATGAGTTCTTTTGACTGTTTATCTTGCCCGGTTTGTTTTAGAGACCAGGCCAGATTCACTGCGCCTTTCAGGGTGTGCGGCGCCACGGTGATGGTTTTCGGTCCATTGCCTGGATTCAATTCGTACTCAATATCGATCGCGGTCTGATAGTCGCCTGTAATCATGCATAACCATCCGTAGCCATCCTTGACCCAGGCATTCTTGCCGTAGGACGCCTCGCCCACTGCATGTCGTGCAAACACGCTATCGAAATTATCTTCATAGATATCCAGCGTGTCGCGGCCAAGATTCAGAATATCGTGCTCGGGAGCCAGCGCGATGGCCCTGTCGAGTTCCCTCCTGGCGCGTACAGGATCACCAAGATCGAGATACGACAACGACAGAAACAGTCGTAGTGTCACGTTACCCGAATCAAGCTCAAGGCCTTTATTCAACCAGATGACTACTTCATCCAAACGCCCCAAATCGCGGCTTGTCTGAACAATGCCCGTTGCCACACCCGGGAATTCGGGATCAAGCTCAGCGGTATGGTGATATTGTGCCAGCGCCTCGACAAACTGCGCGCTGGCAGACAAGGAATGGGCTAGATTCACCTGTATGATAGGTGAATACGGATCGAGCTGAGCAGCCAGACGATGCATCGTCACTGCCTCTTCAGGTCGACCCAGAAAATTACGCAGTAACAGCCCATACCAATGATACGTCGTCGCATAGTTTGGATTTAGCTCAAGCGATATTTTGTAGCCCTTTTCGGCTGCGGCGAAGTTTCTGCGCTTGGTCTGATAATAGGCAAGCGTGGTGTGTGCCTCAGCGAGCATGGGATCGAGTTCGAGTGCTTTTCGAACCAGTGCTTCACCCTCTGTAATTGAGCGTCCCGCAGGCAGATCACCATACTCGTTGAGCAGTGACATGGCGTCGGCCTGCCCGACATAAGCCAGCGCGTAATCCTGATCCAGCTGCGCCGCCCACTTAAAAAGCTCAAGCGCCTCTCTTAGCGACTCACTCGTGCGTTTTAACATGCGCTGGCGTCCGGCCAGATAGGACTGGTTGGCATCCAGATTTGCGGTGGGTGCGTGTTTAAGACCGGCGGATTCAGCTGCTGTGAGTCGTGCTTCCAGGGTGTTCGCAATTTTTGTGGTTATTTCGCTTTGAATTTCAAAGATGTTAACGGCGGTTAGCTCACGATCGTATTTTTCGGCCCACAGATGTTTGTCCGTGGCCGCATCGATCAATTGCACATTGATGCGAATCTGATTGCCATAGCGCTGCACACCGCCTTCCAATATAGTGCTCACGCCCAGTTCCTGCGCAATATCGCCAATCGATTTTTTGGTGTCCTGGTACTGCAACACTGATGTTCGGGAGATTACTTTTAGCGCGCGAATTTTTGACAGGGTGGTTAACAGATCATCATGTATACCGATCGTGAATGGCAGGTTATCCGGGTCGTTGGTCATATTGGTAAATGGCAGGACTGCGATGGACTTGTCCGTAACCTGTGCAACCACCAGCACCACCTCGTCAACCACTGCCTCAGTATGATTTGTTGATGGCATCGCTGGTGATGTCTGTGGGATTTCTGGCGGTTGCTTTGACACGCCACTTAATTGTTGCCAGAGAATAAGAGCGCCTACACAAACGGCCGCCGCAATTGTAATGGTATTTAATTTTTGCCCGGTTTCTCCGATTACCTGGTTGCCACGGTTGACATCGACCTCACGTCGAAGCCCATCGGGTGTCAACTCAAACGCCCAGGCAAAGAGTACCGTTGGAAAAAACCCCAACGCCAGCACGGTGATGATCATTTGCATGACCCAGGCAGGTGCCCTAAACGAATCTGCAGCAAGCGCCAGCACCTGCGCCAATAACCACGCGATAATCAGATAGGCGGCCACAACGCGGAACACGTTGCGACGTTTGAGTTCGCCATAAAAACTCACGAGAGCTGACTCCAATAGATTTTCATCTGATTCTAGCCGTTTATTCTACAACGTATTTATGCCAGACTCGATTCTACCAGCGATTGGGTGCAGAGCAGCAATGATGCGGTGCTATTCGTTTTCCGGAACGCCGACCATCCTGGACAACCGGATGTGTAACTCATCTGGTATGCACTAAGACTCTTTCCATTATTTTTAAAGCACCAGCACCCTTTAACTCAGATACCAGATGGCGGCGCCTTGAATAGGCCATCGCCAACTGATTCATTGGGGTTGCTTTGCTGCGTTGGCAATGACCGCACTTATTGCAGGCAAAAAAAAGAGCGCCCTGCGGCACTCTTTTTTCATTTACTGTTGTTGTTAAATCGTATTGCTTCAGACCTTGCGTCGGCGTGCGGCAAGACCAACCAGACCCAGACCCATCAGCAATATAGTTGCTGGCTCAGGGACTGTGGTAGTTGGAAGCAGGCCCAATGTAATAGTCGCATTGCCGAGCAAATCTTCAATTGTGTTGGTCATACTGCCAGCATCACCGGCCGCAAATCCGCTGGTGATGAGGAAGTACTGCACGCCCGCGCTAAGCATAAGGCTATCAATATCAGACGTACCTATGCCCATGTCACCGTCATCATCTAATGCCAGAAGATTGACCAATTGATCCAGAGGGTCAAAGCTGTTGGCATAGACATGAAGATAGCCGTCAAAGTCCTGCACACTGGAAATGTCATAAAGATCATTGGTGTCCGTGAAAAAAGCTTGCTCATGATATTCGACGGGGCCCAGACCTGAAAGGCCTGTCAATGAGAGAGGGCGGTCCCAGAAGTTCCCCGTCATCGTACTGTCTGGATACATCACAGGTACAGCCAGGGCTGGGACTGCCATAAGTACGAGTAACACGCCTAATAGTTTTTTATACATTTTATTTTCCCCAAGGTTTCGTTGAATACAGTGATTTATGCAATTTACGCGCCAAAATAACAAGCGCATCAATATCCGAGACTTATGCACACCGACTGGCTTCTCATATTTGATTCTGTCAAATTATTCGACAGGTTTAGTTAAATATATTGCATGTGTCGTCCTTCTAACTCGTGGTGAGAACGTACCGATCCGGGCCGGGATTGAGTAAATCAGGGGTTTATCGGTGGGAAACAAACCTGTCATTTCATGGATAATTGACAACGTTGTCATTCGCGGTTATAAAAAGCATACAAGTTAGAGAATAATTGTTTAGTTTCAGGGGGTTAACATAATGTACAGCCGATTACGCATACGTGTACTGGTCTTTCTTGCCGCGTCTTTGATTTCAACCGCCAGTATGGGAAGTGGATTGGGTACGTATAACCAGGATTTTGATGGCCTGGATATCAATGCTAGCGAAGTCGGGGCCGGTTGGGTCTTCTTCAACAATGTTTTTGACGACGGCGTGTATCAGTTTGGTTATGCCGGTCCCGCGCCGAACGGGCCCGAGATCTCGGGTCTCGTCGACAATGAGCGTGATCCGGGGACACAACAGCTGTCTGTGTTCAGCGACTACAACTGCTGCACCCTCCCGGACTCCGGGCACCTAAGCCCTACAGGTCTCGTCGAAACCAATGTCTTTCAGGAGCAAACTGTCCTGTCTTGTAATATCGGACAAACATGGACATTCACCTTCGACGCAAAACTTGGCAACCTGGCCGGAAGCTCGACGGCCACTGCGTTCATCAAGGTCCTCGATCCGCTTTCCGGATATTCAACGACTGTCGAAATTACCGCAGACATGACCACGACCCCGACAGACTGGAACAGCTACGAGCTTCAAATTCCTGTTGGCGACTGGGCTGGTCAAATACTGCAATTTGGTTTTCAAAACGAGGCCGGTAATTTCGAGCCATCGGGCGTGTTCTACGACAATGTCAGTTTTGACGCTCCCGGAGCCAGTATCTGTCCGTTCAGTGATGATTTTGAAAGTTATAACGATACGGCTGCGACCGTGCTTGGCGACGCCGGTTATCTAGTGTTTGGCAACGTCTCGACACCCGACGGTACTCCCTTGTTTGGCTATGGTCCCTTTCCGGCGCCAAACCAGACCGGCGGGTTTTCCGGTGTGACGGTCGGCGAGGGTGGTCCGGATCAAAGTAGCCAGCAGCTCAACACCTTTAGCGATTACAACAATGGCGAAGCACACAGCATCGGAAATCTTGTTGAGTCCAACGTTTATCGTGAGCAGACCGTCGGCGCCACAAACGTCGGTGAGACCTGGAGTTTTAGCTTCGACGCCAAACTGGGCAATCTGATTCTTCCGACCTCGGCGAAAGCATTTATCAGGACAATCGATCCTGACAACGGATTTGCGACTACAAACGAGGTAACGCAGGTCACTACTTCCACTCCAGATACGTGGCAAAGTTACACGCTTACCTTGTCCATCGATGCGGGCCTGGTCGGTCAGTTAATCCAGATCGGTTTCTCTAACACAACCACGAACTTTGAACCGTCCGGTGTGTTCTACGACAACATTGGTTTCGATGTCGCTGCAGGTATCGACACAGACGGCGACGGCGTCGACGACAGCACCGACAACTGCACCGCTGTAGTAAACTCCGGGCAGCTAGATACCGACGGCGACTTTATCGGTGATCGGTGTGATGCTGATTATAATAACGACTGCATGGTAAATTTTGCCGACATCAGCCAGTTTGGTGTCCAGTTCGGTGGAAGCAATCCGCTTTTCGATCATGACTCGAACGGGGCTGTCAATTTCCCGGATTTTTTTATTGTGACAACCTTCTTCTTGTCACCACCTGGACCTAGCGCAGCGGGTTGTAATTAAAACAATAGAATTAATGGGAGTAGACCACGGTTTACTAAACCGGGGTCTGCTCCCGACCACGCCGAATCGACAGTGTCCTTCTGAAAATGAGCTAGCCATGTAAGCCATAGCCTTCAGGAGTTGACGTTTACGGGGCGCATACGCCTGTGGAATTTCCCCGGTACTACGACACTTTCGAGCCTCAACATGAGGCATGTTCAAAAATATTAAGGACTCACGCCGCTCAGACGGCGGTGACATCCGCCGTTCAGCGTGGTTCATCCTCACTCTTGGGCACTCTTACCGAGGACGCAACAATCTGGTAGGAGACGCCGCTCTTAACGCTCCCTTTCTCACCGAGGTCTTTTGAAAAATGCTCGGCTTGCCTGGGTGATACCTCTTCCTGGATCAGCTTACCAATCAGAGTTACGGTACGGTCAGTGATATTCGTAGGCACGAAAAACCCATAGTCCTTGAACGCAATCCGAATGGTCTCTTGACCCTGCATAGCGATAAGAAAGCATCCCTTTTTTTGGCAGACTTTTGCAACCTTTGCCTCTAGACCGAACGACGTGCGGGTGTACTTGTCCGGCTCATTCAATATGTCGGCAAGGGAAACCAAAGTGGGCAGTTCCTGTATGGGCGCGCCAAACGTCTCCGAGGTTTCATCGGATTGGACCGGTTCGCTTAGCCGTATGACGTCGGCCAGTGTTGAACCCATGGTAATAGCGAGCAGGGTAATAGCGAGCAGGGCCAGGATGATTGAACGCTTCATTGGTATTGTCCGGTTGTGCAAGAAAGGTTAAACGTAACATTTGCTGGTACACGAGGCCATGGCCAGACTGTCCGGTCCAGGCGGGAAAGGCAATAAATGTGGTTAGTTAGCCATAGACACGGCCGCATGACCATCGTCCAGCTCAATCAGCACGGCGGCTTGTGTTAAACGGTGCCGATGATAATTTTATGCCTTTTATGCCAGGAATCGCGTGCTTTGAACATACTTCGTTGGAAATTATGATTAAGCTACAAAGCTATAATCGGAACGGAATTATCCCAATCACTCCTTCAAAGATCGCAAGATCCGAACGGGCACGCGTGTGTTGACTATGACCCTATCCTGCGTAGTCTAAATGTCTCAAATGAGAATTAGACTTCCCTTTGTTATCTACTGTGCCGTCCAGCCACCATCAACGCGCAGGCTTGTCCCGGTTACAAGCTCGGACGCTTCCGAAGCGAGATAAACCACGGCATTGGCCACGTCGGCGGGTTTGCCAAGGGTACGCATTGGGATCATTCCTAATACAAAATCCTTGAAATCAGGGTCATCAAGCATTGGCTTGGTCATAGGTGTTTCAATGAAAGTGGGCGCCACCGAGTTAACCCGAATTCCGTTTGCGGCGAGCTCTACAGCAAGTGCTTTGGTCAGCCCTTCTACGGCGTGTTTGGTCAAGCAGTAGATTGTGCGGTTCGGCGATCCAATGTGGCCCATCTGTGACGAGATGTTGATGATGCTCCCTTTGGTTTTTTTAGCCAGCATGTTACGCACAACACGTTGCGTGGTTTTAAACAAAGCCCGCACGTTAATGTCGAGCATTCGGTCGAAGGTGGTCAGCTCAACATCAACGTAGGGTTGCGGTACATTGATGCCAAGATTGTTAACCAGAATATCGATGTGATTGCCGAGACTCAGGCTATCCAGAAATTCTTCGGTCGTTGCGTCAATGCAGTAGGGCACAATCAGGTCGCCGGCATCATACTTTAAAGAGTCCAGTTCAGATTGAGTTCTGGCTACGGCAATGACGCGGGCGCCGCTTGCAACCAGCCGAAGTGCGCATTCACGACCAATGCCCTTGCCTGCGCCGGTGATCAACGCGGTCTTCCCGGCTAGTAAATCATCGCGAAAAGGAGTTTTAATTGACTTCGAAGTCATGCTAATCAACCTATATTATCTCTAAATAATGTGATTTTAACACCTAATCTGTTCTCGATGCTCGTAAAATATTGAATTCGGAGTCATAATATTCTAACCTCTTCAGGTTACGCCTTTATTCCACTATGACAGAACCGTTAACCTGAGGTCCCAGACATGATCAGAAAGCTCAAAGAAGGCATCAGCCCTGAACAGGCGGCGTCTAATGACGCTAAAACCAGACAGATAGTAGAGGGTATCCTATCGGATATCGAGAGTCGGGGTGATGAGGCGGTAAGTGAATATGCGGCCAAATTCGACAAGTGGACAGAGCCTACTTTTCGTCTGAGCCGCGAGCATATCCAGGGGTGCTACAAACGACTGGACGACCAAGTCATTAGTGACATCAAATTCGCCCAGGAGCAGGTGCGTAACTTCGCGCGTATTCAGCGTGAATCGATGAAAGACGTTGAAGTCGAAACGTTGCCCGGAGTGGTCCTTGGGCATAAACATATTCCGGTAAACAGTGTTGGTTGTTACGTACCGGGCGGTAAATATCCGCTCGTGGCATCGGCACACATGAGTGTGGTCACCGCAAAAGTGGCGGGCGTGCAGCGGATCATTGCCTGCGCACCACCGTTTAATGGAGAGCCCAACCCGGCAATTGTGGTGGCAATGGATATGGCAGGTGCCGACGAAATTTACTGTCTTGGCGGCGTGCAGGCGGTCGGTGCTATGGCGCTTGGCACGCAGACCATTGCACCTGTGGATATGTTAGTGGGTCCAGGTAATGCGTTTGTTGCCGAAGCCAAGAGGCAGTTATTTGGCCGTGTGGGCATTGATCTATTTGCCGGGCCAACCGAAACACTGGTCATTGCCGACGAGACTGTCGACGGCGAGCTGTGTGCAACAGATCTGCTTGGTCAAGCTGAACATGGCCCTAATTCACCGGCCATACTACTGGTTAACTCGGAACAGTTGGCCAAAGACACTATTGAGCAAATAGAAATTCAGTTGAAAACCCTTGAAACGGCAGAGATAGCGGTCAGGCGTGGAAGGACTATGGCCAGGTGATTGTGTGCGATACGTACGAAGAAATGCTTCAGGTTGCCGATGATATCGCCTCTGAGCATGTTCAGGTTATGACCAAAGATCCGAATTATTTCCTTGATAATATGACCAACTATGGGGCCTTGTTTCTTGGTGCAGAAACCAATGTGTCGTATGGTGACAAAGTGGTTGGAACCAACCATACGTTACCGACCATGAAAGCGGCTCGCTACACGGGTGGCTTATGGGTTGGGAAATTTCTCAAGACTTGTACATTTCAGCGTTTGACAGAGAAAGCTTCGCACTTCATTGGCGAATATTGTTCTCGACTTTGTGCCGTTGAAGGCTTTATGGGGCACAAAGCACAGGCTGATATCAGGGTGAAGCGCTATGGCGGAAAAGTTGACTAAATCACCGGGTAAGCGTTCTACCTCTTACGATGTTGCACGACTGGCCGGCGTGTCTCAATCGGCGGTGTCACGATGTTTTAAGCCGGGCGCAAGCATATCGGCCAAGACCCGTGCCAAGGTAGAAAAGGCCGCTAAGAAACTTGGGTATCAGCCCAATGCAATCGCACGTGGACTGATCACACGTCGTTCCAATATTGTCGCCGTCCTAATCACCGACCTTACCAATCTGAATTATCCTGAAGTTCTTTCCGAACTGAATCATCGCTTCAACGAAAGAAACGTGAGGATATTGCTGTTCACTTTGAGTCAAGAAAAGGATGTCGATCAGGCGCTGGATCATGTTTGGCAATATCAGGTGGACGGTATTGTTGCGGCCGCTCAATTTACCGAACAACAAATTGAAGCCTGCAGAGACCGTGGCATTGCTCTGGTGTTTTATAACCGGGTGTATCCTGGAAGCACAGTCTCATCGGTGTGCTGTGACCACGCAGAAGGAGAGCGGCAACTGGTCGAGGGGCTAATTAACGACGGGCGCAAGTCGTTTGTGATTATGAGCGGGCCTAACGATTCTGCTGTAAGTACGGCACGCACCAAAGGCGCCATCTCACGACTGAACGAAGAGTCTGTAAACGTTATTCAGGTGGAGGGAGACTACAGTTACCAAACTGCTTGTGATCTGGTGCACGGTGTTATGGCCTCGAAAACGTTCAAACCCGATGCGGTTGTGTGCGCCAACGATACTATGGCCATGGGTTGCATCGACACGTTGCGGTACGACTACAGTGTTAGCGTGCCAGAACAAGTCGCTGTGGTTGGGTTCGACGGTGTCGCAAGCGCCAGTTGGAAGAGCTATGAATTAACTACGGTGGTACAACCCGTAGAGCGCATGGTTGAGTCTGCTGTGGCTATGCTCATCGAAAGAATCGAAGATCCTGATCTGCCGGCAGAAAAAAGACTATTTGCAGGAAAGCTGCTTTACGGCCGGAGTGCGCTGCTTGAGCAAGCCTAATATTACGGTGTTTAACGTGCGCTTGAGCAGCTCGAAGAAGTCAATCGGGCAATGCAGCTTTGGCTTAGTGACGGAGAATTATAAATGAATACCCCGCATAGTAAGTTTAGGCAGCGTTTGCTTGATGGTGAATTTCTGGTGGGCTCGTTTGTTAAGACCCCATCCATGATGCTATCGGAGGTGTTGGCTCAAACCGATCTCGATGTGCTGTGTTTAGACGCTGAGCATTCTCCATTCGATCGCTCCGACATTGATGCGTGTTTGATGGCCTACCGTAGTCACGCAAAGCCTGCGTTGGTGCGAACCTCGTCATCCAGTAATGATCAAATACTCAATGCGCTTGATTGCGGCGCAACCGGCATTGTCGTGCCGCATGTTGATTCTCCCGAAAAAGCCAGCGCTATTGCTCAGGCAGCTCGATTCGGAGACCGCGGTCGAGGCTATGCCGGATCTACACGAGCGGCTGGTTACGGACGAAATTCCGTTGAGCAGAACTTGACCTCAAACAAGGCGGATACCACTGTCATTGCGCAAATTGAAGACCTTGCCGCGTTGAAGTGCATTGACGCAATTGCGGGCATTCAGGGCATTGATTGCTTGTTCATAGGCATGATGGATTTGACCATTGCGCTGAAGGCAGACAGTTGCAAGGATAAAGTGGTTGTAGAAGCTGCTGAAAAAATTTGTGAAGCCGCCCAGCGAGCGGATCGTCGATTAGGTATTTTTGTTCCGCATTTAGCCGATGTTGCCTTCTGGCAAGATCGTGGAGTGAGCTTGTTTTTGTTGCAATCAGATCATGTTTTTATAAAGGCCGGTGCGGCGCAACTATCATCAATCAGGAATAAAAATGTCTAATTTCGGCGCGTTAAATTGGTCTATCGTAATTGTGTATTTACTTGCGAACCTGGGCCTTGGTTGGTACATGAGTCGTCATGTTAGCTCGTCAAAAGACTACTATTTGGGTGACCGCACAGCGCCTTGGTGGGCCATCGGTATTTCTGTCATTGCCACCTACGTGAGTGCGCTGTCTTTCCTGGGTGGGCCGGCATGGGCCTACGGAGACGGAATGGCGGCTCTTGCTATTCATGTCAATTACTCATTAGTCATATTCATCTGCATTGTATTTTTCATCCCTTTTTTCTACAACAGCGGTGTTGCTTCCATTTACGAATATCTGGAGCGACGATTTGGCGTTGTTTCGCGTGCCGTAATGGGGGTGCTGTTCATGGCCACTATGAGCCTGGGTGCCGCCGCCATACTTACCGCCACCGCAATAGTTATTACGTACGTGACAGGAATCGACACGACCTTCGCTATCATCATGATGACTGCCATAGTCGTGGCATACACCATGCTGGGTGGCATGAATGCAGTGATTTGGACCGACGTACTGCAGGGCGTCATTCTAATGATAGGCGCCCTTATTATTCTCTTTTCGTTGCTGGTCAATATCGGCCCGTTTTCCGAAGGTATGAGTTTTCTTGCGGCTAACGGAAAGTTGAACCCCATTAATACCGATCTTGATTTTTCAATTCCGCCAACGATTTGGGCGGGCGTGTTTGCAATGACGCTTTATCATGTGAGTGTGTACGGTGCTAATCAGTTCATGATGCAACGCGCGTTGGCGGCTAAAACAATTGGCGACGCCAAAAAATCCTATTTAATGATGGGTTTTGCGGCGTTCTTTTTGTACTTCACATTCTTCTTTATCGGTGCACTTTTGTATGTTTACTACGAAGGTAAACCGTTCGATCGGCCAAACGAAATCATCTTGATTTTTGCCAATAGTCTGGCAATTCCTGGTCTGCTTGGAATAATCGGGGCTGCGATTCTCTCGGCTTCAATGTCAAGCACATCGTCGGCACTCAACTCACTGTCGACAATATCGGTAACAGATTTTTACCAGAAGTATTTCAAGAAAGACGCAAGCGAAGCGCATTACCTTGTTGCGTCACGCGTCTTCACCGTGTTTTGGGGCATCGTGATTATTCCGATTGCGATTGAATTCACTAGCAGTACAGGCTCTATTCTGGAGGTTCTGTCCAAGGTGGCCGCCTATCTTGTGGGCGCAAAGCTTGCCATGTTTGGCATGGGTTTTTTCTCCAAGCACGTTAGCGAGCGCGGTTTATTGATAGGCGTGGCCGCGGGTTTTCTCGGCATGATCTTCATCGTGCCGCTGGAGCCGTTTCAGCCGTTTATCGATCCACTCTGGGCAGCCATGGGGCTTGAACGGCCAATGATTGCCTGGCCCTGGTTTGTCGCAATTGGTTCTGGCATCAACGTGATTGTGGGGTGGATTGCAAGCCTCGTGCTCGACGGTCGCAAGCAGGAATGGCATTCGCAAAGCGTACCCGGACAGTTGCAGGCGTTTCGCCGGGAAGGGCGCGAAACTATGTCGGAAGGCTGGTATGTGGTGCCTGGGAAAGTTGAGCCAATTGTGTGGTCGCTGCCGGTGTTTTTCGTGGCAACAATTGCCTTTTTAGTCTGGTTTGGTACCCTGGGCTGAAGGGCGCCTCTAAAGCCTAAGAATTCGCAGCTTGAGGCTAGTCTGTCCAATCTCTGCGTTGCGAAGTGCCTTCAATATCCAGATATTAAAGGCGCGGCGCCTTGATCTTGAACACCCTGAATCTCAAGCTGCAAATCCTTAGGCTTTAGAGGTGCCCTGAACGCGTACGCTCCAGAATGTCGAGGCCCTGTTGTAACAACCAATAGGGAATATCGATCATTACCCAGTTTTCCATGAGCTTGTCGCCCTCACGACGATAGACATCGACTACCCGCATATCGGCTTTAACCTCATTGCCTGGTAGCCCAAGAAAGCCGCCGGTTGGGGTGTTGGTCAAGTTGGGCCAACCGAACCAACCCGCGTAATTGCCTTCTGCAAACCGGCACACGTGGCCGTTAAACGTCTTGTTCTTAAGATTCATTCGAAACGGGTGCTGGTGTTGTTCCTGATAGCGCGGGATCGTGTAGCTTGAACCAATGCCCGCAGGTCCGAACCAAACCATTTGCTCGTTCCAGGTTTTGGCCAGCACTTCGGGTGGGCACCGTCCGCTTGTGCTTTTGTTTTGTATGCTTAAGTCGTCAATCATGACGTTAACCAGGTCAAGCGTATGGTTGGCGTCGCTATCGTTGTGAGCTTCCAACAACAAGCCGTCGTGAGTTCGTGGGCCTGGGCAAATAAACGAAGCTCCGGTTTGCTCGGGAAGCGGATTAATTCCGGCTTGATGCATGACACTGATAATGTCGCAAAAGAATCCGGTCTTTCTGATCTTGCCGTTATTGACGCAGTTGAATTCGGCATAGCGTAGAAAACCGATCTTGCGGGTTGGAGGAATTCCAAGCCATTCTTTATCGCGCAGACCCATAAAATGACCCATGCTCATGACCCACTGGTCACCGTCAACTTCAGATTCTCCCGCCATGAAAATATCCGGCCTGCGTTGCAAGGGTGACCAGGCATCGATCAGGGGTTGCCACACTTTTTGAGCAACCGATTCGCTACCTTGCAATTCATTGAATGGGTGCACGCCGTAAAATGAATAGTCGTCTGACGTGTATTTCGCCAGTACATCGGCAACCGTATCGGCGCTGGCCGATTCCATTTCCTGATGAAATTCTAGAATGAGTTTTTTGCTGTTCTGGAAGTTGCTAATGATCGTATTCCTAGGCGTTCAGGTGGTAAAAATGTTTGCAGGTTTTGCCAAATAATTGTCGTTTGTCATCATCAGAAAGATGCTTTCCAAGTGCGGCGTAACTGTGCCACAAACGTTGATAGGGTGCATACAGCTTGTCTACCGGGAAATTAGAGCCCAGCATACAGCGCGACGCACCAAAGGTGTCGACGACAGCGTCGAAAACAGGCTTCAGGCTGTCAACCGTCCAGTCATGATCGAACATGCCAAGCCCTGAAATCTTACAGTAGACGTTTGGCAGCGCCGCCAGCTTTTTAAGTCCGTTGGACCACATCGCAAACCCTTGTGTGTCCCGGTACCAAGGTGATCCGCAGTGACATACGGCGACTCGCAACTGTGGAACGTGCGAAAGTATTTCGGCAATGCGTTCCATTTGGTCAGGAATTAGTTGCAAATCGAAACTCAGCCCTCTTGTTTCCAATTCCTTGAGCCCGTCGAGCCAGTTTGAATCGTTAAGTAACGCGCCGGTTCCCGTACCAGCGTCTTCCCCGGGATGGCGGCCTACTATCTGACGAATTCCACGAAAGGCGGTCAGCGCTTGAAGCTGATCCAGTTCGCCTGTTCGAGTGGTTTGTTCTAAATCACAGAAAGCCACGAAAGCTGAAGGCAGGCCGTACTGCTCGTGTTGCTGCTGCAACCAGTTTGCCTCGGCAATATTACTTCCTTTTGCAGTACCAACTTGAATGTGCACGCTCTGCGCAATGGGAACATCTCCAAAGTCACGCCGAAAGTCTTTGACCAGGTAGTTTTTCTGAATGGGAGTCGGGTCACCGAAAAAACGCGTAACCCCTTTGGCTGTCAGCCACGGATAGTCTACGGCACTGAGGTCCCAAAGGTGATGATGTGCATCCACGATGTCACCTGGAACAGACTGCCACGTTTGTTTCGACATGAATTAAGGTGTGCCCTAAAGTCGCGCCCGGTAGATTTGAACCATAATGGAGAGCTCGTCAAATACCGTCCATTCTTCTTGAATGAGGCCGTCAATAATATGGTACTGACTCTCGCCCATGATCAATACGGGAACATGGGTTGGTTCTCCATAGGCTCCTGGCTCAGTGTGTTGACCGACCAGGGTCCAGCGGGCGGCGACGTGGTGTCCATGAGGAGTGTCTTCTTCGCTAAGTCGAAAGGCCTGATCACACACGTAATCCACACTAAAGCGTAGATCTGTAAAGGCCTCAAACAGTTGCGCGTAAAACCGCTGTATATCGTCGAGTCCTGAATGTTCGCGATTTGCCGATGCGTGCAACTTTGCATCAGACGCGTATCGCTCCGACACGGTTGTTAGTCGCCTTGAATTCCAAATAGAGTCCAGCATGCTGCCAATCAGAGAGTCATCGCTGCGCGCATCAGAGTTGACCCGTGCTATTTCGTTTTCACGCCAAATCTTAAAGCGTTCCTGAGGTTCAGATTCTGCACGTTCTTTTGCAACGCTGTGTGGGTCGAGCCCTAGTTGTTCAACGAGAGAATAGTTATCGCGTACGAGCCACTCTTCAATAATTCGGTTTTCTTTGATGATGCAGTGAGCAATAACTTTAATCGCAGCGAATTTTCCCGTTGCAGGTCCAAACTCGCTGTCGCCCACATTGGTCATTTCCGTATGTATCAGGTGCGACGTATGGAATCCGTCTATGTCATTGCCGCCGCAGATTACGGCGTCTGCATGGAGTACACGGTCTGGAAACGCCTTTAAAGTGTCGTCGGTATTTTGGGTGACTTCTTCGGCACCCACTGACATTCCGGCCAGCGTGTAAATTGGGCAGTCATCTGAATAGTAGTCTCTGCACAGGTGGGTTTGCTTACCTTCCCAAATTCGGCGAGTAATACGCAAAATGTAGTCAATAATGTCTACAAATTCCGGGTCAAATCCAATCATGGGTTCGCTTCCAGCTTGTGCGCCGATTCGGGATGGTTGCCACGTCGTACAACAATGGTTTCGACGGCTTCGGTCCCGGTATTGGTGTACTCACGGGGCATGTCGATCGGTGTCGTAAACAGGTCGCCCTGGTTCAGCGCAAACTGTGCGTCGGGTAGTTTGATCGTCAGGCTGCCAGCATGAACGAACAGCACTTCTTCTTCAGCTCGTGTATGCGAAGAAATCGAAGCGCCCGGCTGAAGTGTAAGTCGCCTTACCTGGAAGCCGTGCTTCCAGCCTATTTTTCCCTGCGCTATATTTTCGTTGGGATTAGCCGAACCGATGAGTGCAAATTCTTTCACAGTCCCATCAACGCTGAGACCGCCGCAAGGTAGAGGCGCGCCCGCTGCCGCAACACACTCAAGCATATCGGTGAGGCTCAGTCTTTGAAATTGATTCAGCTCATCTGGCGAAGAGTGTGTGGCTAACGTGGCGTTCTTTGGCACCGCTGTGCCGTCTGACGTATCGATCAGGCGGCCATCTTTAAGTAATACAAGACCGTGACTCTCGGCTTCTTTGTAAACATAGGGGGCCCACGTGACGTGTCCGGCTGTCCCGTCGGAGTTAAGTCCAAGAACGGCATATAGAAAACCGTCGTCAGGGCCGATATTTTCAAAACCCCTGAATACCTGAGTCGGGATTGAGATTGTGTCGCCGGTCTGTAGCGTCACTTCACCATCGCTTCCGTCTTCACCCCAAGTAAATTTCCAGCGTCCTTTGTGAACAAAAAAGACTTCTTCGGTGTTGTGACTGTGGTGAGAGTTCTTACAGCCTTTCGGCTGGCGTGCTCCGCCAATGTCAAAGCCATGTGGAATATTAATATGAACGACCTGGTCAGGGTTCTCAGCTACTCCACCGCCAATCAGGCAAAAATTTTCTTTTTTATCACTACCGGGTGTCTTCGCATCGATGAACGCTGTTTTACAAGGGATTAGCTCGTTAAAACGAATCAATCGACGTTTTATAGATGGGGGTAATTCGAGGTTTTTTGAGTTCATGTTTTGCTGCATAGTTTATTTTGTTTGATAGTAATGTACTTCGAATGCAAATTACAATGCGTATATTCAACTAAAGGGCGGGAATATAGGTTATATGTACTTAGTTTGCGATGAAACTGAGGTTTATGGACTCAGATGTGGGTAATTAATCAGTTATATTACAAGAGCTTAAAGTTAAGAGCATTTGGCCTGTATCGAGTAAATTGACTTTGAATTGCATTCGAAGTACAAACTGTTAACAAATTTTGCATTAATTACGCGATAACTTTACCAATGGCTTAGGAGTGACGACGTGGGAATAAAACAGGGCATTAATCGGTGCTTGAGACAATCTGTGCTAGTTGCTCTAGTGAGTGGGCTGGCGTTGGGTGCTCAAGCGGCAGAATTAGAAGAGGTGGTTGTCACGGCGCAGAAACGTTCAGAAAGCGTTCAGGATATTGGACTTTCTGTAACCGGACTGACTGATGATGCACTGAGTAAAGGGGGTATTAACGATGTCTCCCGTGTAGCCTTGTTAGTGCCTGGCGTTAACTTTGCGTTTGTTGGTAACGATGCCAAGTTTAACGTTCGTGGAGCAAACTCAAACAACACATTTGGTGATAACGCCTCGATTGTGGGTGTGTTTACGGACGGCGTTTATAAGCCCAGAGCGTCGCAACAAACACGGCAATTCTTCGACGTAGAACGTGTCGAATTTCTGCGTGGACCTCAGGGTACGTTGTACGGCCGCAACACCTTTGCAGGTGCGATGAACCTGTACACCAATAAGCCCAGCCTTGAAGGTACCGAAGGCGGCATTACCATGGAAAAGGGCACGTTCAACAAGTTTCGTACAGAGGGTTTTTTGAATTTTGCGCCTACTGATAAGCTTGCCTTGCGATTTGCGGCGGTCAAACAAACCAGCGATGGCTACGTTGAAAATCTTGCCGGTCGTGACCTGGGTGAGGATGACAAACTTGGCGTGCGCATTTCGGCGCTTTACGATTATTCCGATCGCACTAACTTTATTCTCCGCTACAGCAATTCGAGTGAGGGCGGTACGTCTCTGGGCGTATTCTCCTATGGTGGATTGTGCCGGCCTGTCGATGTTGATGGTTTGACTGATGCAGCTGGTGGACAGCTCGATTGCACCAATCCACGTCGCGGAAGCGCGGGTGCCAGACCATTCGATCAAAACGGGCCGTATCAGATTGAGCACGATTTCGTTAATCAAACCGATCTGAACGAAGATAATTTTACTTTGGAAGCCAATGTTGACTACGATCGATTTTCGTTAAAGTCGATTACCTCATATACGGACTACACCAGTCTTGTCGGACTCGACGGTGATTCCAGTGCGAGCCCATTTGAGCGCTTCTGGTTTGAAGAAAATGCAGAGTCGTTTACTCAGGAATTTCAACTTATATCAAATTCAGATGGCCCTTTCTCCTGGACCACCGGTTTATATTATTCCACGGACACCGTCTTTTTTAGCTTCAGTGATTTCCGTCAAACAGTTGATGATGGTACTGGAGGCTCTTCGGTAACGGTTCTTGACTCACTGGGAATGCCGATGGACATATCTCTGTTTGGCAGTACGCCATTGGTGTCGCAAGATACAAGTCTTAACGGACATTTCGCAGACGCCAATGAAGTGGAAAGTGATTATTTAGGCGTTTACTTTCAGGGTGAGTACGGGTTTAGTGATCGTTTGAGAGTTGTTGGTGGATTGCGCTACAACGACGAAGATAAATCAGCCCGTGGAGGAAGTAACTTTTCTGCAGCACCTCCTGTGACTGTACGCCCTGGCTTCGAAGCTGGAAGCAGTCCCATGGTTATACCGATCCTACCGAGAACGGTGTTTGCCTATAATCTCGATGTGCCGGGAATAGCTTCGTCATCGAGAAAATACGACAACGTATCTTGGCGGGCAGGTGTCGAGTACGACTACAGCGACGAAGTTCTGTTTTACGCGACAGCTTCAACGGGCTTTCTTTCTGGTTCCGTTAACGCGAGAAGCGACGATACCGATGAGCAGGAGTCAGAGGTGTTTGAAATCGGTATGAAAGGCCGTTTCCTGGGTAACTCGCTACAGGTTAATGCCGCTGCGCATATGACTGACTACACCAACTTGTTGGCGCAACTTCAAACCGTTGATCCAAATACTGGCAACATTGGCACGACTACCCGAAACGGTGGTGAAATCAATGCTAAGGGACTTGAAATAGAAACCGTGTGGGTACCAAACGAGTCACTCACTTTGTCTGCAAACATTGCCTTTTTGAATTCTGAGTACGGTGAATTCGGTTTTGGGAATTTGTACCAGGCTTACAGTGGGAGCTTGCCGGTTATAGGCGGCACGCCGGTTACCATTAACGGTCGTCCTACCATTCTGGGCGGATCCATTCAGCTCGATGGGGAAACCACTCCCTGGTCTCCTGATATGACTGTGAATATTAACGCCAGCTACGATTTCGATCTTGGTGATCGCGGCATAATCACACCCGTGCTGCAAACGTTCTGGAGTGATTCGTACAATGCAGCTGGTAATCTGCCAATCGACCCGGCTGGATTCCAGGATTCATTTACCAAGACGGATTTCCGCCTCATATGGACTTCGGCTGATGATAGGTACACCGCTGAAGCCTATGTCGAAAACATTGAAGATGAAGCCGTCAATGCGCGAGTTAATGTTGGTGGCAACGACTACACGCAAACGTCGTTCCTTGCGCCTCGCAATGCTGGTGTTCGGGTAAAAGCTCGCTTCTAAAACGATGTATTTGATGTTCAAGAAAACCCGGGGTAACGTTTTACCCTGGGTTTTTTTATGTTTGCTATTGGTGCAGTTTTTTTGGCTGAGCGCTTGTGTTTCAGAGCCCGCTTCCAAGTTGGTGAGCGACAGGAAACACGCCTATAAATCTTCCTTGATCACCTTTAGTGCGGACGGTCTCAAGCAGTATTCGCTGGTGCTAACACCTGATAGTCAGGTTCCTGGAAAGGGTTTTCCAGTGGTTATATTTGGGCATGGTTTTCATCCAGAACCGAAAAAATATGGCATCAGCAGCACCGGTAAAGTCTCACGGCCTGGCGATTACTATCGTGGTGTGCCTGAGAGTTACGCCGCGCGTGGTTTTCTGGTTTTTGCACCCGACTATCGAGGACACAACAAGTCTGAGGGGTATGAGTTTACTCAGCTTGGTATTGAGTCTTCAGACTTTTACGCTGAGGATGTTCTTCAGCTTCTTAAAGTGGTGTTACAAAATTCGAACATAGATTCGGATCGTATTTACTACGTTGGTCATTCCATGGGCGCGAATGTTGGCCTACGCTTGCTTGCGCAAACCAACAAGATTCGGGCGGCCAGCCTGTGGTCGGCCGCGACGGATGTCGTGGCCCAACGGGTCAATACACCTTTGATTATTCACCACGCACGAGGTGATGCTACTGCGCCGTTTGCGTGGTCGGAGAAGCTGGTTGAAGGATTGAAGCTGTCTGGTAATACCGTTCAGTTCTATGCTTACGGCTCAGACAATCACCTTTTTGAAGATGAAAATTTTAACCAGGCCGTAGAACGGGATCTGAGGTTCTTTAATGAGTATTAAACGCAGAGATTTTCTTAAGAGCTCGATTGCTTCGGTTGCGGGGGCAGCGATTGGATCGACACAGGCTGCCGGGAAAGCGACAACTCAGCATCCCGAAGGGGCCGAGTTTAAGAAACGTAACTTTACCCGTCGGCCTAATATACTCATTGCGATCCTGGACGATGTCGGTTTCGGCGACTTGGGGTGTTATGGGTCGGAGCTTCAAACTCGCTGTGTAGACCGGCTTGCGAAGGAAGGTACGCGGTTCAATAATTTTCACGTGACGGCGCTGTGTGCTCCAACACGGGCTTGTTTGCTTACGGGGCGAAACGCACACGCCGTTGGCGTTGGTAATATTGCTGAATGGGGGCGCGACTTGCCTGGCTACCAGGGTTGGGTAAGACAGGACGCAGCAACCCTGGCAGAAATATTGAAGCCGCTGGACTACACAACGCTTGCCATTGGCAAGTGGCATCTGTCGAAAATTGATGATCAAAATGCAACGGGACCCTATGACCTATGGCCTAACGGACGCGGCTTCGATCGCTGGTACGGATTTCATGGCAACGCTATGGATCATTTTCATCCGGAGTTGTTTGAAAATAACATTGAGGCTCATCCCGACAAGAGCGACGAATATCATCTGACAGAGGATTTGGTTGATCACGGTATTCAGTATATTCAGGATCACTTGATTGCCGCACCTGAAAAACCGTTCTTTATGTACATGGCATTTGGTGCTTGTCATTTCCCGTTCCACGCACCGGCAGATTACATTAGTGCCAAGCAGGGGCAGTATGAACAAGGTTGGGACGAGCTGCGCAAGGAACGTTTTGCACACCAGCAAGAGATCGGCATTGTGCCAGGTAATGCAAACCTTGCACCGCGTAATAGCAACGTAAAAGCGTGGTCAGAGCTTGCGAGTGATGAGCGTAGCGTGGCTGAGAAAGGTCAAGAAGTGTATGCCGCTTTTCTCGAGCATACAGACGCTCAGCTTGAACGGTTAATCGACTTTTTACGCAACGAAGATCAGTTGGACGACACCATTGTGCTTGTAATGTCTGATAACGGTGCAGCGGTGTCGGGGCAGGCGCTTGGTACATTGGACCTGCGTCGATCTGCTTACCTGGACCGGGAAAGCAAATCTCATCTGTTAAAATATATTGACGACATGGGCACTGAAGACTCGCAGTGTATGTATGGGCCGGGATGGGCTCAGGTAAGTAATACGCCGTTGAAATGGTACAAAGGAGACACGTATGGAGGAGGTACTCGATCACCATTAGTGTTCCGTTGGCCCAATGGTCAGATTCCGCAAGACAGAATTAATACGCAATACCATCACGTCATTGATATTGTACCGACACTTATGCAAATGGTAGACGCTCCTGTTCTGGCGCGGGTTAACGAAAAACCTACGCTGCCACTACAAGGAAAGAGTCTGGCGTATTCGTTCGATCATGGTGACGCAATAACGAATAAGAAAATTCAGTACTTTGAAACGTCCGGAGATCGTGCCATTTGGGTAGATGGCTGGAAAGCCGTTGTACGCCATACAGCAGGGACGTCGTTCAATGACGACATTTGGGAGCTTTACCACGTTAACGAAGATTTTTGTGAGCTAAACAACTTGGCGGAGCAGGAGCCTGGTCGCCTGAAGGCGATGATTGCGCTGTGGTTCGAAGAAGCACAACGGTACGACGTTCTGCCAATGAGCGACGATTTGCTGGCAATGTATAAGAATGTTGTGCCCAATCCCAGGGCGCGACATGTTTTTTATCCGGAGATGACACGGCTCGACCGCTTAAGCGCGCCTGACATTTACAACTACAACAGCAAGATTATCGCTGACGTAGAGCTAAGCACTAGTCGAGCCGATGGCGTTATCCTCGCTTCCGGGGACGGCTCGATGGGGTACGAGTTATTTTTTAAGAACGGCTACCTGAAGTTTACCTATGTCTACACGCGAGAGCGCACGTATACCTTAACTTCGACAAAGCGAATTTCTCGAGGTGAACACCTGGTTGGTCTGGATATTCGCAAGACGGGTGAAAGCTCAGCAGTTGTGACTGTGCTTGTTGACGGGCTGGAAGCAGGCGTTCTAAAACTGCCCCACATGTGGCCAATCTACGCACCTAACTCTGGTATTCGATGCGGTGAAAATACCGGTGCTCCGATTAGTAAAGCCTACTCGGGCGCGTTTGCTTTTGAAGAGGTGCTCAACCGCGTCATTGTCGATGTGGACGTCTAGTGTTCAACTAACCAGGGCCGCTCCGCGGCTCAGCGACTTGAGTTTTTCATAGGCAATGTCGGGTGCAACTGCCCCGAAGCCTGCAAATGTGCCGAAGCCGCAGTCTGATCCTGCGATCACACGTTGCATACCGACAATGTCCGTAAACCGTCTAATTCGTTGCGCCACCAACTCGGGGTGTTCCACGAAATTGGTGGTGCTGTCGATAACGCCTGGAACCAGGATTTTGTCGTCCGGAATATCGTTTTTGCGTTCCTGAAATACAGTCCACTCATGTGCGTGCCGCGGGTTCGATGTCTCGAAAAGAAGATAGTTCGCATTCACTTTCATTAAAGTGTCAAACATGACATCCATTGCAATGTCGCATACGTGAGGGCCTTCGTAGTTTCCCCAACAAATATGCACGCGGATATTTTCAGGCGCTATATTTCGCAACGCGTGGTTGAGTACTTCGACATGCAGGTTCGCTACACCAACGAACTCAGCATCGCTCAGGTCGTTGAACAGCATATGCCGAGACAACGCCAGGTCCGGGCAATCGAGCTGAAGGAGCAGGCCAGCATCTACGATGCTTTCGTATTCCTGGCGCATCAATTCTCCCAGTACTTCCAGATATTTCTCTCGAGTCGGGTAAAACTGATTTTGTAAGAACAAGGAAATAACGCCGGGTGAAGCTGCGTTCATAAAGCCTCTGTAGGCAGAGTGCTCACTCAGGGCGGCGTTCAAATTACTAATATCTTTGGTTAAGTCGTCATCACTAATGACGCCCAGTTCAGAAGTGCACATTGGTCGCGCGTACTGCGGTGTTCCGCCTTCATTGGCAAGGCGCTCCAGGAAGTCCGGAAAAAGCGTTAGATCTTTGGGCGGTGTTCGCGGGCTATCCCCTGAAAAACCGGTATAGCGATCTTTTACATAGGTGGCATATGAGATTTTTGATGTCTCTCCATCTGACACGTAATCAATTCCTGCCTCTACCTGCCTGGCTACCGTGTCAGTCACATGTTGGCGCATGGTGGCGTCAAATATGTCCTGATCGAAAGGCTTGCCGTGTTCGCGGGCGAATATCAGATCGACCACATCCTGTGAGCGTGGGAGCGATCCTACATGTGTTGTGCGAATTTTAGTCTTCAAGGTTTTCCCATCCCTTACCATCGAACACATCGACACCCAATTGTTCAAGGACATGTGGAAAGTCAACGTTTACCCAGTTGTCTGCAATCTTCCCATCCTTTACTTTCCAAAAGTCGGTGTACCGGATAACCACGTCCTTTCCGGTAGGCTCGATGCCCATAAAGACACCGGTATGCTTTGCATTGATGTAGCCAAATGAAGAGACCCATTCACCTTG
>RCNE010000347.1_pt1 | contig 25166 bp, 23 predicted proteins | sample 2041361 | NCBI WGS metagenome assembly RCNE01 (sample SAMN09708229, study PRJNA481090) | Marine sediment metagenome, whole genome shotgun sequencing project. | reverse complement strand
GGTTCGAATCCCGTACGGGCTACCAAACAAATTTTCGCCCCTGCAGTCGTGCGCGACTTCAGGGGCGAAAATTTGTAATGCGGGTAGTTTCCGGATACACGGGGACCCATTGTGGGGGCGGGCTTCCAGCCTGCCCCTTCAGTTTCGACGAGGCGAAGGGGTCGCTTCCACGAAGTCCGATCGCCATGCGGCCAGGTCGGGCACGCGTGAATAGGGCGATGTCTGAACTCATCCTTTGTGTCTTAGTGGTTTCGGTGTCCGAGCGAGCGATCGGGAACGAGAATCGGCCGGTGGGCGAGTCATGTCGGAATCGCTGACACGTGGTTTCCCGATTGTCGGGTGTTCAGGTAAGATCCTCCTGTTCACACTATTTCAGATCCCCACACTCGAAGGGAGTGCACGATGATGGATGGAACCCCCCCTCAAGATCCCGGCGACAACGCACCGCCGCCGCCACCTCCGGCTGCCCCACCCCCACCCGCCGAACCACCGCCGGAGGCTCCGGTCCCGAGCCCGACCTCGGGAGGGGTCGTCTCGGAGAATCGCAAACTCTGGATCGTGCTTTCCTATCTCGGCTTGCTCGCTCTGATCCCGCTGCTGGTGGAGAAAGACGACGCGGAAGTTCAGTGGCACGCCAAGAATGGTTTGGTGCTCACTGCCGCCGAGTTTGTCATCTTCGTCGGGCTGACCATTGCGGGGATGGTGATCGGCGCCATGAGCGCGGGTCTCGGTTGCATCCTTGGTCTGGCCTGGCCCGTGGTCATGGTAGCCGTGATCGTGTTGCATGTGATGTGCATCGTCAAGGGCCTCAAAGGCGAACGGCTCGTCGTCCCGGGCATCAGTGAGTTTGCCGACAAGTTCTGACAAGCCGGCCCAAAAAAAAACACAGCGGCGACGGTGGGCTTTGCTCGTCGTCGCCGTCGTGTTTCTTGTCGCTCTGACGGTGGACCTCGCACGGGCGCCCGAGCGGCAATTGAGCGCGCGGGTCCTCCTCGGTTCGGTCCGCCTCCATCAGGAGGTGGGGCATTGGTTCTTTCCGCGTGGCCAGTGTCGGCTGAGCCCGACCTGCAGCCACTACGCCGAGGTGGCCATCTCCGAGCACGGAGCGATCCGTGGCGGTTGGATGACTGCGAAACGGCTTCTCAGGTGTGGTCCGTGGACGCCGGCCGGGACGAAGGACCCGCCGCCGCCGGGGGATTCGTAGCTCGCTCCGGCATCGCGATGGGAGGGGATGCCAGGCACGGCTGCGGTTCCCTGCCTGTTGGAACGCGATGGGAGCGGTGCGCAGGCACGCACCGAGCCCGTGTTCTTTTGAAGGTTCGAGGGGTTCGCCTCGAACGGACGTGCCGTCTCAAACGATATTGGGAAGGAGCGCGTCGCCGGTTGTGCAGGTCGCCGCGGGCCCAAACATCGTTTGAGGAGGCACTCTCGAAGAGCGCGATTGGGGAACCGGGTCCAGAAGCGCGTCAGTTGCCCGCACAAAAAAAGGCCGCCCAAATGGGCGGCCCTTTTTGTTGTTTTCTTGTCCGTCAGGTGACGGCTACTCCATTTTGCCGCCCATGAGTACGAGGGCCGGGAAGTCGCCGTTGCAACCCAACTCGTCAGTTTGGGTGAAATCGGAACCCACCGCGCTGACGGTGCCGTCGATGACCATGTTGTCTGAGACGGTGAAGGTCACGGTCCACTCCATGACGCCACTGCCGGTGGAGGCGTAGCTGTCGGAGAAGGTGACGCCCGAGGCGAAGTCGGCAAGCGGGGTCGGGCTCATTCCGAGGCCCCAGAGGAACTGCAGGGTGCAGGCCGGTTCGCCGCCCTCGAGCTTGTCCCAGTTGAAGTAGGTGGCGTTGATCTGGGTGACGACCTCTGAATCGATCACAAAATTGCCGCCGGCGGCAAAGAGGGCCGAATCATAGATCGAAATCTGATAGGTGCCGTCAATCGATGACGATCCACCGGCGGTGGCGTCGGATTCCAGCGTCGTCGGATCGGTGGACTCGTTGTCGACCTTCGAGGCGCCGACCACCGCCGAACCGGCGGTCACCATCGCGACGAGAGTCGCATTGTCGAAGTTGGCGACGCCGGTGAAGAGCTGATCCACCCGCTTGAGGTAGGGCTCCCAGGCGGCCAGGGCGAGATTTGCCGTGGCGAAGGAGTTGCCCTCGGGATCGAGCAGGCTGAGTTCCATGGTGGCGCCGTCCGCGCCGGCGGTGGCGTAGATATTGGTGCGGAAGGCGGCGTTGGAGCTCAGACCGACCACGGTGGCGGTGCCGCCGGTCTGGGTCGCGGCCGGGACGGGCACGCCCTCGAAGCCCTGTCCGAGGGTGGCCGTACCGTCGATGGCGTAGATCCGGGAGTTGACGATCACCGTACCGTTGGCGAACACGCGAAACGCGCCGCCCGCGGAATCGAGACCGAACTCGGAGAGGATGACGTCCTCATAGACACCGGTTTCGCCCGGTTCGAGCGTGAAGTCGAACGACGTCGGGTTCGGGTTGGCAACACCACGTACGAGCCAGAAGACAGAACCGGTGACGGCCGTGTCGCCGGGGTTGGCGATATAGAGGTCGGTCGCCCACGGCGCGCCTCGGCCCGCGGCGGGAACGATGATGTCGGTACCGGAGTTGAGAGCGAAAACAGGCACAGCGGTCGCCACCAGGGCGAGTGCGACAAGGGCGGTTAGCAAACGGCGCATCGAAGCCTCCTTGAGTCGAGCGATCTATTTAACGTGCATCACAATAACATCAAATCCGGCGCCACGGGATGTGACCGAAGCCGGAGGTGACCCTAGATTGTACGATAGACCCGGCGGTAGGTTAACGTCAAAAGTTGTGAATTCCAAAGCCGCCGTGGCACGGCAGGCGTGAGCACGGGGGTGACTGCGTGTCTGCGCACCCCCGAAATCGTACTGGGAAAGGGAGCGAGATCCGGTACGATACCCCGGTGAGTTATCAAGTTCTCGCCCGTTCGTGGCGGCCGCAGCGCTTCGCCGATCTCCTCGGTCAGGACACCGTTGTCCAGACGCTCCAGAACGCCCTGTCGTCGGACGCCCTCGGCCACGCCTATCTCTTCTCGGGGCTGCGCGGTGTCGGCAAGACCACCGCGGCGCGACTGCTGGCCAAGGCGGTGAACTGTGCCGAAGGTCCCACCGCCGAGCCCTGTGGCGTGTGCGACTCGTGCCGCGAGGTCACCGATGGCGCGAGCATCGATGTGGTGGAGATCGATGCCGCGACCCACACCGGGGTCGACCAGGTGCGCGAGCTCCAGGAGCTTCTCCGGTTCCGACCGACCCGCGACCGCTACCGGGTGGTGGTGGTGGACGAGGTCCACATGCTCTCCAAGTCGGCCTTCAACGCCCTGCTCAAGAGCATCGAGGAGCCCCCGCCCTACGTACTCTGGATCTTTGCCACCACCGAACGCCATAAGGTGCCGGCAACGATTCTCTCTCGCTGCCAGCAGCTCGAATTTCGCCCGTTGAGCAACGAAGCCATCCGTTCGCATCTCGAGGCCATCGCCGACCGCGAGGGCTTCCAATTGAGTCCGGGCGCCGCCGGTACCATCGCTTCCGCCGCCCAGGGCAGTGTTCGCGATGCCCTGTCCCTGGTCGACCAGCTCCGCGCCTTCGCCGCCGACTCCATCGACGACGAGGCGGTTGCAACAGTGCTCGGCGTACCCTCCTTCGAGGTGACTGCGGGTCTGGTGGATGCCCTCACCGCGGGCCGCGTCGCCGATGCGCTCGGAACCATTCGCGCCGAGCTCGCCGCCGGTCATGACGCAGCCATCCTCTATCAGGAGGCCGGCCGGATGCTGCGGGCCATGCTGCACCTCGCGGTGGACCCGGCGCTCAACCCGGCATTGACCGACGATCTGCGGATTATGATTGAACCTCTGGCCGTGGAGCTCGGCGCAGAGGCCCTGACGAGGATGCTCGGCCTCTGGCTCGAACAGGAACCCATGCTTCGTGACGCGGCCAACCGTGAACTCGCCCTCGAGGTGGCCGCTCTCCGGCTCGCGCGCTGGCCGGCGATCAAGCGGGTCGAACAGTGGCTTTCAGGCGGCGAAGGACCACCGACCGGTGGGGGCCCGCCATCGCCGCCGACGGCCGAGACCCGGGGCGGCGGCGGACCTCCACCGGTGAGCGCGCGCCCGGCGACGGTGGCCGAGGCCTTGTGGGCCAATCACCCTCGTCTGGCCGGCGCCGTCGAAGCGGCAACTGTGAAAACGGATGGGGTGAGGGTGACCATCGCGTTCGCGGCCGATGCCCAGGCACTGGCAAAATACGCCGGCTCCGAGGCGGTTCGTCCGGCTCTCGAATCCGCGTGTGCGGTGGTCTACCCCGACGCGACTGAGATTCGAGTCGATGTCGAGGCAGGCCAGGACGAATCCGGAACGACCGAGAACGGGCTCATGGCCGAGGCCGAGAATGACCCGGGGGTCGTACTTGCGCGCTCGATCATCGGCGGCGAGATCGTCAGCGTGCGACCCGACGGCGGTCGCTGATGGATCTGCGGCCCGCCGCCGTGCGGGTTTTGCTCGAGCACCTCGAGCGTCTTCCCGGGGTCGGTCCGCGGACCGCCCGGGGTTTGGCCGAACACCTCCTCATCGCAGATCCGGCAGAGGTGTCCGCTCTGGCCGCGGCGCTGGACCAGCTCCACGGTCGTGTCCGCCTGTGTTCGGTGTGTTCTTCGCTCACCGAGGATGACCCCTGCCCGATCTGCACCGATCCGGGAAGGGATCGCGGCACCATCCTCGTGGTCGAGAAACCGACCACGGTCTGGTCGGTGGAGGACACCCGTCAATATCAGGGCCTCTACCACGCATTGCTGGGTCATCTGTCACCGTTGCACGGAGTCGGGCCGGAAGACCTGACCATTGATCGCCTGGTCGAGCGATGCCGGAGTGATGAGATCACTGAGGTGATCCTCGCCACCGATCCGACCGTGGAGGGAGAGACCACGGCGTTGTATATTGCCCGCCGGCTCGAGAGCTTGAGTGTTGAAATCAGCCGGCCGGCGTCGGGGATCCCGGTCGGAGGCGAGATCGCTGCGGCTGACCAGTTGACCCTCGCATCGGCCTTGCAATCGCGGAGAAAAGTCTGATAGTTTTCGATCCCATTCAGGTCGTCGTGTCGTGACCGTCCTTGCCTGGCTTTGATGTCTGTGTTAGATATGATATTACGAGGAGTGTGTGAACGTGTCTCCCAGTTTAGTCATGTATGAGGAGGAGTTTGATCGGATTACTCAGCTCCTCAACCGTCTTCGCATCGATGCCAGTGCGAAGATTGTCTTTCTCGTCGACAAAAACGGACAGCAGATCGCCGGCGCGGGCGAGATTGACCAGGTGGACACCACGTCCCTGGCATCGCTGACGGCCGGAAATGTCGCTGCCACCGACGGGCTGGCGAAACTGATTGGAGAGAAGGAGTTCTCGATCCTCTTCCATGAGGGTCGCAAAGACAATATCCATATTTCAATCGTCGGTCAGCGGCTCATCCTCGTGGTGATCTTCGACGAACGGTCCTCCCTCGGGCTGGTTCGACTGCGGGTCCGCAAGGCTTCCTCCGATATCGAGCGGGTGCTCAGTGATATCGAGCTCAAGTCGCAGGAGGTCGGGGTCGATGATGCCGAGTCCCCGTTTGCCGAGATCACCGACGAAGACATCGACGCACTTTTCTCCGAATGAGCTTCATCAACTACGCCGCCCGTGAGATCAACGTCAAGATCGTCTTCTACGGTCCTGGCCTCGGGGGCAAGACCACCAATCTGCAGTACATCTACGAGAAGTCGAACCCGCAGCAGAAGGGGAAGTTGATTTCCCTCGCCACGGAAACCGATCGAACCCTCTTTTTTGACTTTCTCCCGCTCGATCTCGGATCGGTGCGCGGGTTCAAGACCCGGTTCCACCTCTACACCGTTCCCGGCCAGGTCTTCTACGACGCGAGCCGCAAGCTCATTTTGAAGGGTGTCGATGGCGTGGTCTTTGTTTCCGATTCGCAGGAAGCGCGGATGGACGCCAATATGGAGTCGATGAAGAATCTCGCGGACAACCTCGACGAGAACGGATTCGATCTCAAGAGCATCCCCTATGTCCTCCAGTTCAACAAGCGCGACCTGCCCACCGCGGTCGCGGTAGATCAGATGTACCGTGCCCTCAACTTCAAGGGTGAACCCACCTTCGAAGCCATCGCGGTGCAGGGGATGGGGGTTTTCGAAACCCTCAAGGCGGTCGCCAAACAGGTGCTCTACGACCTCAGGCGCCGATAGCGGAGCGGAGCCGTCCCGGACCGTCGCAACCACGAAGACTCAAAGACTCAAAGAAGGTACGAAGGTTTGATTTCGTTGGCCGATGGCCGACCCAAATCATCTTGGTGAATTCTTCGTGTCTTGGTGTCTTAGTGGTTGCGACGAACCGATTCGGCACAATCCTGTCGGATTGGCGGGTCGGTCGTTCGCCCTTGCGGCCCGGATGCGACATAATCTTCAGCCATGAATGACGCCGATTCCCGTTGGGCCGTCGCGATCCTTGCCGCAGGCCAGGGCACCAGGATGCGTTCGGATCTTCCCAAAGTGCTCCACCGCCTCGCCGGACGGCCGCTCATCGATCACGTCATCGATCTCGCCCTCCGGATCGCGCGCCCGCACGACATCATGGTAGTGGTAGGTCACGGGGTCGAATCGGTTGGCGAGGTGGTGCGTGAGCGGGGAGTCGGCGAGGTCCTTCAGGAACCCCAACTCGGCACCGGAGACGCCCTTCGCGTCGCCCTCGAGGGCCTCAGGGATCGGCCCACCGACCGGATTCTCGTGCTCTCGGGTGATGTTCCCCTGCTCCGATCCGAGACCCTCGAGCTGCTGACGAGAGCCGTTGTCGAAGAAACCGCCGCCGCCCTGCTCTCCGCCGACGTCGACGACCCCGGATCCTACGGCCGGATTGTGCGTGATGCCGATGGGATGGTGCGCGAGGTTGTGGAGGCACGGGACGCCGATTCCGACCAACTCGCCATCCGCGAGGTCAACGCCGGGGTCTACGCCTTCGATCGGGCCGCTCTGTCCGAGGTCCTCGCCGGGCTCGGCACCGACAATGCCCAGGGCGAGTACTACCTCACCGATGTCGCCGCGGCACTGCGAACGCGAGGCCTGCCGGTGGTGGCGGTTCGACTCGATGATCCCGACGAGATGCAGGGAGTCAACACTCGCGCCGATCTCGCCCGGGCCGGCCGGGTGCTCAACCGGCGGGTGGTCGATGCGCTCATGGATGAAGGGGTGAGTGTCCGCGATCCCTCGACCACCTGGATCGATCCCCGCGCGGTGGTGGGCCGCGATGTGGTGATCGAACCGGGGGTGGTGCTGCGTGGTTTCTGTCACATCGGTGAGCGCGCCACCATCGGCGCCAACTGCGTTCTCGATGATGCCGCCGTGGGTGTCGGCGAGAGTGTCCCGCCGTTGACGTATCTGACCGGGGAGTGATCGCCGCTGCATCATCGGGTACCTGCACGGGCACAGGAACGGACGCGGGCGGTGATACCCTGACCGCGCCGCTCGACCAGCGGCCTGAAACACACCAATGGAGGCACGAAAAATGAATCCACTCAAGGCATTGTGGGAGGAACAGGGACAGGCGGCGTGGCTCGACAATATCGAGCGCGATCTGCTCACTGGTGGCGGACTCGGCAAGCTCGTGGTCGAAGACGGGATCCGCGGCGTGACCTCGAACCCGTCGATTTTCAAGGCGGCCATCACCGGCTCCAAATCCTATGACACCGATATTGACGCATTCCTCGAATCGCACCCCGAGGCGTCCACCGAGGATCTCTATGAGTCCCTCGCCATCACCGACATCCAGATGGCCGCGGATATCCTCGCGCCGGTTTACACCGCGTCCATAGGCACCGATGGATTCGTCAGCCTCGAGGTCTCGCCCCACCTCGCCAACGACACCACCGGCACCGAGGCCGAGGCCCACCGGCTGTGGAAGGCCGTCGACCGGCCGAATCTCATGATCAAGGTGCCGGCGACCGCGGCCGGAATCCCTGCCATCGAGAACCTCATTGCGGCCGGGATCAACGTCAACGCGACGCTCATGTTCTCGCTAGCCGACTATGAGGCGGTGGCCACGGCCTTTATTCGCGGCCTCGAGCGGCGGGACGACCCGTCGGGAGTGGCGTCGGTGGCGTCGTTCTTTGTCAGCCGGGTCGATTCCAAGGTGGATGCGGCCCTCGAGGCGCTCGGATCCGATGAAGCGCTCGCACTCCGCGGCCGCGCCGCCATCGCCAACTCGAGACTCGCCTATCGCCGATTCCTTGAACTTTTCCACCATCCGACGTTTGCCGAGATGTCCGCGCGCGGAGCCCAGGTCCAACGGCCGTTGTGGGCCTCGACCAGTACCAAGAACCCCGATTATCTCGATGTATTGTATGTCGAGGAGTTGGTCGGCCCCGAAACGGTCAACACCCTGCCCACGGCCACCCTCGAGGCCTACCGCGACCACGGCCGACCAAGGTCAAAGGTCGCCGAGTCCTTTGACGAGGACGAGGCGGTGCTCGCGCGCCTCGGTGAGCTCGGGATCGACCTCGATGCGGTGACGACCCAGCTTCAGATCGATGGAGTCGGCTCGTTCTCCGATGCCTTCGATGAGCTCATGGCGGCGCTTGAGAGCAAGCGGGCCGCACTGAGTTGATCGATCGGGTTGATCGGACTGGGTTGATCGATAAGGGCAGAATGCTCAGATTTCGCCATTTGTTCGCCATAATGATGGTCAACGATAGGTTGCACTGAGCGAAGGAACCCGCGGGGAGGCGATTTATGTGTGGAATCATCGGTTATGCCGGCTCCGACGAGGTCGTACCGGTCATCCTCGATGGCTTGAGGAGACTCGAATACCGCGGCTATGACTCAGCCGGGATGGCCGTGCTCGGCGCCGACGGCGTCCAGATTCTGCGCGCCGAGGGCAAGCTGAGGAACCTCGAGCAGCTCGCCTACCACCAACCGCTGTACGGAAACACCGGGGTCGGTCATACCCGCTGGGCGACCCATGGCGCCCCCACCGAGGCCAACGCCCACCCACAGGTGGACGCATCGGGTGGGATCGCGGTGGTCCACAATGGGATCCTGGAGAACTACGCCTCACTTCGGCGGGAACTGCTGGAAGACGGGGTGGAGCTCACCTCGGACACCGACACCGAGCTCATCGCCCAGTTGCTCGGTCGAGAGACCGGTCCTCTGGGAGACCGGGTTCTCAAGGTGCTGCCCCGGCTCGTCGGTCAATATGCTGTGGTTGCGGTGAGTCGCTGGGAGCCCGAGACCGTTGTCGCTTTCAGACAGGGCCCGCCGTTGGTGGTGGGGGTGGGCGACGGCGAGAACATGGTGGCATCCGATGTCATCGCCATTTTGCACCGAACGCGCAAGGTGATCTATCTGGAGAACGGCGAGGTCGCGGTGGTCCGCGCCGGTGGTGTCGAACTTTACGATACCAGCGGCGCTCTCGTCGAGCGTACGGTGGAGACCCTGGACTGGGATGCCGGGCGGGTGGAGAAGGGCGGCTACCGCCACTTCATGCTCAAGGAGATCTTCGAGCAGCCCGACGCCATCCGCAACACGGTGCGCGCCTATCTCGACACCGACCGGAGTGGGGTCAATCTCGACGGTCTCGGTTTCTCGACCGATCAACTCGCTCGGCTCCGGCGGATCCACATGGTCGCCTGCGGCACCTCGTGGCACGCCTGTCTGGTGGCGAAGTTCATCCTCGAAGAACTCACCGGGCTGCCCACCGAAGTCGACTACGCGTCGGAGTACCGCTACCGAAACCCGCTCCTCGGTGATGATCTCCTGGTCATCGGTGTGACCCAATCGGGCGAAACCGCCGACACCCTCGCGGCCATGGAGCTGGCCGAGGCGGGCGGCGCCCTGCTCGCAACCGTGTGCAATGTCCGCGGCTCGTCATCCTGGCGCATGGCCGGTGCGCGAATGCTCACCCAGGCAGGACCCGAAATCGGGGTGGCCTCGACCAAAGCCTTCACCACCCAGCTCGTTGCCCTCGTCGTGCTGGCGTTGGCGCTGAGAGCTTCGCGTGGGCTATCCGATGAGCTCGACCGGATACTGCTCACCGAGCTCCAACGGTTGCCCTTGGCGGTGGAAGAGGTCCTCCGGACCGATCGTGCCCTTTATCGGCAAGGCACCGAGATGCTGGCGGGGGCGTCCGATTCCCTCTATTTGGGGCGCGGCATCCTCTACCCCATCGCCCTCGAAGGTGCGCTCAAGCTCAAGGAGATCTCCTATCTCCACGCCGAAGGCTATCCCGCGGGAGAGATGAAGCACGGACCCATCGCCCTGGTCACCGACGGGTTCCCGGTGGTGGCGGTCGCCACGGCGACCCCGACCCGCGAGAAACTGCTCGGCAATCTCATGGAGGTCAAGGCGCGTGGGGCGGCGGTGTTGGCGGTGGCCGAGGCCGATGCCGATGATGTGGCGGAGATCGCCGAGCTCGTCCTGCCCATACCCGCGGTGCATCGCCTGCTCCAACCCGTGGTCGCCGTCGTGCCCCTCCAGCTTCTCGCTTACAACGTCGCCGTCGAACTCAGCCACGATGTAGACCAGCCGAGGAATCTCGCTAAATCCGTGACGGTGGAGTAGCGTTCGCTTCCGTGCCCTTGCCCGATAGGCCCGCACCCTCTGCTACGATCCTCGAGTGAAATCCACCAAGCAACGCATCGCCTACCAAATCTCAACCGTCCTCGGCCTCGGTGACAGGCTTCCCGCTCCCGGGACCACAGCAGGTTCGCTGCCGGCGATCATCGGCTGGTGGCTCGCCATGCTCTATCTGCCGACTCCCCAGTCGCGGCTCGCGGCCACCCTCGTGGGCTCGGTGATTGTCTTCGCAGTGGGCATCTGGGCGTCTCAGACCGAGAGCGCCCGCCGCGGCAAGGGCGATCCCGGCCCGGTGGTCATCGACGAGGTGGTCGGTCAGTGGTTGACCATGGCGCCGGTGCTTCTGTTGCTCGAGACCCAGACTCCACTGAGCCTCGGGCTCGCGGCGATCGCCGGGTTCTTTTCCTTCCGGTTCTTCGATGTCGCCAAACCGTGGCCGGTGAAGCGCTTCGAGGCGCTCCACGGCGGGCTCGGAATCATGGCCGATGATGTGGCGGCCGCATGCTATGCCGCCATCCCGGTCGCCCTTGGGGTCTATTTACTCTGATCAGTCCAGGATGTCGATCTCGGCCACGAGTCTGGCCGGCCCCGTGAGTCGACTTGGCGCCGCCGGCGGCCGACCGAGGGCCTCAACGATGAGCCGGTCGCCCGACCGCGGCTCGACAATGATGGAATCCGCGGCGGTGGACTCGAGGGCCAGAAGGGCGGAGACGACGACGCCCGAACCGCAGCACAGGGTCTCGGCCTCGACCCCCCGCTCGAACGAGCGGATCCGGAGTGGATCCGAGTCGCGCTCGACGAAGTGGATGTTGGCGCCCCCCGGACCGAGCTCCGGGTGATGCCTCAGCGCCGGCGCCACCGTTTCGATGGCGAGGGTCTCGAGGTCGTCGACGGTAAGGACCAGATGAGGTGTGCCGAGTTCGAGATAGCGGCCGTGCCGGACACCGTGATCGGTCTCGAGGGAACGGTCTACCGGAGCCGTCGGCGGCGGCAGCTCGAGGGACACCGTGGTTCCCCGGACCACTGCCGGGATCTCGACCCAGCCGGTGGAAACCAGCAGTTTTTTTGGCTGGCCGAGCAACTCGACGGCCGCGCGCGCCGCGCATCGGGTGCCGTTGGCGCAGAAGGCCGAACGCGAACCGTCGGCGTTGCGGTGGACGACACGGATCGCGCCGGTTCCCTCAATAAAGACCGCAAGGGTGCCGTCGGCGCCGATACCGCGCCGGCGATCGCAGAGTTGAATTGCCAGGGCGGCGTCGTCACAGAGCCGTTGCGCCCAGGCGCCGGTGCCGAGGAGAAAATCGTTGCCCGCCCCCTCGACCTTGACGAGATGAGATCTCACGGATTCGAGCCGCGGGCCGCAATGCAGGTGGAGGCCTCGCTCTCGTTGCCGGCGAGATCGACGGCGGTGACGCTGTAGATCGATGTCCCGGGGGGAGGGGCGTCGTCCTCGAACTGGACGGCTTTGATCTCGGCCGCGAGGAGTCTCGGGGTCGAACCCTCGGCGCCGCGGGACACGCGATAGGAATCGGCCGTGGCCGCCGCCCGCCAGCGCAACCGAACCCTCTCACCCTCGGGCAGGCAGACCAGATCGGTCGGAGCCGCGGGTGGATAGACATCCGGATAGAAGAGACCGACCGGATTTCCCGGCTCACCAATGACCCGTGGACCGTTCTCGATTCGCCGCACCGATCGCAAACGGTAGTTCCAACCTTGACCCTGGCCGGCACTCCGGTCGAGCCACTCGCCGGTTGACAGCGGTTTGCCGGTGACGGCGTTCCAGAGCGCGGCGTCATTTGATCGTTCCACGATCACCGGAACCTCTTCATGGGGAACCCAGGAGAGCCGAATGCCCTCGGCTTCCGCCTCGAGGACGAGCTCGGTGGGCGGTGCGGGCGGCACCGTCGGAACGATACGGGCAATATTCGAGAGCCCCGATTCTCGACCGCGACAACAGACGCTGCGCACCGCATACCAGATCATCTGCCGCTCATCGGATGGATTGTCGCGACGCCACAATTCGAGGTTGTCGTACCACTCGAGTTTCGACCCCCTGGTGGCGGCATCGAGCCCCGCCCGGTCGAGGACCGCGATGAGTTCGCCGTTGGAGATCAGCAGCTGACGGTTGAGATTCCGATCACGGGCGCTCTCTCCCTGCAGCGGCGCCTCAACCTCCAGCAGGGTGGCGCGCCACAGCTCCACGGATTCCAGATCATGGAGGGATTCTCCCGAGGTGGTGCTCGATGGATAGCTCCAACCCAGGATGGCCTGGTGATCCTCCTGGAAAACGGTCAGATCGCGGGTCGGATCGGCGATGCGGATCACCGGTGGCAGGGGCGGACTCTTGATCCCGCAGCCGGCGGCAAGAAACGGCACCGCAGCAATGATTGCAATCGCGCCCCACCTGCGGGCTGGTCTGACCGGGTTTGAAAACACCAGGCCCAGCTTACAAGATATAGCGAGCGAGGTCGCTGTCTCCGAGCAGTTCACCAAGCCGGGTCTGGACCATTTCAGGGGTCACGGCGATGGTCTCGCCGGCACGTTCGGGGGCTTCGAAGCTGAGTTCTTCGAGGAGTCTCTCGAGTACGGTGTGCAGACGCCGGGCGCCGATGTTCTCGGCCTCCGAGTTGATCTCGGCCGCCATGGTGGCGATGGTCTTCACCGCCTCGTCGGTGAACTGCAGGGTGATCTTTTCGGTGGCGAGCAACTCGGTGTACTGGCGGACCAGTGAGTTCTCGGGTTCGGTGAGAATCCGGACGAAGTCATCGGCATCGAGGGCGGAGAGTTCGACCCGGATGGGGAACCGGCCCTGGAGTTCGGGGATGAGATCGGATGGCCGCGAAGCGTGGAAGGCTCCGGCGGCGATGAAGAGAATGTGATCGGTGCGGACAACCCCGTATTTGGTGGTCACGTTGGTGCCCTCGACGATGGGCAGCAGATCGCGCTGGACGCCCTCGCGGGAAACATCAGGGCCGCCGTGGCCGCCGCCCTCGTTGCGGGACGCGATCTTGTCGATCTCGTCGAGAAAGACGATCCCGGCCTCCTCGACTCGCTTGAGGGCGTCCGCTTCCACCTGCGAATGGTCGATGAGCTTCTCTTCCTCTTCGGTGACGAGGATTCTTCGGGCTTCCTTGACCTTCATCCGCTTGCGGGTTTTCTTGCCGCCGAACATCCCTCCGAGCATGTCCTTGAAGTTGAGGCCCATGGACTCCATGCCCTGCGGTCCGAACATCTCCAGGGTCGGGATTTTCTGCTCGGAAATCTCGAGTTCGACCTCGTGCTCTTCGACAAGGCCATCTCGGAGGGGTTTTTTGAGTGCTTTGCGCTTCTCGTCGAGTGCGGCATCGGCGATCGACGACGAGCTCACCACCAGCAGATCGAGGAGGCGATCCTCGGCGGCCCGCTCGGCCCGCACCTTGACCTCACGGGCGCGCTCGTCGCGCACCATGTGGATGGCGGCATCGGTGAGATCGCGGACGATGGACTCGACATCGCGCCCGACATAGCCCACCTCGGTGAACTTGGACGCTTCGACCTTGAGCAGCGGCGACCCCGTGAGCTTGGACAGCCGGCGGGCGATCTCGGTCTTTCCGACCCCGGTGGGTCCGATCATGATGATGTTCTTCGGCGCCACTTCATCGCGCAGAGAGGGGTCGAGTTGTTGTCGGCGCCAGCGGTTGCGCAGGGCCACGGCCACGGCTTTCTTGGCGGCGTTCTGGCCGACGATGAAGCGGTCGAGTTCGGTGACGATTTCGCGCGGGGTCAGGCTGTCGAGTCTCACGAGCTCAGCTCCTCGATGGTGATGTGGTCGTTGGTGTAGATGTCGATGGATGCGGCAACCGTGAGCGCCTCGCGGACGATCTCGGCGGCCGGCATCTCGGTGTGTTTGATTAGGACCCGCGCCGCCGCGAGGGCGTAGGATCCACCGGATCCGACGGCCACCACATCGTCGTCGGGCGACAGAACCTCGCCGGTGCCCGAGACCAGCAGCGTCGTGCTGTGGTCAGCGGTGATGAGCATGGCCTCGAGATGGCGCAGGGCCTTGTCGGTGCGCCAGTCACGGGCGAGCTCCACCGCCGCTCGTTCGAGGTTGTGTCCGTAGGCCTCCAGCTTGGCTTCAAAGCGGGTGAAGAGTGCGAGAGCGTCGGCCACCGAGCCGGCGAAACCAGCCAGGACCTTGCCACCGGCCAGGGTGCGGACCTTGGCGGCGCCGTGCTTGATGATGGTGTTCCCGAGGGTCACCTGACCATCTGAACCGACAGCGACGGTTGAGTCCCGGCGGACCGCCAACACCGTGGTGTGATGCCATTCGTTCATTCGAGCCTCCAACGGAGCATTGTACGCGGTCGGCCGGCACCGGTTACCCGGTGCCCACTAGCCCCTACAACCGATCGAGCTTGGCGATCGTCGGCACCAGGGTCTTACGGCCGGCCCGGTCGAAGAAGACCACCAGCTTGAGGCGGGGACCGGTGCCCTGGCATGCGAGGACCACCCCGGTCCCAAACCTGCCGTGCCGGACCCGATCGCCGGGTCGCCACCCCTGACCCGATTCGTCGACCACCGTGGCCGCGGCCTTCTTCGCCGGGTGGCCCGAAGGGCGAGGACGCGCCGGTCGACCCGTGGGTGTCTGAGCACCGGCGCCGAAGCTCGATGGCGATGCGGTCAAGGGCGAGTCCGAGACATCGCTGTAGCAGTCTTCGGGCAGCTCCTCGAGGAATCTCGACGGGCGGGTCGGAAGCCGTGTTCCGAAGAGGAATCGTGTCCGGGCGACGGTCATGGCGAGCCATCTGCGCGATCGGGTCATCCCGACATAGGCGAGCCGCCGTTCTTCCTCCAGAGACTCGGGTTCGTCGCGCGAGTTGGAGTGCGGCAGCAGACCGTCCTCGAAGCCGGCGAGGACCACGACATTGAACTCGAGGCCCTTGGCGGCGTGCAACGTCATGAGGCTGACGGCGTTGGGGGTGGATTCCTGGTCCTGATCCTCAAGCAGAGAGATGGCGTCGAGGAAGGCATCGAGGTCCTGGCCCCGCCCGGCGGCCTCGGAGACGGCCGCCGCCAGCTGTTGGAGGTTCTCGCGCCGAGCGGTTTTCTCGTCGTCGTCGCCGTCGTACATCGCGAGCAGTCCCGAGGCTTCGAGCAGCCAGCCCACGAGATCTCCGGAGTCGAGTTCGGCTCGTTGCTCACGGGCCTCTTCAAGGATCTGAAAGAAACGCTCGAGGGAGATCCGCGCCCGGGGACTGAGCTCGTCCGGAAGCTTGCGAGCTGCCTCGACCAACGTTGTACCATCGCGATCGGCTCGGGTGCGGAGAATGTCGATGGTGGCGGCGCCGATTCCGCGGGTGGGCACGTTGACCACCCGTTCGAAGGCGATGGTGTCGTCGGATCGAAGGACGAGGCGGAGATAGGCGAGGGCGTCCTTGACCTCGGCCCGTTGCCAAAATCGGAGTCCGCCGATGACCCGGTGGGCCATGTGGCGGCGGGTGAACTCCTCCTCGAAGGAACGCGTCTGGGCGTTGGTCCTCATGAGCACCGCCATCTCGCCCAGCTGGTACCGGCTCTGCTGCTCCTGAAAACGGTCGGCGACCCAACGCGCCTCGGCCCGTTCATCCGAGCCGACATAGAGGCGCACGGCTTCACCGCCCTCGCGGCTGGTGAAGAGAGTCTTGCCGCGTCGTCGCTGGTTGGCGGCGATGAGGGCTCCGGCGGTTGCCAGGATGGGTGCGGTGGAGCGGTAGTTCTCCTCGAGCTTGACCACCGACGCACCCGGAAAGTGGCGTTCGAAGGCGAGGATGTTGTCCATCTCGGCGCCGCGCCAGCGATAGATGGACTGGTCCTCATCACCGACCGCGGTGAGGTTGCGGTCGCCCGAGAGCACGATCGAGAGAAGATCCATCTGGAGGGCGTTGGTGTCCTGGAACTCATCCACGAGGAGCCAACGGGCGCGGGTTTGAATCCGACTGCGGATTTCGGCATTGTCTTTCAGAACATCCCGGGCGAGCACCAACATGTCGTCGAAATCCACCGCTCCGGCGGCCTTTTTCCTCGCCTCGTAGCCTTCCCAGATGCGGGAGAGAAGCTCGGACTGGGAGTCGGCCGCGCGGGCGGCGAAGGTCGATCGGCTGGTGCCGCGGTTGACGAGACCGGAGATCCGGCCGAGCAGGGCGCGGGGCGGGTGCTCCTTGGGGTCGAGGCCGAGCTTTTTGAGCTCGCGTTTGATCATCTGGCGCTGCTCGTCGGTGTCGGCGATGACAAAGCGCCGGGGCAGACCGGCCGCTTGCGGGTCGCGGCGCAGGATCTCCAGGGACCAGCGGTGGAAGGTGCCGACAAAACCACCTCGAAGGGGCTGGCCGAGGAGGGTCTCGACCCGCTCGCGCATCTCGAGGGCGGCTTTGTTGGTGAAGGTCACGGCGGTGATCTCGGTGTCCTGGGCCCGGTCGTTGGCCAAGAGATAGGCGATACGGTAGGTCAGGACGCGGGTCTTGCCCGAACCCGCACCAGCGAGGACCAACAATGGTCCGGTGCCGTAGGAGACTGCTTCACGCTGGGGCTCATTGAGATCGTCGGTGAGTTTGCTCATGGGCGCGCATTGTGGCACAACCGATTCCCGGCCATGGCTTCTGGAGCCATGGCCGGGAATTGGTGATGAGGATCGGATCGAATGGCTGTGAGTGTCATTTTGGGGCAGGCATCCTGCCTGCCCGTCAGTGCCATTCCGGTCGGAACACCGCCGCCACATCAGTCAGACGACCCTCAGGCTTGGCCTCGCCAACACTCTATTGCGATGTCTTTGTGCGCCTTCGCGTCTTTGTGGTTGCGACGTGCGATGGACTCGAGACCATGATGTGACCTACTCGTGCGTTGATTTTCCAAGGGCCTCGAGCAACCGTCCATGAAACCCGTCGAAGCTCCCCGACGAACAACCGAGGACGACGTCTCCGGGCTGAAGGTGGGGCAGCAGCACCTCGACCGCATCGGCGTCGGGCGCGGGCATCAAGGTCTGCACACCCCGCGCTCCGAGCTCGCGGGCGAGCCCTTCCCGGTCGAGGATCTCATCATCGGCGAGACGACCGCTGTGGAAGGGTGCGGCGACGAGCGCGAGGTTTGCGCCGGACAGCGCCTCGAGATAGGCGTCGCCGAAATCGCGTCTCGCGGCGGTGAGCGAGCGGGGTTCGAAGGCGATCACCACCCGCCTCCCGGGCCAGCGCTGGCGCGCCGCCGCGATGGTGACGCCGACGGCGGTGGGGTGGTGGGCGAAGTCGTCGACGACCGTGATCCCGGCGGCCTCGCCCCGGGTCTCCATGCGTCGGGCGACCCCGGGAAACCGGGCCAGCGCGGCCAACGCCGAATCCAGGGCAAGCCCGACGGTGAGGGCGGCGGCCAACGCGAGGGCGGCGTTCTGGGCATTGTGATAGCCGGCGAGGGGCAGCGAGAACTCCATGGACTCGCCCCGCCAGCACACCACCGCTTTGCCGCCTTCTGGGCTTGGTTTCCAGGCACTGAGCACGAGGTCACAGTCGGCCTCGGCCCCCACCGTCACCACCGGCGCGGTGGCGTCCCGGGTCGCGGCCAGGGCGTTTGAGGACCAGGCGTTCACCACCACCGCCCCCGATTTCGGGACCTGTGCCGAGCCGGCTCGAAAGGCGGTCAACACGGCATCGAGGCTCGGGTAGAGATCAGCGTGGTCGTACTCCACCGGGCCGAGGATGAAGAGATGGGGCCGGTAGTGGAGGAACTTGGGTCCGCGATCAAAGAAGGCGGTGTTGTATTCGTCGCCTTCGATGACCATGAACGGGCCATCGCCGAGTCGGAATCCGCGTCGATTCCACGCCGGCAGACCGCCGACGAGATAACTCGGGTCGGTGTCACATGCTTCGAGGATCCAGGCCAGGAGAGACGAGGTTGTGGTCTTGCCATGGGTGCCGGCCACCACCAGACTCCTCGGGCCCCGCGCCAGAACATAATGTGCCACGGCTTCAGCCTGAGAGATGAATGGGATGCCCCGCTCGAGGACCGCTGCGACCTCGGGATTGTCCCGCGGCACCGCGTTGCCGATGATGACCCGATCGAGATCTGATGGGATCCGAGTTGGGTCCCACCCGATCCTGGCGACGATTCCGAGCTCATCGAGCAGCGTACTCATGGGTGGGTAGAGACCGCTGTCCACGCCCTGGACGTCATGACCCGCGGCCTGCAGCAGGCCGGCGAGCGGAGCCATGGCGGTTCCTCCGATGGGCAGGAAGTACAGACGACTTGAAGTTCGGTAAAGGTCTTGCAACTCTTCGCCCTCCCGGGTTGCGGGTCGACGGCCCGGTTCTTACGATTGTCCCTTGTTGGAAGGAAGACCACAAGGAGGCACTTCGATGCTTATGAAACATCTGAAATTTCTAGCGTTCGCGGCCATGATGATCGGCGCCGCAACGTCTTTCGCCCAGACCGACGGCAGCCCGATGCTGGTGGTGCCCTCGAAGATCGTAGACATCGGAACGGTGGCCCAGGGCGTGACGGTCGAAGCTGTCTTCGATCTCGTCAACGAAGGCGATGCCAAGCTCGTCATCAAGGCGGTCCGCCCGACCTGTGGCTGCACCGTGGCCGATTATGAGCCCGAGATCGCAGCCGGCGCCACCGGCCAGATCAAGGCCAAGCTCGATACCAAGGACTTTGCGGGACCGGTTTCCAAATCGATCCTCGTCATGACCGATGATCCCCAGAACCCGACGGTGACCCTGGTCATCAAGGCGGATATTCGGCCCTTTGTCGAGATTCTGCCGCGGCCGTTGATTCGCTTCAATGCCGTTCTGAACGAACCCATGAACCAGACCTTCATCGTCGTGGGTGCGGATCCCGAGCAGACCATGAAGATCAAAAGCGTCGAAAGCAGTGTGCCCTTCATCGCGACCTCGGTGCGGCAGTTGGGCGAAGACGAGCTCGTCAAGGGTAAATCAAAGTCTCAGTACGAGGTGACCATTTCGCTGACCGACGACACACCGGTCGGCCCCGTCAATGCGGTCCTTTCAATCAACACCGATCTGAAGGAATCGCCCACTGTGCCGGTCAAGGTCTATGGTGTGGTTCGTGCGCTCATCCACGTGACCCCGTCCCAGGTTCAGTTCGGTTCGGTTGAATCCAAGACCCGCCCGGGCCGCAACCTCATCGTCGTCAACAACCGGACCGACGGCACCCGGATCGAGATCAGCGGCGCGACGGTCGATGATCCGGCCTTTGCCGCACAGGTGGCGACCATCGAAGAGGGCCGTCGCTATCAGGTGACCGTGACGGTCAAACCGGATGCCGACCCGGGTTCCCGCGACGCGACGCTGACACTCGCAACGACCGACAAAGACTTCCCCACCGTCACCGTTCCGGTGCGGGCCAATCTCCGATAGAAACGAAGCTCCTTCCAGGCTTCCGTGACAACGGGGAGGCGACAGCCTCCCCGTTGTGTTTGTCAGAGATTCAGGATGCAAGATTGGTCCACGGTGATTGTGCTTCCTACGGCTTGAATCTCGCATCTGCCATACTGTCCCACCATGTCTGACTCGCGATCCCTTCTGCGCACCCTCGCCATCGAAACCTCGTGCGATGAGACCGCCGTGGCCGTCCTCGATGGCGATGGGCGGGTCCTGGCCAACGAACTCGCGAGCCAGATCGCGACCCACGCGCCCTACGGCGGCGTCGTGCCCGAGCTCGCTTCGCGTGAACACCTCAAGGCGCTCCCGATCCTGGTCCAGCGAGCGACCGACGCGGCCGGCGCCGATCTCGGTCTCGTCGCCGTAACGGCCGGTCCGGGTCTTGTCGGCGCCCTCCTGGTCGGTGTGCGTTTCGCCGCCGCCTACGCCTGGGCCCGCGCTCTTCCTCTGGTGGCGGTCGATCATCTGCACGGCCACCTCGTCTCGCCGTTCCTCGATATTGCCGGCGGCCCGGCGCGGCCCATGCCTCAGCGGGTGCTGGCGCTCGTGGCATCCGGAGGCCACTCGAGTTGGTATTTCCTCCTCGATGGCGAGGCCCGCCGCCTTGGCCGGACCCGTGACGACGCGGCCGGCGAGAGCTTTGACAAGGTGGCGTCGGCATTGGGATTGCCATACCCCGGCGGCCCGGTGGTGGACCGGTTGGCGCGCATCGGTGATCCCGCCTCCGTCAGCCTTCCCCGGCCTCGAATCAAAGGGGCGCCGGTTGATTTCTCATTCTCGGGTCTGAAGTCGGCCGCCATCAGGTTCATCCGCGACAGTGGCCTTGACCGATCCGAGGCCGATGAACCGCCACGAGCGGTCTGTGATCTCCTGGCTTCATTCGAGCTCGCGGTGGTGGATCAACTCCTGGCGCCGGCGGTTGCACTCGTTGATGAACACCGGCCGCAGATCATCACCGCTTCCGGAGGGGTCGCCGCCAACACCCTTCTGCGGAGTCGGCTGAAGGCGCTCGGCGACGGCCTCGGTGTGGAGGTTCTGCTCCCACCGGTGGAGTTCACCACGGACAACGCTGCTATGATCGGACGTTCCGGTCAGCTCGCCCACGCCGGGGGGTCGACCGCCGATCCGCGCCGTCTCGACGCCCGAGCGCGACGAGCCTGGCAGCCTCCGGGGATGCGGAAGCTTTCGGCCGTCGATGGGGTTCGATAGGATGGGCGCCTGAGGAGAAAGATGAGCAAATCAGTTTATCGAGAGTATTACGAGGCCATTCTGGTCGCCTTTATTCTGGCGCTCTTTGTCCGCACCTTTGTGTTCGAGAACTTCAAGATCCCATCGCGATCCATGGAAGACGGGCTCCTCGTCGGTGATCATCTGGTGGTCAACAAGTTCATCTTCTCCAAGAACTTCGACACCCTTCTCCACAACTTGCTGCCGTACCGCAGCCCCAGGCGCGGCGATGTCGTGGTCTTCAAATATCCGGTCGATCCACGCCGCGACTTCATCAAGCGCTGCGTCGCCCTCGCGGGCGATACGGTGGAGGTCCGCAATAAGACGCTCTTCGTCAACGGCGAGATGCAGGATGAACCATATGCGGTCCACAAGGCGACCAGCATGATTCCGAACAAGGCTTCGGTGCGACCGAGCATGCGACCGAGGGACAATTTTGGTCCGTATCTGGTCCCACCGGGAACCGTCTTCTGCATGGGGGACAACCGCGACAACTCCTCGGACTCGCGTTTCTGGGGACCCGTTCCCGTGGAGAATCTCAAGGGGCGGGCGCTGCTCATCTACTGGTCCTTCGATGCCCAGCCGTCGGATGGAGAGTGGCGCAGCTTCGGCCACAGGTTCAAACAGTTGGCTGATGTCTTTGTCCATTTCTTCACCAAGACCCGATGGGATCGACAGTTTCGTCTGATCAGGTGAGACACACCTTCGGTGTGGTGGATTGATCGATGATCTCGTTTGGGAAACGGGCTCCCACGGGTGGTATCATGGGCCCATTGTCGGTGATGGAGGAGCAATGACAGTCTGGAAGAACCAACGTGGGGATGTGCCGGTCGGCTGTTTGCTCGGATTTGTGGTCCTGGTGCTGCTTGCGATCTTCGTCATGAACGTAATGCCCGCCCAGCTCAAGCTCGGTGATTTCGAGAAACGGATCACCGAACTCGCCGATCGCTGCAACCGCCGCGAGTACAACAACGAGCGCATCAAACGAGAAATTCTCAGCAAGGCCAAGGACCTCGATTTCGACCTCCCCGAAAAGAACGTCAAGATCGAAAGGAACGACCGGCGAATCAAGATCTATGTCCATTTTGATCAGGTCATTCGGCTGCCGGGCTATGTCTGGGTCCGGCCGCAGGAGATCCGGTTGGAGAGACCGATCTTCTAAGAGCGTGTAGTGAATAGAATTGGCGGCGCTTTTCGGGTGTCGTTTGGCCCGTTTCTCGGCGCATTTTTGGCCCATACCACCAGAGCGGGCGTTCAGCTGATCTCGTCGAGAATTCGGGCTACGGCCTCTTCGGGAGAATCGGCGCCCGTGATGGGTCTCCCGACAACCAGGATGTCGGCCCCCGCTCGATGAGCGTCGGAGGGGGTCATGACCCGCCGTTGATCGCCGGCTACGCTCCACATCGGACGGATCCCCGGTGTCACGATGAGAAAATCAGGGCCGCACTCGCGTCGTATGGCCGGAGCTTCGTGCGCCGAAGCCACGACACCGTCCAATCCGACCTCTCGTGCGAGGAGGGCCCAGCGCCGGACCAATTCATCGGGCGGTTGGTCGAGCCCGAGTTCGGCGAGCGCCTCCTGATCGAGACTCGTCAGCACGGTCACTGCGAGCACCTTGGGTGGTTCGGATGGCGAACCGTCGGCTGCGCCCTCGATGGCCGCTCTGAGCATGGCCCGGCCGCCCGAGGCGTGAACGTTGAACATGGCGGCGCCGGTGGCGGCACAGTTTGCAGCCGCATGACGAACGGTGTTGGGGATGTCGTGCAGCTTGATATCGAAGAAGACGCGGGTCCCGTTGCCGGCCACTTCCCGCACCAGATCGGGGCCAAAGGCGGTGAAGGCCTCAAGACCCAATTTGAGCCAGCCGACGTGGGGAGCGAGGATGCGTGCGGTCGAGGTGATCCAGCCCCGGTCGCTGCCGTCGAGCGCCACGCAGAGTCTGTCGCGGGTGTCTGTCATCGAACCTCCGAAGTCGGCCGTCGCCGTCCCGATGCAGTGTACCTGGGACCTCAGCGGCCGAGTCCCTGACCGTACCCGTGCCCGTTTCCGGTGCCTGGCTCTCTTTTCGCCGCGAAAAGGTGCCTGGCACCGCCCCCATCGCGCACCTGATACAGACCTTGCTGTAACATCCAAGTCGTGAAACACGATCGATTCTGGATCCACGGCCTCGTGGCCGGGGCCACCGCCGGCGTTCTCGCCGAAGCCCTGGTGATGCGACTCAACCCGGAGGTGGCCCAACCCCTGGGCGCTATCGCGGTTGGGGCGATTTTGTGGGCGAGCTGGGGCGCGGTCATCGCCGGAACTCCGGTCGTGCTGTTTCAGATGCTGCATCGTCGATTGCGGCCGGCGAGCCGCACCTGGCCGGCGCCGACGCTGCTGGCGGTCGTCTACCTGGTCGCCGGAGTCCTCGGGTGGGTGAATGCGGATCTTCACCTCCACCTGCTGTCAGACACAGCGCGCAGGGTGGTCCTCCAGGACGCGGTTGCCTGGTTCCTCGGGGCGGTGCTCGCCTTGGTGGTCGGCAGTGCGCTGCGCCGAACCAAAGCCGGGGCAGGGTGGAGGATCGCCTTTGCGGTGATGATGATCCTGCTCCCGGCCGGCCGGCTCGTGGTCAGACCGACAACCTCGGCTCAGCCGCTGGCCCTGGTCGCGGAACCCATCGGTTCTCCCTCGCGACCACTGCTCATGATCGGTGTGGAGGGTCTCGATGTCCCGATCCTTCTCACCCACTCCGGCGGCGGCCGAACACCGGCCCTCGCGCGATTCATGAACGAGGGCTCATGGGGAACGACCAAACCATATGGGCCGTATCTGAGGCAGTCATACTGGACATCCATCGCAACCGGCACCTACCCCGGCGCCCATGGTGTCAAGGCCCACAGGGGCTGGGACCTGCCGTGGCTCGAGGACACCCTGCGGCTCATGCCGTGGACACCACAGGGGTCGCGATTGATCCTGCCCTGGTCCCTGGCTCGGCTGGTGACGCCCCCGCCGGCAAGCGTCCCCGCGCTGTGGGAGCGGATGCGGATCTCCGGTGTGACGACCGAGGTCATCGGGTGGCCGGGTTTCTGGGAGGCCCGTTCCGGTGTCACTGATGTCGATTTCGGTTCCACTCCCTTCGGCCTCGATGACGGACTCAGATCGGCGCTCGAGACCGCCCTTGATGGGTTTCCCGCCGAGCGTGAGGATGTGTGGTCGGCCATCAACCGCGATCAGGCGGGGGTGAATCGAGCGGTACAGACCCTCGGTTCGGGCACCGCGAGCCTCTGGATTCACCTCCGTGCCCTTGCGGAGACGCGGCAGTTGCTCGAGCCCCTCAAACCGCGTCACACCGGCGAACGAGAGGTGGTGGAGTTGCTGATGGAGCTGTTGGACAACCAGCTCGGTCGGTTGCTGGTGGCGGCCCCGCCCGACGCGCTCATCGTCCTGGTCTCGCCCAACGGCCTCTCGCCACCGAGCTCGTACGAACGGCTGCGGCGGCTATTCGGCATCGGTGATGACTGGCGCACTTCGGGTGACCGGTGTTGGGACGGGGTGATGATGGTGGTCGGTCGGGGGGTGGTCAGCGGCAGGCACTACCAGGTTATTCCGCTGCCGGATGTGGTTCCCACCGTCTGCTATCTGCTGGGATTGCCGCTGGCGCAGTACATGGAGGGCTCGGTTGTCATCGAAGCGATCGACGGCGAGTACCTTCAGACCAATCCGTTGGTGGTGGATCCCTGACGACGGTCGAATGCACTCGCGTACCTAGGAGCGTGTAGTGAAAAGAATTGGCGGCGCCTTTCGGGTGTCGTTTGGCCCGTTTTTCGGCGCATTTTTGGCCCATACCACCAGTATGAACCGGCAAATCCGCCGAAAAACGGCCTCAAACGACCCTCCGAAATCCATCCACCAT
>RCNE010000345.1_pt1 | contig 25185 bp, 16 predicted proteins | sample 2041361 | NCBI WGS metagenome assembly RCNE01 (sample SAMN09708229, study PRJNA481090) | Marine sediment metagenome, whole genome shotgun sequencing project. | reverse complement strand
ACTTGCATGTGTTAAGCCTGCCGCTAGCGTTCATCCTGAGCCAGGATCAAACTCTCCATCGTATAAATTCTTAAATTTCTTGTACGATGTTAAGCCTCTCAAAAAATATGACTCGGAATAGATTCTTAATCGCTTAAAAACCTAAAACAAATAATTTTACTCTCTTTGTTACGCTGTCAATCTTCAATATTTTCAATGAACTGTACTATTCCTTCTTCTCGCTCTCTTCCCCTACATCAATTCTAAACCCTGAAAGCGGGTGCAAAACTAAAACCTTTTTCTATAATCACCAAATAAATATTTAAAAATATTTTATAATAATTATAGCCCTTAATTTTGCTGTAAGAATCATGAACATTACCGTGTAATAGTCATAAAAAAAAGGATTGCAAATTTATAACCCTTTTATTTAATCAGCAAATAAAATATGAATTTTATTTACCTTTTCAAACCATCAGTTTCTTCACAATGAACGGACCCGTAAAAAACGGGACTGCAAATGTAAAACAAATATGAATAATAGAAAATAAAAAAGCAGTCAAACTTATTAACAATTAGAAGATTTTTCAACTCCGCTGCTTAGCCTCAAAGCTATTAAGTTGATTCTTAAAAACTTGAAGTCTTTCTACAAATGAATGGGAAGGTAAATTAATTTCAGATATAGACTTATTAAGATCAAATCCTGTACTCAAGGGTCTTTTTGCAGGTAAACTGAGCGCACTTGTTGCCACGGGATGTATCAATTTTTTATCAAGAGAAAAGACATCCGCTATAGCGAGAGCAATCTCATAAATACTCATTAACTCATTACTGGACACATTGAATACACCCTTTGCTCTCGACTCAAGAGCAAGCCAGCAGGCTTCAGCCAAATCTTCTGCATATGTGGGCATCCTTAACTGATCGGTCACTACGCGTATTTCTTTGTTATTCTCAAGTGAATTCTTAACCCACAATACGATATTACTTCTATCATTTCTATCCACCAGACCATAAACCAGTACGGTACGAAGGATTGCATGGGTCACTTTTGACTCCTGTATCATCAATTCAGACTTCAGTTTGGAAAGCCCGTAATAATTTACAGGTCGTGCCACATCCTCCTCCTTATATATTGATCCCTTTTCTCCGTCAAAAATAAAGTCGGTTGAAAGATGTACGAGATACACATCTTTATTTTCACAATACCCAAGAATATTGGCCACCACTTCTATATTCATTTGATCACACTCCTCCTGTTGCAATTCACAAGCATCTACATTGGTCATAGCAGCTGTATGTATGATCACTTCGGGAATAATTTCACTAAGGATCCTTAATAATCCAACTTTATCGAGTAAGTCAACATCATAATACGTGTAACCCTTTTGATTGTCAAGCCTATTAACACCTCTAGACAAGGCATGAACCTCATAGCCTGGCTTTGTCAAAAATAGTTTTACCAGCTTCTGTCCGAGCAAACCGTTACTTCCAGTGATGATTACTTTTTTCAAAATACAGGGATAGATTTAGAATAATTTATTCAATTTCTGGATCTCTTCTGGCCTACCTATGACAATCAACTTAGACTTAGGCACCAATATGGTCGTAGCATCAGGATTAATGATATATTCCTTATCAGGCGTTTTAAAGCCAATCACGGTACAGCCTGTCCTCTTTCTCAGGTCAAGATCTAAAATCGATTTATTGGTATATTTCTCGGGTAAGTTTTCAATGACCAGTTCTTCAATATTGGAAGAGCTTTCTCCTTCAATTGACAAGCGATCAATAAATTCAATAACATCAGGAGTTACGACCAAGGAAGCCATATGTGCACCCCCGAGCTTATCAGGCATGATGACATTATCGGCTCCTGCCACTTTTAATTTTTTATTAGAAGTATCAATAGATGCCCTGCTTACAATTGTACACTTACCGTTCAACTGTCTGGCCGAAAGAACAACATACAGATTATCAGCGTCAGAAGGTAGGGTTGTAATCAAACTGGAAGCTCTGTCAATTCCTGCCGATAGCAACACCTCATCGCTAGTTGCGTCTCCTCTGATATATAACATCTCGCCATCAGCTTCAATTTCTTCAATTAATTCAGGATCACTCTCTACGATTACACAGCCCCTTTTATAACTCTTTAATCTTGCCATCGCCTGCTTACCGTTACGGCCAAATCCACAAACGATCGTATGGTTCTCTAAACGTTGTATTTTTTTTTGCACCTGCTTAAATTTTAGTTCCTCAATGAATTTGTTATTTGCAATATAATCTGTAATCACCGAAATGATATAACCAAAAATTGTAATACTTGTTATGATGAGTAAAATCGTGAAAATCTTAGCATCGGCATCCAATGGTTCTACCTCTTTAAATCCAACCGTCGAAATTGTAATAACGGTCATATACAAAGCATTTACCCATCCATAATCTGCGATATAAACAAAACCACATGTCCCTATCAAAATGATAAGGAACAGCATGCTTAACGCAATATAGAATCTTGATTTTATAAAACCACTTTTAAACGCCAATTGAATATATTTTAAGGTTATAAATCAAAAACAGAAGTTCTTTTGGTATAAATCATATCCTTTAGTTTTAATAGAAACGCCAAAGTAAGATAAATACCAAAGGAAAGCCCTACGGTTACAAAAGATATATAGATAAAAAAAAGGCGCACATTAGCAGCACGCATGCCTAACTTGTCGGCAAATCTTGCAGAAACATCAAAGCCTCTGATCTCAAAATAGTGGCGTATGGAATGGATAAAGTTCAAGCTTAATTTTTTACTGCAATTTATAAAAATAAAATTTAGAATACATCTATAATTTAAAACTGATTTCAATTAAGTAAATTTGCACTTTTTCAACTTTATATGGGTAAAAAACAGGATTGCATCGAAGTACTTGGCGCCAGAGTTCACAATTTAAAGAACATTGATGTCAGTATTCCCAGAGAAAAACTGGTCGTGATTACGGGTTTGAGTGGCAGTGGAAAGTCTTCACTGGCTTTTGATACGATCTATGCTGAAGGACAAAGAAGGTATATAGAAACGTTTTCTGCTTATGCAAGACAATTTCTTGGAGGGCTTGAGCGCCCTGATGTGGACAAAATAGAAGGACTTTCTCCGGTGATCGCCATTGAACAAAAAACGACAAGTAAAAGCCCTAGATCAACGGTAGGAACCATTACTGAAATTTATGACTTCTTGCGATTGCTTTATGCAAGAGTTGGTATTGCTTATTCTTATAATACTAACGAAAGGATGGTGAGTTATAGTGATGAAGAGATCCATAAACTCATTAGTAATGATTTCAAAGACGAAAAAACAATAATTCTGGCACCTGTGATCAAATCAAGAAAAGGTCATTACAGGGAGTTATTTCAACAGATTTCCAAACAAGGTTTTATAAGAGTTCGCGTTGACGGAGAGATTAAAGAGATCGAAAGAGGTATGAAACTCGATCGCTATAAAACCCATGATATAGAAATCGTAATTGACAGGATTTTGATCAATGATTCTTCCGCCAAACGCCTTATGGAAAGCATCAGAACAGCTATGTATCACGGTGACGAAACCCTGATGGTCATCAGTCAAACAGATGACAATGATATATTACAACCCAGGTATTTCAGCCGAAACCTAATGTGTCCGTCTACCGGTATCTCCTACCCTAAACCCGAACCGAACTCTTTTTCCTTTAATTCACCTAAAGGTGCTTGCGACAATTGCAATGGCCTTGGAAAAGTGCATGAGATCAATTTGGATAAGATGATTCCTAATAAACAACTGTCTATTAAAAATGGTGGCCTTGCTCCACTAGGTGAGGAAAAAAAATCATGGATATTCAAACAGTTAGGACATATCGCTGAAAAATTTAGCTTTAGTTTATCAGATCCAATAGCTGACATTCCTGAAGAAGCCATGGCCTTGATACTGTATGGCGGTAAAGATAAACTAGAGATCAACTCGAAAGAATTGGGGGTATCAAGAAAATATGATATTGATTTTGAAGGGATTAGTAATTTTATTTTAAACCAGTATAACGAAAGTCAGTCAGGCTCGATCAAGAGATGGGCGAAAGGCTTTATGGACGAAGTAAATTGCCCGGTCTGTAAAGGTGACCGACTAAAAAAAGAAGCTTTATATTTTAAGATCAATGAAGCCTCCATTGCTGATCTTTCTGACATGGATATCGATCATCTTGCCTCCTGGTTTGATGAACTGGAACCAAAATTAACTGAGAAACAACTTCTTATAGGTTCAGAAATTATCAAGGAACTGAGAACTAGAATACAGTTTTTACTGGATGTAGGTCTCAATTATCTCGCTTTGAGCAGGGGCTCAAAGACGCTTTCGGGGGGAGAAGCCCAAAGAATTCGTCTGGCTACCCAGATAGGATCACAACTTGTTGGTGTTTTGTATATACTTGATGAACCCAGTATCGGTCTGCATCAACGAGACAATGTTAAACTGATAGAATCTCTTCAAAAATTGCGTGATCTGGGCAACTCTGTACTAGTTGTTGAACATGATAAGGACATGATGATCGCCTCCGATTATGTGATTGATATCGGACCCAAGGCAGGTAAACACGGTGGTGAGATCATAAGTATTGGGACGCCTGAAGAATTGCTAAAAAGTAAAACACTAACCGCAGATTATCTCAATGGGACAAGAAACTTTGAAATACCTAAAAAAAGAAGGGAAGGCAGCGGAAAGGAAATCATCCTTAAAGGGGCCAAAGGTAATAATCTAAAGAACGTCACACTGAAGGTACCTTTGGCAAAACTCATAGGGGTTACTGGAGTTTCAGGGAGTGGTAAATCATCACTGATCAATGAAACACTGTATCCAATATTGAACAGACACATTTACAAAGCTGTCAAAGAACCGCTACCCTATTCGTCTATTCAAGGTTTAGAGCACATAGATAAGGTCATAGATGTGAACCAAACGGCCATTGGAAGAACTCCAAGGTCAAATCCCGCCACTTATACAGGAGTATTTGCCGAGATCAGAAGTCTTTTTGCCAAAACACCAGAAGCACAGATCAGAGGATACAAACCGGGTAGATTTTCTTTTAATGTTAAAGATGGTCGCTGTGAAACCTGCAGAGGAGGGGGCGTAAGGGTTATAGAAATGAATTTTTTGCCTGATGTAGAAGTAGAATGTGAAACTTGCCAGGGAAAAAGGTTTACAAGAGAAACCCTTGAGGTGCGATATAAAGGGAAATCTATTTCCGATGTATTAAATATGACCATAGAGGAAGCGGTTAAATTCTTTGAGCTCATTCCAAAGATCTATCTGAAACTGAAAACAATTGAAGATGTAGGCCTTGGCTATATCACTTTGGGTCAGCAATCTACTACCCTCTCAGGGGGTGAAGCGCAGCGTATCAAACTCGCGGCAGAGTTATCAAAACGCGATACTGGAAATACTTTTTATATCCTCGACGAACCCACAACAGGTCTGCATTTTGAAGATATCAGTATTCTGATGAAAGTATTAAATAAACTAGCAGATAAAGGGAATACTGTGGTGGTCATCGAACATAATCTTGATGTAATCAAATTATGTGATCACATTATAGACATCGGAAAAGAGGGTGGAATGAAAGGAGGCAAAATTCTTTGTACCGGAACTCCCGAGGAAATATGCCTGAAAACGCAAAGTTATACCGCCGGATTCTTAAAAAAAGAACTAAATTTATAGGTTTGTAAATTGATGACCTTAAAAAAATTAGACTATGACACCAAATGAAGATAAAAAAATCAGGGAAACACTAAAGCAAAAAACCTGGAATGAAATAAAGACAAATGATTCATGGGCTATTTTTAAGGTCATGAGCGAATTTGTAGATGGCTATGAAAAATTGAGCAGAATTGGACCCTGTGTAAGTATTTTTGGATCTGCAAGAACGAAGCCGGGAGAAGCCTATTATGAATTGGCCGAAAATATTGCATTTAAACTCACCCAGAATGGGTATGGAGTGATCACAGGTGGTGGTCCTGGTATTATGGAAGCTGGAAATAAAGGAGCTCACAGAGGTGGTGGAGTTTCGGTTGGTTTGAATATAGAATTACCTTTTGAACAAAAAGACAATCCTTATATTGATCGTGGAAAAAGTCTTGAATTCGATTATTTTTTCGTCAGAAAAGTTATGTTTGTCAAATATGCACAGGGATTTGTGGCCATGCCAGGTGGTTTTGGAACCCTGGATGAGCTTTTTGAGGCCATAACACTGATACAGACTAAAAAAATTGGTAAATTCCCGATTATACTTGTCGGCAAGTCGTTTTGGGCCGGATTGATGGATTGGATCAAAGATATGATGCTTCATAAAAATGGCAACATAAGTGAAGATGATCTAAATTTATTTCATATTGTCGACAGGGCAGATGAAGTGGTGGATGTCATTAATAAATTCTATATGAAACATCAGTTAAGTCCGAATTTTTAATCATTATTTTTGTCATTCGGTAATTTTAAAAATTTGCAAAACAAAAAGATCATAGGGCTATTACTGTTGTTGGTGCCTTTCTTTTTGCATGCACAAAACAATCAGATATCAATAAAGGCTACCTTTCTTAATGACCATAAGATACTGATTGATCAGGAAATCACCTATTATAATCCATCGGGTCAGCAGATGGATACGATTTACCTGCTGAACTGGGCAAATGGTTATAAAGACAAGACCACTCCTTTGACAAAAAGACTCATAGAAGATTATGACAAAAGCCTTTATTTCGCAAAAATTAAAGACCGTGGTTACTCAAATATTCGCTTCTTGCAGTGTAATGATTCAAATGTCAATTTCCATGTATTAAATGATGCTTCTGATATTGTCAAAATAGTACTCCCCTCGTCTTTAGGGCCCAAAGAGGCGGTTAAAATTCACATTATTTATGAGGTTAAAGTTCCGAAAGACAAGTATACCCGCTACGGCCATGATGAAATGAATTACAACCTCAGGTACTGGCATATGACTCCAGCTGTTTTTGACAAAAAATGGCATTTGTACAGTAATTTAAACATGGATGACTATTATGTACAGCCTACTGACTTCAATATTGATTTCGCTATTCCTCTAGGTTCTACTCTGTATTCTGACCTTGAACAAAAAGCATCGATCAATGAAGATCACGTTTTATACAAGTTAACGGGTAAAAACCGATTGGATGTTGAACTCAGTATCCAACTCAACAATAACTTTTCTGCTTACAACACAGAGAAAACAGAAATCGTCACTAATATCAAGAGTAAAAATCTTACAGAAAACATAAAGACAGACGTATTACAAAGACAGCTTGATTTTATAGAAGAACATTTAGGTCGCTATCCACATTCTAAAATGCTGATTAATATGGTCGGTTACCAAAAGAGACCGGTTTATGGTTTTAATCAATTGCCAAAATCTTTAAAACCTTTTTCGGACATTTTCGAATGGGATATCAAAATGTTCAAAGCCATCACTGATCGTTATGTTGAAAATACGGTGCTTACCAACACACGCGAAGATAACTGGCTGGCTGATGGTATTCAGATCTATATGATGATCGAATATGTCAAACAGTATTATCCTGAAGTAAAAGCAATTGGTAATATTTCTAAAAAATGGGGAATCCGTACATACAACATTTCCAAACTGGATTTTAATGGGAAATATCCCTTTGTATATAAGTTCTCGGCAAGGAAACAATTGGACCAATCCTTAGACACCCGTTCAGATTCCCTTTCCAACTTCAATTTAAAGATAGTCAACAAGTATAAATCAGGATTGGGTCTGCAGTATCTCGATGTTTACCTAAAGGACGATATCATCAAAAATTCGCTACTCGAATATTATAAAGACAATCAGTTGAAACTTTCAAATACAGATAACTTCAATAAAATTCTCTTATCAAAAACTGATAAGGAACTCAATTGGTTCTTTAGAGATTATCTGAAAAGCAATAATAAGATCAACTATACCATAAAAAAAATCCGCGAAGAAAATGATTCTGTTCATGTTACTATCAAGAACAGGAGTAACTTCCCTGCTCCCATCACGCTATACGGAGTCAATAAGAAGGAGATCAAATTCAAAAAGTGGATAGAACCTATAAAAGAAGAACAAACAGTTACAGTTTCCACAAAAGACATTGATCGTCTGAGTTTAAATTATGAGCACTTAATTCCTGAGGAGAACCTAAGAGATAATTGGAAAAAACTCAATAAAAAATTATTGAATCGGCCTTTGAAATTCACCTTTTTTCGAGACATTGAAGACCCTTATTACAACCAGGTATTTTATAAACCTTTTATCGGTTATAATTTCTATGATGGTTTTCTTCTGGGGGCAACCATATATAACCAGGCACTTTTTAAAAAGAAATGGCTTTTTACAGTATCCCCGGCTTATGGGTTTAAGAGCAATGAAATAACCGGTGGTATGGGTTTTGCTTATGAGCATTTACCACAGTACAGCAGTGTATACAGATATCGTGCAGGATTTTCTGCAAGCCGTTCTCATTATGACAATGATCTTACTTTTAACAAAATCACCCCTTACGTGAGCGTGAATTTTAAAAGGAACTCTCTTAGAGATGTGGGTGGAAAAAGTTTATTGGCGCGTTATGTGATGGTCGATAAAGATGTGCCTGAAGGAATCGTAAATTCGGAATCTTATAAATATAACATTCTAAATTTTCGTTATGCCTTTTCAGAACCTGAGATTGTCAATGATCTCAGGTATTTTGCTGACTTTCAATACAACGAGGGATTTAGTAAAGTTTCAATTGACCTGAGGTACCGAAAACTGACGAATCTGAATCGTTATGTTGACCTTAGAATGTATTTGGGAAGTTTTCTTTTTAACAATACACAAAGTGATTTCTTTAGCTTTGCTCTTGACCGTCCCAGTGATTATTTGTTCGATCTGAACTATCTTGGACGATCGGAAAGTTCTGGTTTCGTAAGTCAGGAGATTATCATCACCGAAGGTGGTTTCAAAAGCATTTTTGAGGATCCTTATGCAAATGAATGGATTGCAACAACAAATGCCAGCATTAGTATTTGGAGATGGGTGGAGTTATATGGTGATGCAGGGTTTCTAAAAAATCGCAATGAAGACGCTCGATTTAAGTATGACTCTGGTATACGACTTAATTTTATTCATAATTTTCTGGAGGTCTATTTTCCGCTCCAATCCAGTCTTGGATTTGAACCTGGTTTCTCAGATTACGCCACAAGAATCAGGTTTGTCCTTACACTCGACTTTGGGCGAGTTTACAATTTGGTAAAAAGAGGTTTTTATTAATCTAGAGGTTATTTCTGAATGAAAAATCACACTTCACACTCGTTTCCAAGTACTTAAGGCGCTTGAAAAAATGCTCATATTTTTTGTATATTTGCAGAACAGCTAAAGCTATATAATATATGATCCATAAGGCGGTCGAATCTTCGAAAAAATTATCCTTTCTTGAGTTTAAAAACGAGGTCATCAATGACTATAAAATCGCTATCCTTAGCAGAGAATGTAGTTTACTAGGAAGGCGTGAAGTTTTGACGGGAAAAGCGAAGTTTGGTATTTTTGGAGGTGGTAAAGAAGTACCTCAGCTCGCGATGGCCAAGGCCTTTAAAAAAGGGGATTGGAGATCGGGATATTACAGGGATCAGACTTTTATGATGGCCATTGGAGAATATGATCCAAGACATTTTTTTGCAAGTCTTTATGGTCATGCTGATATTGAAGCTGATTCGTTTTCTGCCGGAAGGCAAATGAATGGGCATTTTGCCACACACTCCATCAATGATGATGGTAGCTGGAAGGTGCTAAAGGAACAGTACAATGTGAGTTCAGACATATCCCCTACGGCCGGCCAGATGCCACGGTTACTGGGTTTAGCGGAGGCTTCGAAAAAATTTAGAAAAATCGAAGCGCTTGATCAGGAAGGAATACTTTCTGAGAATGGCAATGAAGTTGCTTGGGGTACCATAGGAAATGCAAGTACTTCGGAAGGACTGTTTTTTGAAACCATCAATGCTGCCGGAGTCTTAAAAGTACCCATGGTGATAAGTATATGGGACGATGAATATGGCATTTCTGTACATTCAAAATATCAAACCACTAAAGAAAACATTTCTGAAGTACTTAAAGGTTTTCAAAGAGAGGGTAAAGGCGAAGGATATGAAATATTTGTAGTCGATGGCTGGAATTACACACAACTTGTTGATGTATATACCAAGGCAGCTGCTATCGCCAGAGAAGAACATGTGCCGGTAATTATCCATGTTAAAGAACTTACTCAACCGCAAGGACATTCTACTTCAGGTTCTCATGAACGTTATAAAAATGCTGAAAGGCTTACTTGGGAAAAGGAGCATGATTGTATTGCCAAAATGAGAGAATGGATCCTTAATTTTGAATTAGAGGATCTGGATGGGCAAATGCTAAAATTTGTAGAAAACGAAACTGAACTGGTTGCCCTTGAAAAAGAGGTCAAGGTTGAAGTAAGAAATGCCAAAAACAAATCTTGGAACGAGTATCTAATGCCAATGCTGAAGGAGAGAAAAGAATTATTGAATCTCTTGGAGAAAGCTGCCAGAAAAAGTGAAAATGAGATTTTTATTGAAAAGATAAAAAGAGAGCTCGAATCTATTGAGGAGCCAATAAGAAAAAATATCCTCTCCGTTGGTAGGAGAAGTCTCATATATCTTAGAAACGAGGAGTTCAAGGAAAAGGAATTACTTCAGAATTGGGTCAAAGAATACATGGAATTACAACAGCCTAAATACAGTGCTCATCTCTATAGTGAATTGGAGAATAGAGCTAGTAATATCGAAGAGGTTGAAGTAACATATGATGAGGAAGCAGAAGACGTTGACGCAAGACTAGTGTTACGAAACAACTTTGACACCTTGCTTAGTAAAAATAAAAAGATACTCATATTTGGAGAAGATTCAGGTAAAATTGGAGACGTAAACCAAGGACTCGAAGGGCTACAGGAAAAGTATGGAGAAGAGAGGGTCTACGATACAGGAATCAGGGAAGCAAGCATTATAGGACAAGGTCTGGGTATGGCAATGAGAGGGCTGCGACCTATTGCAGAAATACAATATCTAGACTATATTTTTTACGCCACTCAGGTACTTACTGATGATCTTGCAACGCTTCGATACAGGACCTTTGGAAAACAGGTAGCACCTTTGATCATCAGAACAAGAGGACATCGATTGGAAGGGATTTGGCATTCAGGATCTCAGATGGGTAGTTTGATCAATCTGTTTCGTGGGATTTATATTCTGGTACCGAGAAACATGACCAAAGCTGCCGGATTTTACAATACTTTGATGCAATCAGATGAACCAGCAATAGTGATTGAAAATCTGAATGGATATCGTCTTAAAGAAATGATGCCTACCAACTTAGGAGAATTTACTACGCCTATCGGCGTGGTGGAAACCGTTAAAGAAGGAAGTGATATTACTTTGGTATCTTATGGATCGACCTTGAAACTTGTGGAGGAAGCCTCAAAAGATTTATCTCAGGTTGGAATAGATGCAGAGATCATTGATGCACAGTCATTATTACCATTTGATCTGGAACACGAAGTTTTGGGAAGCGTACAAAAAACGAATAGACTTGTGATTATTGATGAAGATATCCCGGGAGGGGCTTCAGCCTATTTACTTGATGAAATAGTCAATAAACAGGGGGCTTATAATTTTCTAGACAGTAAGCCTACAACGATTACTGCAAAGGCACATCGTCCGGCTTATGGTACTGATGGTGATTATTTTTCAAAACCCTCGGTAAATGATATTTTCGAAAGAGTTTATCGTGTGATGCAAGAAACGGATCCTGTCAAATTCAAGAGCCTTTATTCGTAACAAACGTGACATAGATCACTGATATTCAGTTAAATTATTCTTAAAACTTACTATTTTCAGAAGAATATATTACCTTTGCACCTAATTGGAATTTTTAGGGTTTTGACTTAAACCCAATTCAACCGACTGCCGCCTTTTAATGAAGAGAATATGAACAAAAAAGTAATCTTCTTTCTTTGCCTTGTCATTATGGGTATGGCCGCTCCAACTTCTTATGCAGCTTCCAACACCTCTATAAATTTAGTTTACCTGGAAGATTTTAAGACTTATGCAGGAAACCTCTATCAGACCCTGGATGATCCCGACCTTGGATATGAACCGTTTGAAAAGGCGCTTAAAGGTTATTTAAAATTACAAAAGGAAGGTAAGATTGGAGAACACAGTTACCTTACGGTTATAGACATGAGTATCTCCGCCAACAGGAACAGGTTTTTTTTGATTGATGTTGAAAATAAAAAAATCTTACATAAAAGTATCGTGGCTCATGGTAGAAATTCAGGGGGAGAATTTGCAAAATACTTCTCAAATAAAATAGGTTCTTTTAAAAGTAGCATTGGCTTTTACCGAACCGCCGAAACTTATCAGGGAAAACATGGTTTATCCCTGAGACTGGACGGTCTGGAATATAGCAATAGCAACGCGAGAAAGCGAGCTATTGTAATCCATTCTGCTGACTATGTCAGTTCTGTATTCATTGAGAAAAATGGGAGGCTGGGTCGGAGTTTAGGGTGTCCTTCCCTACCTCAGAAAAATTATGATCAAATTGTACATACGATCAAGAATGGGTCTTTACTTTTTATCTATTATCCAGAAGATCATTACCTGAAATATTCGACGCTGGCCAACTATAAATTATAAGCCAGTTAAATTATTAAATCAAACTTTTATTGATCTTTTTTACCAGACCTGGTCCTTCGTAGATAAAACCTGTATACAGTTGAATCAGATCAGCTCCCGCTTCAAGTTTTTCTTTTGCATCGTCAGGTGAGTGTATCCCTCCTACTCCTATAATGGCAAAGGATTTACCCGACTTTTCAGCTAAAAACCGAATGACCTCTGTTGATCTGTCTTTGACCGGTTTTCCACTTAAACCACCTGTTTCATTTTGATGTTCTGATTGAAGGCCTTCTCTATCTATAGTTGTATTGGTTGCAATAACACCTGCGATCTTAGTCGTATTAACAATGTCAATAATATCCATCAACTGACTATCAGTAAGATCAGGAGCGATCTTTAAAAGAATTGGTTTAGGTTTTTTCTTTTTATTGTTTTCGTTTTGTAGTGTTTGCAACAATTTCATAAGTGGCTCCTTATCCTGCAACGCACGGAGGTTTGGAGTATTTGGAGAACTTACATTGACCACAAAATAGTCTACAACTTCAAAAAGTTTTTCAAAACAGATCAAATAATCATCAAGGGCCTTTTCGTTGGGCGTCACTTTATTTTTTCCAATGTTTCCCCCTATAATGACATCCGTTTTTCTTTTGCGTAATCTTTCAACTACAACATCCACTCCATCATTGTTGAAGCCCATTCTGTTGATCAAAGCTTCATCAGCCTTAAGCCTGAAAATTCTTTTTTTAGGATTTCCTGGTTGAGGTTTCGGAGTAACTGTCCCAATCTCTATAAAACCAAATCCATAATTTGAAAATTCGTCAAAAAGCGAGGCGTTTTTATCAAATCCCGCAGCAAGACCCACAGGGTTCTTGAAGGTTAATCCAAATAATTTTCTCTCCAGAACTGGATTTTCTATTTTAAAAATACTTCTTGTGATCCCTGGAATAAACGGCAGCTTCATCATTCCCTTGATCATTGAAAAAGAAAAGTGATGGACTTTTTCAGGGTCGAATTGAAAAAGAATCTTTCTGACCAGTGATTTGTACATAGGTATCTATTTTTAGGCTATCTCAACTCAGCCTCAAATTGTTTCTTAAATCCTTCCTGCAGCTTTGACATAATCTTATCAATTTGCTTATCTGTCAAAGTTTTGTTATTATCCTGTAAGATAAAACTCAAAGCATAAGACTTTTTACCTTCAGGTAACTTATCCCCCATATAGACATCAAACAAATCAACATTTTTCAAAAACTTCCTTTCACTTTGAAAAGCGTAATTATAGAGATCAATAAAATCTACCTTTTCATCTAGCAATAAGGCCAGATCTCTTTTTACTTCCGGATATTTTGGTAATTCGGAAATCTTGATCTTCTTTTTTCCAACATTGGCGATCACATTGTTCCAATTAAAATCTGCGAACAGCACCTCTTGCTTGATTCCGAATTTCTTAAGTATGCTATTTTTAACTACCCCGAATTCGACAATTTTAGTCTTTCCCAACAGTAGGCTGATTCCTTCCGAAAAAATATCATTCTTGGTTCTGGCATATTTTAATTCAGTGATACCGAGTCTTTCCATTAAGGTTTTCACAACGCCTTTAAGGTAAAAAATATCGAATGCTTTATTGGCTTGAGCCCAATGATCATCTGTTCTTTTACCCGTAAAAGCAATAGACAAATGCTTGTCTTCGGCATAGCCACTATCATATTTATGATAGGTATTACCAAATTCAAACATTTTTAGATTATTATTCTTCCTGTTGATATTATATGAGAGGCCCTCCAATAAACCAAAGAGCATCGATTGCCTCATCACTGAAAGATCACCGCTCAAAGCATTGAGGATTTCCACATTTTTTTCCTTGTCAATGGTTTCAGAAGCGTCAGTATATTCTGGCTTACCCAAAGAGTTATTCATTGATTCATAGATCCCATTGGAGATCAAAAAACCTGCTGCTACCTGTTCAATCTTCTCGGGACTCCATTTATCAGAACTGGATACTGAAATCTTAATCTTTTCAGGAATCTCTATGTTGTTATAGCCATAAACCCGAAGAATCTCTTCAACAATATCAGCTTCACGAGTTACATCTACGCGATAGGCCGGAATGGTCAGGCCAAGTCCTGATTCCGTTTGATGATTTATCTTGATATCCAGCGAAGCCAGAATATCCTTGATGGTATCTGTTGGTATTTTCTCTCCGATAAGCTTTGAGGCCTTTTCATAAGAAAAATTCACTTGAAAATCTTCTATTTTAACAGGATATAGGTCTGTTATATCAGATACAATTTTTCCATTAGCTATCTGAGCAATCCATATGGCAGCTCGTTTCAAGGCATACACTACAGAATTAGGATTGATCCCTCTTTCAAATCTAAAAGAGGCATCGGTATTCAAGGCATGTCTCTTCGCTGTTTTTCTAATGGAAACCGGGTTAAAATAAGCTGCTTCTAAAAAGATCGTGGTGGTATCTTCAGATACACCTGATTTTAATCCACCATAAACTCCACCAATGCACATTGGGTTACTTTCTCCGTCACAAATCATAATATCGTCCTCATGCAAAGCTCTTTCCACTGCATCGAGACCGATAAATTTGGTCCCTGCTGGGAGGTTTTTTACAATCACCTTATCTCCATTGATCTTATCCGCGTCAAAAGCATGAAGCGGTTGACCAAGTCCGTGTAAAATGTAATTTGTAATATCAACAACGTTATTGATGGGTCCCAAACCAATGGCTCTCAACTTATGTTGTAGCCAAGCAGGAGATTCCTCAATTTTAAGATCTGTAATGGTAATTCCTGCATACCTGGGCACCTGCTTTTGATCCTCTACTTCAACCTTAATATTAAAAGTACGCTCATCAATATGAAAATCACTTACCGAAGGTGTATTCATTTTTGTTTGCATATCCTCCATCTGGAGCAATCCAGCATAAAGATCCCTTGCTACCCCAAGATGACTCATAGCATCGGCCCTGTTCGGTGTCAAACCAATCTCAAACACTTGATCATTATAGAGCTCGAAGAGTTCCGCAGCTGCAGTGCCTGTTTCGGTATTAGCCGGCAAAACCATAATACCATCATGACTCGTCCCAATCCCAAGTTCATCTTCAGCACAAATCATTCCATGACTGAATTCACCTCTTATCTTTCCTTTTTTGATCTTAAAACCTTCTCCACTCTCAGCATAAAGAGTGGTGCCAATAGTTGCTACAGGAACCTTTTGCCCTTGTGCTACATTCGGAGCCCCACAAACAATCTGCAAAGGAGAACCAGTACCCAAATCCACTTGGGTTATTTTCAAACGATCTGCGTTAGGATGTTGTTCACAACTCAATACTTCACCGACAATAACACCTTCAAGGTTGCCTTTAACCGATTCAAAAGTTTCAATACCTTCTACTTCCAACCCTAAATCAGTCAAGATCTCTCCCACTTTCTCAGCTTTAAGATCAATGTTCAAAAATTCTTTTAACCAATTATATGATATCTTCATCCTTATAATTTTAAGTCCTCAAAATTAAGAATATTACCCCATTTAAATGCGTTTAAGGCTCATATTTCTTCTTAATTTTTCAGCTGCAAATATATACAATTGCATGTCATTTAGACGCGTATTGTCTCAAGAATATGATTGCTCTTTAGAATGATTTCAAATATTAATTTAAATTCCCTAATTTGCATTATTAATAATTTTTCATAATGTCTATAGAAATAACAAGAATTTTTGACTTCGCATATTATCAACTTGATAAATACAACCTGCCAAAAGCCTTGGTTTCTAAATCTAGTGGAGAGTGGATAGCAACCTCATCCAAGGAATTTATAGCCAAAGCAAACATCGTGAGCAGAGGATTACTTGCTCTGGGTGTAAAGCCTGGAGATAAAATCGCTTTGATCTCATCCACAAACAGAACCGAATGGAATATTATGGACCTTGCTTTATTGCAGATTGGTGCAGTAAATGTTCCCATTTACCCCACTATTAGTAAAGTCGATTACCAATATATTTTTAATCATGCTGAAGTGAAATTATGCTTTCTGTCTGATGAATCTCTTTTCGAAAAGGCCAATGCAGTTCAAAAAGATGTCAAAAGTCTGAAAAAGATCTATTCTTTTGACAAAATAAAGGATTGCCCGCATTGGGAAGAAGTTTTTACCCTTGGTTCTGATGAGTCACTTCAGTTAAAAGTAGATGCTTTAAAAGTTAAGGTCAAGTCAGAAGATCTAGCCACAATTATCTATACCTCTGGAACCACCGGAGTACCTAAAGGGGTCATGCTATCACATAACAACATAGTGAGTAATGTATTGGATACCACAAGTGGATTGCCTTTTTTAAAAGACATTAACAAGGTATTGAGTTTCTTACCCGTGTGTCATGTTTTTGAACGAATGTTGCATTATTTGTATATCTACTCTGGTGTCACTATCCATTTTGCTGAATCCATTGAAAAAATTGCTGATAATGTTAAGGAGGTACAACCTGATTTTATGAGTGTGGTTCCAAGATTACTTGAAAAAATTTACGATAGTATTATTGCAAAAGGAGCCGAGTTAAATGGAATCAAAAAGCTCTTGTTCTTCTGGGCAGTAGATATAGGTTTGGCATATGAACCCTATGGCAGGAATGGCTGGTTTTATGAAAAAAAGCTTGCATTGGCCAATAGGATCATCTTCAGTAAATGGAGAGAAGCGCTTGGAGGACAAATCAAAAATATGGTATCTGGTTCTGCTGCCTTGCAGCCGAGGCTTACCAAAATTTTTACAGCAGCCGGTATGCAGATCCTGGAAGGTTATGGGCTCACAGAGACCTCACCTGTGATATCGGTAAATGTATACGAAGATGAAAACTTTAAAGTAGGGACGGTTGGGAAAGTCATTGCAAATGTAGAAATCAAGATAGCTGAAGACGGAGAGATCCTTGTCAAAGGCCCTAACATTATGCAGGGTTATTATAAAGATCCAAAAAAAACAGCTGAAGTTATGACCGGCGATTTCTTTCACACAGGTGACAAAGGCGAATTAGATAAGGACGGATTTCTTAAAATAACAGGTAGGAAAAAAGAAATTTTTAAAACTTCAGGAGGAAAATATATCTCACCAACCCTCTTAGAAAATGAAATGAAACAATCTCGTTTTATAGAACAAATTCTTGTAATTGGTGAAGGACAAAAAATGCCTGCCGCCATTGTACAGCCTAATTTTGAGTTTGTCAAGGAATGGGCCAGGCGTCATGGTGTAAGTTGTGGTAATACCCCTGAAGAAATGGCTGTAAACAAAGAAGTTCACAGCAGAATTTTAGAAGAGATTGATCATGGCAATAAACATTTTGGAAAATGGGAAACCATTAAAAAGTTTGAGATCACTCCAGAAGTTTGGACAGTTGATAATGAATTACTGACGCCCACTTTTAAACCCAAAAGAGAAGTCATCTTAAAAAGATACAAACATTTGTATGACAAGATCTATGCTTAAGTAGAAAACATGAATCATTGGAATTGGCAAGTAAAATACGAACTAAAAAACCGCTGCTTTCCTCAAAGTCATGACTTTAGAAAAATTCTCTTCGACAATGCAAGATCAGCCTTTATTATCCGGATTATTTTAGTTGTAAATACCTTTGGTTATTCATACATTTGTTTCCTGCAATTATAAAAACAAATGGAGCATTTTATTGTATCAGCACGGAAATACCGACCACAGGTATTTGATGATGTCGTTGGCCAACAAGCCATTACGAACACGCTAGAGAATGCTATAAAAAATGACCATTTGGCTCAGGCCCTGCTTTTTACGGGCCCCAGAGGAGTTGGTAAAACCACTTGCGCCAGGATTCTTGCTAAAAGAATCAATCAGGAAAGCATGGATGACCCAATGGCTGAAGAGGATTTCGCCTTTAACATCTTTGAATTGGATGCGGCTTCAAATAATTCAGTGGATGATATCAGAACACTGACCGATCAGGTAAGGATTCCTCCTCAAACGGGTAAATTTAAGGTGTATATCATTGATGAGGTACATATGTTGTCTCAGGCAGCTTTCAATGCCTTTCTTAAAACTCTTGAAGAACCGCCGGCACATGCCATATTTATTCTGGCTACGACCGAAAAACACAAAATCATTCCCACAATTTTATCAAGGTGTCAGATATTTGATTTTAAACGCATTGGTGTCTTAGACATCAAAAACTACTTGTATAAGATCGCAGAAGGTGAAAAAGTAGAAGCCGAAGATGACGCGCTTCATGTCATTGCCCAAAAGGCGGATGGTGCCCTTAGAGATGCCCTGTCTATCTTTGACCGTGTGGTGAGCTTTTCAGGGGATCAACTGACCCGAAAAGCAGTTTCCGAAAATCTGAACGTCCTGGACCACGATGCTTATTTTCAGGTTACAGATCTGTTGTTGGATAACAATATTCCCCAAGTATTAATTACTTTGAATAACATCATGACCAAGGGTTTTGAAGGTCATCATTTTATAATTGGTCTTGCCTCTCATTTCAGGGACCTTCTTGTAGCTAAAGATGCAGCGACCGTTCAATTACTTGAGGTTGGTGATTCGACTAAAAAGCAATATTTGGAACAGGCTAAAAAATCAGATATTCGATTTTTAATGAGGGCCATCGATCTGGCCAATGACTGCGATCTGAATTTTAAGAGCAGTAAAAACCAACGATTATTGGTTGAATTGACTTTAATGAAAATCGCATCCATCAATTTTGATGGCAAAAAAAAAATCTAAACGATTCATAATTCCTTCATTTCATTTTTTAACGACCAGCCCTCCTCCAAAATCGAGCCCTGTAGCTAACGTTGTTTCCGATACTCAAAGACCACCAACGCCAAAACAACCTATAGAAGTCCCTGCTAAAATCGCAGAAAGATCTTCAATAAGTCGACCAACTACTCCAAAGCCAATCCTCAAACCCAAACCCCTGGATCTTGAAAAAACAGGTCGTCGTAACTCTGCTCTTTCTTTATCCAGTTTAAAAAGAAACAAAGAGGAAGAAGCAAGTTTCAAAAAGAAACAGGGACAAGCCAAACAGATAAAAGACCTTCCAAAGGATCCGTTTACAGAAACTACATTTTTAGAAGTATGGAATACCTACGTGAATGATCTCCATCTCAAGGGAGAAAAAATCCTGGCTTCAATACTCAAGGCAGATAGTCCAAAGCTAAAAGGACACATGATCCATCTGGCTTATCCAAATGAAATGATGAAAGTAGAGCTTTTAAAGGTTCGTCCAAAAGTGCTGCGTTATTTAAGAGAAACGCTAAATAATTACGAGATTGATTTTCAGATTACTGTAAATGAAGATAATACCAAACGGTTTGCTTATACGCCTCAGGAAAAATATGAATTACTAAGAGAGAAGAATGAGGCGCTGGCCTTATTAAGAAAAAAGTTTAACCTGGATCTTTAAATTCGGATTTAGTCCTTTACAGTTAGTCTCAATACTGAACAGGCTGAGCTATCAGCAAATCTATCCTTATTTTTACCTAGCAACACATTCTGCCAGTTCCCCTTTTCAGGAGTTCCAATAATCAAAAGATCATATTCTGCTGAAGTAACCGATATGGTTTCAATAGGATTCTTAGCTCGTTTGACAATAACAGTTGATGGAGAAGAAACTCTGGTCAGCAACTTATTGGAGGAAGCTTCAATCAAGCCCATATCAGCATCTGACATACCCTCATCCACTACATGTAAAAGTGTAAGGGAAGCTTTGTAAAACAAACATACCCGATCAGCTATAGCGACAAAATTTTTATCTTTTCTACCCGGCCTCAAGGCCATCACGACTTTACTGATATAACGTACTCCGTTATCCCTGAAAAGTGCAAAATCAGAATTCACATGGTCAACAAACCACCCTATAGGATTTCTGACAAGTAAACCTTTATGCGCCCTCGCATCCCAGCCCATCACCATCCAATCTGAATGCGTCTGTTCACTGAGTTCTTGAATAGTTTCAGACAGGTCATGAGTTACCACTGCTTCAAAGTCTATTTTAACCTGCCTTGCTTTGGCCAGGCCTGAGATACGTCTGGCCAGTGAATGGATTTTTGGATTGTCTTCCATAACCGCATCCAAAAAGGTCTGATTGGGCACTTCTGTTATATTAACTGCCTGTGTGACCTCCTTTTTATTCAGTGCCGCCCCAATCTCCAAGAGCATCTCAGGCGACTTTTCATTCCCAAATAATGGAATAACGACACCTGCTTCTGAGGCGATCTTTCCATCGAGAACTGATATGTTGATCTTTGACATATCAATGGGTTCTCTTTTGTTATTTTTATCCCTATTGTACAAAAGATATAAAGCCGGTCGATGTCCGTATTTTCTCAAAATCCCGGTTCTTGCCGTCTTTTTACCAATTTTTAAATAAATAAGATATCCCAAAATCACTATAGTCAAAATAGCTAAGAGTGGCACAAATCCTAGAAAAATTAAAAGAATGATGCCCGAAAGAATACCAAAGATCTGAACGAATGGATATAAAGGAGATTTATAAGTGGGATTGTACCACTGGGCAGAGGTCTCTCTCAGAATAACCACACATATGTTGACCGAGATAAACATCATGACCATAAAAGCACTGGCAAGCTTGGCTATTTTTATAACATCAAGAAACAAAATGACCAGGGCCATGGTAATACAAGTAAGAATGATAGAAGAAACAGGCGTCAGGTATTTATTATGGATCTTTCCCATAAAATCAGGAAGTAACTTATCTATAGCCATAGCAAACGGAAATCGAGATGCAGCCAATACACCCGAATTCGCCATGGAAATCAGGGTGATCACCCCAATTATAGCCGCAATATAGCCTATAAAAGATCCTCCGTTAATCACAGCAATCGTATAGATCGGATGAAGATCGGTTGCTAATTGCTCCATTGGTATGTTCCCAACCAAAGCAAAGGCAACAAAAACATAGATTAAAGTCATGATAAAAAGTGACAGGATCATGGCTCTGGGTAAGTTTTTATTGGGATTCTTTATTTCTCCGGCAATGGCTGCCACTTTAGTAACACCGGCATAAGAAATATAGACAAAGGCAACGGTTGAAACCAGCCCCATTTTGCCATGTGAATAAAAGGGATCCAATAATTCCGGATCTACATTCGGTAGACCAAAAATAAGGACCATCGCCAAAGTAAAAAGTGAAATACTGACAATAACAATTTGAACTTTCCCTACCTTTTTGACACCAAAAATATTAAGCAAAAGAATAATGCCTAAAAAGAAAATAGCGACATATTTCATCATACCAATTGAGCCATTGGCAAGTACAGACAGGTAAGCACCAAAACCAACCAATGCAAAAGCACTTTTGAGTAATAAGGATAACCATAGTCCTATTCCTGCAATAGTCCCAAAAATTGGTCCAAATGCCCTTTCAATATACAAATATGTACCACCAGAGGAAGGCATGGCTGTAGCCAGTTCAGATTTTGAAAGCGCAGCAGGCAAAACACAAATGGCCGCCAGAAGATAAGCGAGCCAAATAGAAGATCCTGTTTTCGCTGCAGCTATACCTGGTAAAACAAAAATACCACTACCAAGCATGCCTCCGATACTAATAGCAATAACAGATGTTAAACTTAAACTGCGTTCGAGCTTTTTCAATTTCCTGATTTTTTCTCTAAAATAGACTTTTTTTAAGAACTACCCTATTTGAAAACATAGCATATGGAATATATATTCTAAATTTGTTCTGTTCAAAAATCTGAAAAGATAACAATCAAAAAGATCATGTTAGGACTAAAGTTTGAAACCTCCACTTCATGGGTAGAAGTAGCCAAAAGTGGTTTGCAGCAAGTATTTACAGACCATGCATTTGCGGAGCAAAAAGCCGCTTCAAATGCCGTCTCCATTATTATTAATTATTCTGAGGAAACCGAACTGGTGCGAGCTATGAGTGATATCGCCATTGAAGAAATGGAACATTTTAAAATGGTTCATGAATTCATGGTGGCCCGCGGAATGGTTTTGGGAAGAGAGCAAAAAAACGATTACGCGAAGCACTTGCATTCATTTTTTACAAAGACCAATGACAGAACAGATGCCTTGATACAGCGCCTGCTGATCGCTGCCATGATTGAAGCCAGGAGTTGTGAAAGATTTAAGATTTTTTCTGAAAACATTGAAGACCAGGAACTTGCTGATTTCTATAGAGACCTGATGGTATCAGAAGCCAACCATTATACCGTATTTCTTGGTTTTGCCCGTCAGTATCAGGATAGAGAGATCGTCGACAAAAAATGGGATGGATTACTGGCTTATGAAGCCGAATTCATGAGAAACCGCGGAACCACCGCAAGAGTGCATGGCTAATGACCATTAATTGATAAATTTAATGGAAAATGGATAATGAGGAGTTTCCCCATTATTCACCTTAATGGCATTGATCACTGGAAATACCAGGCAAACAATCCCTATGGCAATCAATCCAAGGAATCCCAATCCGATCAAAAGAATTAAAGGAACACATATCATGGCATATAAAAACATGCTTAATTGAAAATTAATGATGCCTTTCCCTTGTTCATCCATATCGTAAATTTCATTCTTTTTGCTTATCCAAATAACAAGTGGCACAATAAATCCCCCGAATCCGGTTACCAGATCCAGCAATTGGCTTAAATGCGCTAACATCAATGTTTGTCTATCTTCTCTCATCTAAATGTTTTTCTGTTTGACGGTGAACTCCTTAGATTGTTACAGGCAAATAAAATGAAATGTATGTACCTTTGCCTCCATCTGATCTAAAGACTCAATTAATGCAAGCAAGCTCAAGTATCTCAAATGACACCATTATAGCATTGGCCACTCCATTTGGCGTAGGTGCCATTGCCGTAATCAGATTATCTGGCACAGCTGCTATTGATCTGGTTAACGATTTTTTTAGACCAAGAGGGAAAAACAAATCTTTACATACAGTAGCCTCTCACACGGTTCATCTTGGTTATATAACCGAAGGTAATAGGATAGTCGATGAAGCATTAGTTACTGTTTTTAAAACGCCTCATTCCTATACAGGAGAAAATGTGGTCGAAATATCGTGTCATGGTTCTGCTTATATTCAAAAGGAAATCCTCCAGTTATTTCTTGGTAAAGGGGCCAGACATGCAGATGCTGGTGAATTTACATTAAGAGCCTTTTTGAATGGTAAGATGGATTTGAGTCAGGCTGAGGCTGTAGCCGACGTGATTGCTTCCGATTCTCAAAGTTCCCATAGTATTGCCATGCAGCAAATGCGAGGTGGTTTTTCGAATGAAATCGCAGACCTTAGGGCTGAGCTATTGAATTTTGCCTCTTTGATCGAACTGGAACTGGATTTTTCAGAAGAGGATGTGGAGTTTGCAGACAGAACTGCCTTCCAGGAACTGATCAGTAGAATTACGCAAGTCATCAAAAGACTTATCGATTCATTTGCTTTGGGTAATGTTTTGAAAAACGGAATTCCTGTCGCTATTGTTGGAGAACCTAACGTTGGAAAATCAACCTTGCTCAACACTTTACTAAATGAAGAAAAGGCAATAGTTAGTGAAATAGCAGGAACAACCCGTGATGCCATTGAAGATGAAATTGCCCTAAAGGGAGTAACCTATCGCTTTATTGATACCGCCGGAATTCGCGAAACCAAGGATGTAGTTGAAAATATTGGTATCCAAAAGACTTTTGAAAATATTGAAAAAGCGCAACTAGTGCTTCACTTGATAGATGCCAGCAGCAAACTGGACTTAACCATCTTATCTAAAGAAGAACAAGAACTCCAGGAAAAGTATCCCAACAAAAAAATATTGACCCTGATCAATAAAGCCGATGTTCTCAATGAAAAAGAGGTTGAGGAACTTTTATCTGCTCAACCCAATTGGATCCTGATCTCAGCCAAACAGAAAACCGGATTAGAAGCCTTGCTCAGTCATCTCACTAATCTTGTGAATACAGGTGCCTTGAGCAACCAACAAACTGTTGTTAGTAATTCACGTCATTTCGAAGCACTCAACAAAGCCTTTGAAGCATTAAGTGAAGTCCAGAAAGGAATGGATCAAAACATTTCCTCTGATCTTATGGCCATCGACATTCGACAAGCTTTGTTCCATTTAGGTGAGATCACAGGAGAGATTACTACTGACGATCTGTTGGGTAACATCTTTTCGAATTTCTGTATTGGGAAGTAATAACATAAATAAAATTCATTTGATTGGCTTTATAATCACGCTTATTCTAAAAAATTCTATGATATCTTTCTTCCATCTTCTCTTTGTAAAGCGTTTTCATTTTATTGGATAAGAAAGATGTGTCAATCCACTTGATTACTTTAGATTTTAGCTTATAAAACCTTCCAAACACACTTGCTATTTGTTTTGTAGTAAGTCCTAAAGTATCCCCTAGTACCTCGAAATCTATTTTCTCTAATTTGTTCTTTCTTCCATTTAGGGTTAAAGCCATTTCTTCTTTATC
>RCNE010000344.1_pt1 | contig 25207 bp, 17 predicted proteins | sample 2041361 | NCBI WGS metagenome assembly RCNE01 (sample SAMN09708229, study PRJNA481090) | Marine sediment metagenome, whole genome shotgun sequencing project. | reverse complement strand
GAGAACAGGTTGGCGTAGTGCCCACCCAATTCCATCAACTCCTCGTGACTCCCACGCTCAATCACCCGGCCATTTTCAATCACAATGATCTGACTCGCCATACGCACAGTAGAAAAACGGTGCGAGATCAGTATGGCAATGCGGTTCCGGGTCAGCTTGCGGAAGTGCTCGAAAATTCTCGCCTCGGCAGAAGCATCCATCGCGGCAGTGGGTTCATCCAGTACAAGTATGTCGGCATCAGTGCGCATAAAGGCCCGTGACAGGGCGATTTTCTGCCACTGACCACCGGATAGTTCCTGACCATCCTTGAACCACTTGCCAAGTTGTGTCTTGTAACCGGAGGGCAGGTTAGCGATGAAATCATCGGCCATACCTTTGTCAGCCGCATCTTTCCAGCGTAATTCATCGTCAAACTGGCGCACATCACCTGCCCCGATGTTTTCACCAACCAAAAACTGGTAGCGCGAGAAATCCTGGAAGATCACACCGATGCGCTGACGCAGGGTTTCCTCATCCCAATCTTTCAGATCCATTCCATCGAGCAGGATACGGCCCTCGTCCGGCGTATAAAGACGCGTCAACAATTTAATCAGCGTGGTCTTGCCGGAGCCATTCTCACCTACAAGCGCCAGTGATTCGCCGGGGTGGATATGCAGGTCAACCTCTTTGAGCGCAGGCACACTGGCGCCCGGATAGGTAAAGCTGACAGCTTCGAAACGTATACCGTCATCAGCTTGCGGGCCGCTTTTCTTACCAGCATCTGATAGTGGCACCGGGGTTTCCAGATACTCATAAAGAGTAGACAGGTAGAGGTTATCCTCGTACATACCTCCAATCGCAGAAAGGATCGCGGATACTGCCGATTGCCCCTGCCGGAACAGCATCAGGTACATGGTCATCTGGCCCAGGGTGATACGACTAACAACCGTCGCAAAAGCGATCCAGGCGTAGGCACCGTACAGTGCCGCGGTGCCAATCAGCCCCAGCACGAAGCCCCAGCCGTCACGGCGTAATGCCAGCGCTTTGTCCGCCTTGTATAGACGCTGGAAAATATCCCGGTAGCGTTGCAACAGCAACGGGCCCAGACCGAACAGTTTCACTTCCTTGACGTTGTCCTCGCGCGCGATGACGGACTCAAGATAAATCTGCATACGGGTCTCGGGTGAGCGCCAGCGGAACAGCGTGAACGCCTGACCCGAAAAACGCGTTTCCGCGACGAATGAAGGCAGGCCAGCCAGTACCAGGATCAGCACTGCCCAAGGCGAGAACTGCACCAGTAGTACGCCATAGCTGATGAGCGAGATCAGGTTTTGGCCAAGACCAAAGGTACGATTGACCAGCGACAACGGTCTGCTGGAGGCCTCGCGCCGGGCGCGGGTAAGTTTGTCATAAAACTCGGAGTCCTCAAACTGGGCAAGTTCCAGCGTAATCGCCTTTTCAAGGATCATCACGTTCACACGCTGACCCAGTTGTGCCCGTAACAGGGCCTGGCACAAGGATATACCGCGTTGTGCTCCGGTAATAGCCGCGACTATCAACGCCTCAATGGCCACCAGTGTAAATACCCGGCTCATGCTGATATCACCACCGTCCTGGGCAATTTTTGTGGCCGCGAGTACCGCATCAATAATCAACGCTCCGACGTAGGCCATCGCTGCCGGTAACACGCCAGCAACCAGCGTCAGCACAGCCAGGATAACGGTGAGGTGGCCGTTCGTATCCCAGACCAGTTCTATCGCCCGCCGGCTATAACGGAATACGCCGAAGAAACCACGGGTAGTGGCTTCAAGCGGGGGGCCTGGCGGGGTGAAGTGAGCCATGCATGAATCTTACATTATGACCGCGTAATGTTAGTGTCTTTTGATGACTTTCTGTGGCACTTTCATTAAGATTGCGCCCTCTCGTGGTTTTGCCATGCTTAAACAGACATTTAGAAGGCATATTTATGAATTGCAGTACCAGAATCATCAGCGCCATCACATTGGTTGCTTCGCTTTACGCTATGCCAGTCGTGGCCCAGGGGCAGCAACAGGGTCCATGGTTTTTCAGCATTGAAGGCGGTGGCGTTCATCAATCTGAAGCCGACCTGAAGGACAGCACCGGCGGGTTTTCCAAGGATCGCTGGTTTGTCGGTGCCGGGGTTGATTATGCTTTCAACCGGCGTAATTCAATCGGAATATCGGTGGGTGGCGGCCAGTCCAACTACGATTTCAATGATAAAACCGACTTTGGCGGTGGTGCGCCCTGGAACAAAATCGATGATACCCGTGTGACATTGAACGGGCGTTTCGGTTTTGGTGAAACCGGCTCGATATTCATCATCCCCACACTCCGTTTCAATGGTGAAAAAGATGCCAGTTCCAGTGATAGCCGCACCTGGGGTGTATTTGCCGCAGCGACCTGGAAAGTAAAGGAAAATCTGACCATCGGTCCTGGTATTGGCATTTTTTCACGTCTTGAAGACAGTACAAAATTCTTCCCGGTACTGGCCATCGATTGGGATATCAACGATCGTTGGAACCTGTCTACCGGTCGTGGCCTGGCTTCTTCGCAGGGCCCTGGCCTGAACCTCAGCTACAAACTGAATGAAGACTGGAAACTCGGTGTCGCGGCACGCTATGAAAGTTCGGAGTTCCGTCTTGATGATGAAGGACCGGCAGTGGATGGCATAGGACGTGACCAGTCCATGCCACTGGTGTTTACAGCTAACCTTGCTCCGACCAAAAAACTTAACCTGTCCGTTTTTGCGGGGCTCGAGTTTGCAGGTAAACTGAAAATAAAAGATTCATTTGGTGAAACTGTAGAGGAAAGCAAGTACGACCCTGCCTTGTTAGCCGGCGTCACTTTCGAGTTCCGGTTTTAATGTAATCACGATGGCAGGCGAGTTTCCGGTAACACGCTCGTTATAGGGGGTTAATGTAGCCATGACAAACCCCGATCTCATAATCATTGGTGCAGGCGCTGCCGGTCTGATGTGTGCGATAACTGCCGCGAAACGCGGTCGTCGTGTGCTGATACTGGAACGCTCAAACAAACCAGGCAAAAAGATCTTGATGTCCGGGGGCGGGCGTTGTAATTTCACCAATCTGCATGTGACACCGGACCGTTTTCTTTCCACCAACCCACACTTTTGCAAATCGGCCCTGAGCCGTTATACACAATGGGATTTCATTTCATTGGTGGAAAAGCATGGTATTGAGTATTTTGAGAAGGAAACCGTCAATGGTCTCAGCGGACAACTCTTCTGTCGGCAATCCTCGAAGCTCATTTTGGCCATGATGATGGAGGAATGCCAACTGGCGGGCGTGGAGATCAGGCTCAATTGCGAGATCGAAGCGGTGAATCATGAATCTGCTACCTGGGTCAGCGATCCTGGCGTAGGCGACCGGGGTTCACCGGGAGCCGGTTTTCACCTCAAGACCAGTTTGGGTAAGTTTTCCAGCGAAGCGCTGGTTGTGGCATGTGGCGGCTTGTCGGTTCCCAGCCTGGGTGGCTCCGGTATGGGGTTTGAACTGGCGGAGAGTTTTGGTCTTCGCCTGGTGCCCAGGACCGCCGGGCTCGTACCGTTTACGTTTACCGATGCAATGCATGCTGTTTGCGGACGTCTGGCCGGTGTTTCCACCGAGGCCGTTCTGTTTAATGACAGGCAGTCTTTCCGCGAGGATTTACTTTTCACCCATCGTGGCCTTAGTGGTCCGGCAGCACTTCAACTCTCCAGTTACTGGCGACCTGGTGAACCCGTCAAAGCCAGCCTGTTACCAGACCAGAAGGCCCTGGAGCTTTTACTAAACTGGAAGAAGCAACATCCCAGGACGCTATTGCGTACACACATGGATTATTTGCTACCACGTAAACTGGTGCTGGAACTGGAGCAATTATGGTGGCCGGAGCTGGCAGAGACTGCATTGGCCGAGTGGCCCAATGTGTGGTTGGAGGCGGTAGCGCAAAAACTTGAAAGTTGGGTACTCAAACCCGCCGGCACCGAAGGCTACCGCACGGCAGAGGTGACCCTGGGAGGTGTTGATACACGTGACCTGTCATCCAAAACCATGGAATCGGCTATACCCGGACTATTCTTCATAGGTGAAGTAGTCGATGTAACTGGACACCTCGGTGGTTTTAACTTTCAATGGGCCTGGTCTTCGGGTTTTGTTGCAGGCCAAGCGGTATAGTTCAATTGTCAGAACCTGGAACCTGCCTGCAGGTGTCAACGGGGATTTCCGGCGAAAAACCTTGACACCAACACAGGTTTGAATTTTTAATTCGCTTAGTTACTGCCTGCGTCCGTATGGAGATACTCAGATGGGTAAGCAAGACCAAGGACAGTTTGAGGACGACGATCTGGATACGTTGGATGATTTTGATGGTGATGACGATGGGGATGACAACGGCGATATTGGCGAGTCACCGGAAGATCTTGAAGCGTTGACCAGGAGAGACGAGTCTGCCGAGCAACGGCGGATAGCGGCCAGGCATGAAATAGAAAGAAGAAACGAGCTCAAAGCCCTCAACGCAGAACTGGACGAATGGGATGATCTTTTTGATGAGGACGATTTGTAGATCAGCCCGATTCTAAGCTAAGGAGCCTCAGAGCGGTAGGTAGATCACCGTGTTCGAAATCAGGATCATGATAAATATCAAACCCGTGGTCATCGGGCCAAGATAGATCCTGCCAGTCATATTGAAGAAGTAGCGGTTCAGGTACGGCAATACAAACATCATCGGCACAACGGCGAACAGCAGGTTCACATATAGCCAGCCATCGGTCCAGTAGACCATTCCGGTCATCGCAAAAGTAAGGTACTGGACCACCACGATCAGCATTAAACCGAGTGAGTTGGCAAAACCTCCAACCAGCATACTCTTCCACTCCGGCTCGCCCTCAAAACGCATGGCACCGTTGATCCGCAGGGAATTAGATAAGAGAAAGATAAAGAAAAAAGGTACATACATGGCCAGTAAAATGAGCAACGGAGGCTGAAAAGTGCGTACACCCATGAACAGGAAACGGTAGTCTACATGCAGGAAATAATAAATCGTAAACAGGAACAGGAAATAAAATATGAAAAGGGCCATCGCAAGCAAGAAGGTCCTGAACAATTCCGAAAGGTTTGTGGCGACTCCCCACTGCGCAGGCACCACGCCATTTTTTCTACCGAAAAACCGATAACTAAACCAGAACAACAGGTAGCCGATGCTGCCATTGAGCACCGCCCACAACATGACCGCATTGTTCATCCTCTGCGGGAAAAACCAGGTCTGCTGCCGGCTTGAGGCAGCTACAAATAATTTTTGAGACAACTCCGCCATCGGGATGTAGGTAAAACAGGCGATCAGCGCTCCCAACACAAACATGCCCCAGAAAATCGCCTTACCCCGGCCTTGCGGTTTTGACAGTGCCGGCGGCAACGGGTGCACCAGCGTGTTGAAGTACGGAATCTGCAGCAACAACCGTCCCATCGGCACAACTGCCACGAGAGCGGCAACCAGGGAGATCAGACCCAATAATTCCTTCCAGTACCAGACCTGGTTTTCAGGGGGAATATCGCTGTTGATGTCAAAAACCCGCTCGAAATACCCGATCTGGTTGGCGGTCGCCTCGGTGATATAGGGCTGAAACGGGTGCAGAATTCTTTCGTTGTGCACCACCCGCAGCGTTCTCTTATCCATGTCCCCGTAATAACGGCCCAACTCCACTTCAGTGACCCCCACACTGTCGGGGACAAGACCGGAGTTCACCGCCCGTATTGCCTCAGGGGCGTAACGCATATCCCCGTTTTTCAGTTCATTCCGGTATGCGCCTTCATCGTAAAACGCATAACTAACACCGACATTGGAACGTACATCCTTCAAGACTTTATCACTCAGAGTAAGCACGTAACCCGAAATAAAGACCGAATCAAGTTTGCTGGGTTTACCCGTCCTGATCGCCTCCCTGCCAAAATAACTGGCTCCGCGAATCGCAGCATTGCCACCGGCAGAATGGCCGGTTGCACCAATCCTGTTCTTGTCGATGTAATTCAAATTCGGTGTATCGGCCGCATAATCCACCACCGCAAACATGCCGTAACCCTCAGTTGTTGCGGCCATACGGCTCATCGAAGCACTGGAAAATCCCTGTGCATAAGGATCGATCAGAATAGCGACGATACCGCGACGGGAAAGCTCAATGGCGACATTTGCCAACGCTTCTTTTGAACGTTGAAAACCCGGAATGACAACCACCAGCGGGGCCGGATTTTCGCTTGTTGCAGAATACGGTTTATATAAATCCGCCACTACCCATTGGCCATTCTGCGTGGGTATCTTGATATCCTGCACGTGTACGCGACCGCCGGAGTTCTGCACCATCGAGGCCAGAAAACTGGCAAGAAAAACCACCAGCAGTGAAATGAGCAAGAGCCTTTTACTGGACTGGATCTGCCCCTGAACTGCGGTCATGTATTCGCCTTGTTGTTATTTTCTGTGTTGGACGCGCGGTCCGGATTGGCGCTATTTCTCAAAAGCGATATCCACCATCAGATCATTGGCAAGATCTTCGAGTTCGTTTGCCAACACATCGATATCGGTACTCGCTGGTACCAGCAACTCGGCCCTGGCTCTGAATAACTCTGCACCACCCATGGAAGCCGCCTCGACAACGGTTTCAAGACTCCGTACGTTGACATTGTGATTAGCCAGAATTGTGGTGATGTCGTGGACGATACCCTGTCTGTCATTGCCTACAAGGCCGAGAACGTATTCACCTGCCTTTTCCGTTTCGCTTGTTTTGTCGCTGATATGGGCGATTACGTGCAAGCCCTGTGCTTCAAGACCCTGTAACTCCTGCTGGCAGGCAACGGAGTGTTCACTTGGCAGCGAAACCAACAGGATGCCGGCAAATTGCCCGGCCAACGAGCTCATACTGCTATGGGTCCAGCTTCCACCATGCTTATTTAATACCGTGGAAACAGCCTGGATGATGCCGGGCTGGTCATCGGCCAGGATGGTCAATACGATCGAAGTGTTCATGAGTAATTCTTCAGTCTTTGTGTCAATTAAGGTCGTTATGATATCGGAAACTCTGGCGACTTTCTGCCTGGCTTTTGAAACCCTGCCGGTACCACGCCACGCAAAATATGATCAGTCAAAGAAAAACCCCGGCACCAGGGCCGGGGTTTTTTAAACACTTTACGCCTGGTGGTTACTTGGTATCACCATAGTCACTTTGTTCAGCCATATGACGCAGCAAGCTATTTTCTCCGGATTTGTAGGTTTTGGACCAATCAGCCATGAACGTCTTGGTTTCTTCCTCACCCATGGCCTTATTCATGACGTCCATGAAAGAAGGCTCTTTTGGAGCCATATCGGCAAAACTCTTACGCGGACTAACCAACGTGACTGTATTGCCCTTGCCACCGGAAACTGTATCTGAGAAAGCGTAGTAATTCGGGAAACCGCCTGCTTTCAGAATGGCATCTACCTTTTTCAAACCTTCTTTGTACGCGTTTCCATGTCCCGGTTTGATGTGCCAGCGGGTTACTGAGAAATACTCGTAACCTTCAAGGCTTTCCGGCCAGGTTCCAAGTTCATCATCGCGGCGCGTGATCTTGACAACAGCACTCGCTATGTGGGGTTGGACCAGGCTGGCAAACTTTTCACCGGCTTCTTTGTCCCAGTCATGCTCGGCATCAAAATCTGCCCAGTTGTGACCACCGGAATGTGCAATGTACTTACCCGTATTCTGACCGGTTTCAATGGAGTACCAATGGTAGCGGAACGCGCCTTTCTTGCTACCCATAAAATGGTGGTACTTGACGATAGCTTCTTCCAATGCTTTACCCTGGCCATCCTTTGCAGTAATTAACGCAACACGTGCGAGACCGTCATTTTTCTCTTCGTCCTGCGCAAGCGCAATTGACATGTTTCCAAGCATTGCCAATGCAGCGGCCACTATTAATATTTTTTTAAAGTGCATTTTTGGAATCTCCCTCTTTATCAGAGTCAAAAATACCCACATCGACCGGATTGGCACTGGGTGGGTATTCCTTTTAGTATAGAAGAAATTCCAGAAATTTCAGGGCGATAGCTAAATCAGAGCTCCCGCAAGGCCTGGGCAACCGGTTGCCGCGCCGCCCGAATAGCGGGAAACAGACCACCGATAAGACCAATCAGCATGGCAAAAATTATGCCCTGGGCGAGTAGCTTGATGTTGACATCAAATGCAAAGGTGATTGCGCTGAAACTGGCCCAGTTCAGCGTCGCCGCACGGTAACCATCAAATGCCAACCAGGCCAGGCCAGCACCGATCAGACCACCCAGGAAAGCCAGCAACAAGGACTCGCTGACCACCGAAATGACCACCGGACCCGCACGGAAACCCAGCGCCCGAAGGGTTGCTATTTCACGGGTTCGGCTCGAAACCGCCGTATACATGGTATTTAACGCGCCAAAAACGGCACCCAGACCCATGATGACCGCGATGATGGTTCCAAGACCCGTGATCAGGTTGTACACCGTGGTTGACTGGGAGTCGTAATATTCAGATTCGCGCATCGGTTTCACATTCAGACGCGGATCACCTGTCAGGGTGTCTTTGAATTCATCAAACGCTTCCCTGGAATTCAGCTTCACATACACTGACTGGTAGGAATTTCCACGCCGGTATGCGGGTTGCAACACCGCTGCATCAACCCAGATTTCAGATTCAGACAAGCCTCCCGCCGCTTCAAATACACCGACGACGGGCCACATTTCCTGGCCGACTTCAATACTTGACCCGATAGAAAGTCCGGCGAACTGGTCCCTGGCGCCCTTGCCTACAATGACCTCGTTGAGCCCCCACTCAAACATACGGCCATCAATAAGTCTAAAACCTTCCCGCACCGTCATGGCATTTGCCTGCACACCGCGTAATGGAACGTTTGCATCGGTGCCTGTAGATTGCATGGGCAGGTTGATAATAACGAACAATTCAGGTGAAGCGATGGCACCGGAAGCATCCCGTGCAATACCCGGAGCCTCGGCAATGATGCGGGTATCGTCGCCTCCCAGGCCACTCATCATCTCCGAATCAGCGCCACTGCGAAGCACAATTGCGTTGTTGTCACCCGCCGAGCTTTGCATGGTTTTGAGTACACCCTGTGCAATGGATAACACGCCAACCATAACAGCCACAACACCGGCAATACCAAGTAAGGCCGCCACTGATGACCCCATGCGTTGTGGCAACGAGCGGATGCTGAAAAGCGTGACTGAGGTAACCTGCGATATCCAGTTAAACACTGCTCATCTCCTTAACGCATCTGCAATTTGCAGCTTTTGCGCCTGCAATGCCGGAACAATACCTGCGATAAATGCCATGGCCACGATCAGGATTAAACCAAGGAAGAGGTCGTAAGTTGGCAAATAAAAGACCGGAAATGATCCATTGGTTGGATCACCCATGGAAACCAGCAACCAGGCCAGGCCGAGACCAAGAACCCCGCCAACAAGTGTTATAGCCAATGACTCACCAAGTACCAATCCAAGCACACCCCGATCGGTAAAACCAATGGCTTTCAATACTGCCAACTCGTTGGTCCGTTCACGAACCGTATAGGCCATCGTGTTACCGGCTACCAGCAGGATGGTGAAAAATACCGCTGACATGATCGACATGATAATAAAACCGATATTTCCGATCTGGTTGGCAAAACCCTGGATAAACGCACCTTCAGGCTCGGCTTTGGTTTCCTGGGCCGAGTTGGCAAATTCGGCATCTATCGCCGCCGCGACCTCGGCCGCCCTGTCCGGGTCAGAAATACGCACGGTATACCAACCTACTAATCCCTGGCCATTGGCGCGGGTTTCATCAAAAAAATCATAACGAATAAAAAACTGACTGGTATCAGTGCCTTTCTCTGCCCCGTCATAGACAGCTACCAGGTCAAACTCCCAGGTCCGGCCACCGTCCTTTTTGCCCCAGATCGTGGCGTTGATAGGTATTCTGTCACCTACCTTCCAATCGAAGCGCTCCATCAGTCCGCGCCCCACCAGTACGCCACTGCGTGTCTCCAGCCAGGCAGCCTTGTGCTCATCACTGATAAGGTACTCCGGATACATGTCAAACAGTTCTTCGGGTACCATGGGCATCTGGGCAAAGAAATTCTTTGGCTCCTGGTAAATTCCGCCAAACCAGGTGGAATGAACTGCGTTATCCACACCATCTATTCTTTCAATTTTAGCCTCGTAGCTCTGAGGCAGAAGCTGGATCAATGAAACCTTGTGCCGCACGATCAGACGATCTGCCCCGGCAACCTCAACACCTGCGTCGAATGCCTGTCGGATGGCGGTCAGGTATCCGAATAAAATAAACGCCACCATAATTGACAAAACGGTTAGAACGGTACGCAGCTTTTTACGCTTGAGGCTGGAGAAAATCAGGTATAAATATTTCATGGCTTAGCCCTCACGGCGGGCCGGGATACCTGTTCAATATGCGGTTTCATACTCAATCAACCGCCTCAGTGCTAAGTTGACCCTTGTTCAGGTGCAGGGTTCTCGTGGCCCGCGCTGCCGCGTGAATATCATGAGTCACCATGATGATGGTTTTACCCTGTTCTTTATTCAGGGCCTGCAAAAGGTCCAGAATTTCATCCCCGGATTTACGATCAAGATCACCCGTTGGCTCATCACATAGCAATAAGGTCGGGTCAGTTACGATCGCCCGGGCGATACCGGTACGCTGTTGCTCACCACCGGACAATTGGCGGGGATAGTGGCCGGCGCGGTGAGACAAACCGACAATATCCAGTGCAATGGCTGCGCGCTTTTTTCGTTCTGCCTTGGAAAGTTTGGTAAGTAACAAAGGAAGTTCGACGTTTTTTTGCGCGGACAGCACCGGCATCAGGTTATAAAACTGGAAGACCAGGCCCACATGCCGCGCTCGCCAGCCTGCCAGTTTGCGCTCGGATAGCTTGTCAATGCGTTGTCCACCCACCTCCACCGTGCCTTCGCTAGGCCGGTCAAGACCACCAATGAGGTTTAGCAATGTCGATTTACCGGAACCGGAAGGACCCATCAATGCCAGGAATTCACCGTTGGGAATTTCCAAATCCAGCCCCCCAAGCACATGGATCTCTTCTGATCCACGCTTGAAAACCTTGTCTACGCCACTGACCTTAACCAGGTGACTATCCATACTACTGACTGTCATCCGCTTTTTTCCTTTACCCGAATACCCGTTTCCAAATTTGAAGGTGCGTTTAATATCACTATATCACCACCCGAGAGACCCGAGCTGACGAGTATCTCTTTACCCCGCTCTCCAGCTGTCGCAATCGCGCGTCGTTCAACCAGGCCATTGATAAGCAAAAGTACATACTGCTTACCACCGCGTTCACTGATCGCCGATTGCGGCACCAGCACACCGGCCTGGCCAGGGGCCCTTGTACCTCCTTCCTCCTGAAACGCGACTTTTACACCCATATCGGGCAGGATTCGTGAATCCAGTTCATCAAAACCCACCCGGACTTCAACCGTGGCCCGCTGCCTGTCAGCCGTGGGTATGATCGCGATGACATGACAGGGAATGTCCCAGTCCGGATAGGCATCCAGCGTTGCTACGATTTTTTGACCAGGCTTAACCCGGTTGATGTAAGCCTCATTGACATCGATTTCGATTTCCAGCGAAGTCATGTCAACAATGGTCCCGATACCGGTGCGGGTGAACCCACCACCGGCTGAAATCGGCGAAATCATTTCACCCGGCTGTGCGTTTTTTGCCACCACGACACCGGTAAATGGTGCACGAATAATGGTGTCTTCCAGTTGTTGACGGTAAACATCAAGCTGTTTTTCAGCCACCGACACATCGGCCTGCTTTCGTTCAAGCTGGGCGGCCAGGGACGCTGATCCGGCACGGGCACGGTCCATTTCTGCCTCGGATGCCAGTTGTCTGTCCACCAGGTTCCTGGTCCGTTTGTATATGGCCTCTGCCTCAACCAGCAACGCCCGGGTCTCTTTAAGTGAAGTCTCCGAAGACCGCAATTGCGCTTCTGCCAACGCATAACTGGTGGCCACATTGGAATCATCAAGCCGTGCCAGCACCTGGTCTGTTTCTACCTGCATGCCCTCTTCAATGAGCACTTCAATAACCTTGCCGGTAAATTTGGAAGAAACAGTGGCCTGTCGCCGCGCCGTTACATAACCGGATGCATTCAGTATCGTGCTGGCTGTCTGATTGGAAATTTCACGGGCAACTGCGGTGCTGACCTCAATGGCCGCCGGCGGTTTCAAAAGAAACCAGTACGCAACTGCTGCCAGTACCGCTGCTATGAAAATCAGTAATGGCCAGCGATTGGGTTTTGATTCAACTTCCGGTTCACGCTCAATTCTTAGCTGATCAAGCTTATTTGTATTCATATTCAGTTCTTAACCGGTGGTCACATTAAGACGCTTTTTAATTTGCTTGATACCCATGTCGATATCGGTGCCAATAAGCAGCACCCCGGATTTTTTCAAATCATCAAAATTTGAAGCGACCACATTTCCGCCGATAAAAACCGGTACCTTCAGTTTTTCAACGAGCCTGGGTAAAAACTGCCTGATAACTTCATCTCCCGGCTCAATTGTTCCAGATAACACAAGAGCGTCACATTCTGTCTTTTTAACGGCATCGGGAAACTCGTCCAGTGGCATGCTTGACCCCAGCAATATTGCCTGAAACCCGTGATCGCAAGCATCCAGCGCAAACAGCAACAGCCCGATCTCATGCAAATCACCTGGAAGACATGCCATTAACAACTTCGGGCCGGTCTGGGTTTGAGCCCGGTGATGAAACCGCGCACCCAATTTATTGCGCAGATAAAAACCAAAAAAATGTTCTTCTGCAATACTACCCTTGCCGGATGCCCAACGCTCACCGATTTCCTTAAGAACGGGTGTCAACAGTTTTTCAGTCACTGACCGCACAGGATAGTGCGACAGGGCATCAGCATAGGTGCGTTCAAGGGCACGCTCGTCGAAACGGATAATGGCGGCGATCATGCCATTGATATATCGCCGCCAATTGTTTTGTCTTTCGTCGTTGGCACTGCTTTCAGAATCGTTACCCGACAAAATTTCGGCCTTTGCCTGTCCGATACGCATCCCCCTGTCAAGCAAGCCCACAACCCGATTGATCAGATCAATGTGTTCCTGGGTGTATAACCTGTGGCCGCTGGCCTTGCGAACAGGCTTTATCAAGCCATATCGACTCTCCCACGCTCTCAATGTGATCGAATTGACACCCGTTAGTTCGGATACCGTGCGAATGGGAAACAATCCTGCCGATTGTTCATCTGTCATTTTCGCTGTTTGTTTGGTCATACCTGCTGGTCCCATGGTTCTAATTTAATTAAATAAATATTAACACATTAATTATACAAAGAATTTATCTACATTATTTCTATACAATATATAAACAAAAAAATCGACCAGAACCTCGTAACATCCTTTGATGCAGTGAACAAAGAGCACATTAATCTAATAAAATAAAAGGCTGTAGCTGGAACGAATTTACTCCAGCGTAATCCAGCAAAGCAATTATATTTCACTTAGGGGTTTATTTATCTATACAATTATTATACAATGATGACATGTTGTTACTGAAAAGCACTCTGAAATAGCGTTTTTCAGTCAACAAGAGCGATTTGATCACCATGAAGACAAGGGTGGTCAGCCGCGATACGAATAGTTACTAGTTGATAAACACTTGAGGAGTAAATTATGTTGAGTAAAAAGAGTTTTCTAATCGGTTCCATGGCAATGATGTTTAGCCAAGCGGCACTATCAGATGCACGCGTCACGGTCGCACACTTTGCGCCATTCGCTGAAGATATCGCAGACACGTCAGTAAGCGTTGCGTTGAACGGCACCGTAGCACTGGAAAATGTTCTGTTTAAGGACTTCACCCCCTACATCGACCTGCCAGCCGGCGAATATGTTGTAGATATCATTCCGACTGGCACCACCACTGTCGCAATCACTGCAACCTATAACCTCATGGATGGTCAGGATTACACGGTCTATGCAAGCGGTAATGGCTCTCTTCAACCACTCGAACTGGTTGCACTCGCTGACGATAACACTGCACCTGCAGCAGGAAACATTAAGGTCAGGATCGTTCATACAGCTCCATTTGGGCCTACACCCGAATCAACCGAGGTGTCTGTCAGAACAGCTGGTGGTGATCTTGTTGCCGGACCGGGCGTACCCTACGGTGCTGCTACCGGCTACCTGGAACTGCCAGCAGATACCTATGACCTCAAAGTCGCTTCAAACAACGGCCAGGTTAACTTGATTGATCCATTGCCGGTTCCCCTGTCCGAAGGCGCCATTGTCACCTTGTTCGCAGTAGGTGACATCATTAACCAGGATTTGGGCATAATTGCGACACCCGTGGCCGAACTGCCTCTGCGTGACCCTGTTAATCAATCAACCAATGGTTCTTACATGCTGGATGGATTTGACGGACAAGGCTTCTGGTTCACACCGATCCCTGCCCAGAACCGCGTAGTTGGCGCCTGGTACACTTACAATGCTGATGGCTCACCAATGTGGTTCACATTCCAAAGCGAATATGGTGGATTCGATGGCATGACAGCAACGACAACGTTGTTCCAAAGCTCTGGTATGACTGATGAAGCTATGCAAATGACTGACCCCGTTGGCACGATTGACTTCAATGTTATTGACTGCACGCTGATTGAAGCCACCGTTACGGTCGGTGACAGCGTAACCGACTACGATGGTTTACGACTCACACAATCTGCTTCCTGCGCTCCATAAGGCTGATAAAGTCAAGGAAGATGTTAGTAAAACGGAGAGCTTCGGCTCTCCGTTTTTTTGACATCATTCCACAGGTTTCCAGTCCGCATTAATTCCTCACAAACGAAACGGGGTTCTCAAAAACAACCCCGGATACTATTTCAAATAACGTACGATACCTTCTGCCGCTTTGCGCGCATCGGCAACTGCGGTCACCACAAGATCGGCACCGCGCACCATATCACCGGCGGCAAACACTTTAGGATTACTGGTCTGAAAAGCGAATTCGTCAGTCTCACTGGCCTCGACCAGCCCCCATTGATTGGTCTGAATGTTGAAAGCCTCAAACCAGTTTTCAGGTGAAGCCTGGAACCCGTAGGCAACAATCACTGCATCAACTTCGACATTGGTTTCGCTTCCATCGATGGCTTCCGGTCGCTGGCGGCCTGTTTCATCCGGCAGACCCAACCGTGTTTCAACCACCCTGACTGCAGTCGCTTTGCCCTGCTCCTGAATGATTTCAAGTGCCTGTATATTAAAACTGAACTGCACACCCTCCTCAATAGCGTTATCCACTTCGCGCTGTGAACCTGGCATGTTTTCACGGTCCCTCCGGTAAAGACAATGCACTTCACGCGCACCTTGTCGTATCGCTGTACGCACACAATCCATCGCCGTGTCACCACCGCCAAGCACCACCACCCTTTGATCCTTCAGATCGGTGAAACGGTGATCACCTGCCGGCATATCGAGCAATGATTTGGTATTGCCAATCAGGTAATCCAGTGCGCGGTAAACACCGCTTGCGTCCTCGCCTGGCATTCTGCCCTCCATCGCCTTATAGGTACCAAGACCAAGGAATACGGCATCATGGTTTTCCAACACGTCGTTAAAGGAGATTTCCTGGCCGATATTGGCACCAAGCACAAACTGTATTCCCATACCTTCTAGTATCCGGCGGCGGGTCTTGATCACCTTGTGTTCCAGCTTGAATTCCGGGATACCAAAAGACAGCAGGCCACCAATTTCCGGGTGCTTGTCATAGACGATGGCCTTAACACCATTACGCGCCAAAACATCCGCGCATGACAATCCAGCAGGACCAGCGCCAATAATCGCAACTTTATGACCGGTTTGCACCACACCTGAAAGATCCGGACGCCAGCCTTGCGCAAAGGCAGTATCGGTAATATGACGTTCAATGGCACCGATGGTCACCGCACCAAAGTCGGTGTTGAGTGTGCAGGCACCTTCGCAAAGACGATCTTGCGGACAGATACGACCGCAAATCTCCGGCAGGCTATTGGTCTGGTGTGCCAGTTCGGCAGCCTCGATGATACGTCCTTCACCAGCCAGTTTGAGCCAGTCCGGTATATAGTTATGCACCGGGCACTTCCACTGGCAGTAGGGGTTTCCACAGGCAATACAGCGCTCTGCCTGTGCTTCGCCCTCCTGCTGCTGGTAAGGATCATAAATTTCGAGAAACTCATGACGTCGCGCAGTGGTGGAATGCTTGTGCGGTTCTGCACGGTCACGATCAACAAACTCGAACCTGGTACGTATATTGAGCTTGCTCATCCCACCACCCTCAACGGCACGGCGTTAACCGGCGACTTTACGTTTTCCTGCTTCGGATCGACAACACGGAATTTGAGCATAAAGTGTTCAAAATTATCCAGGATGCGTTGCCCCCAGTCACTGTCGGTGTAGTGTACATGCGCCTTGATCAGTGATTTCACGAGGGCCCTGTCGGCACTGCCCTCATCCGTGTTCAGCTTCGATACAGAGACCTGTGCAGGGTTACAACGACGCTCAAAATTTTCATCGATATCAAGTACAAAAGCCCGACCACCGGTCATGCCGGCAGCAAAATTGGCACCGGTGCGCCCTAGTACGACAACAGTGCCTCCGGTCATATACTCACAACCATGATAACCAACCGCTTCTACCACGACGGTCGCACCGGAATTACGTACCGCAAAGCGTTCACCGGCTTGCCCTGCCGCATACAATTCACCTCCGGTGGCACCATATAAGCAGGTGTTGCCTATGATGGCACTGCGTTTGGCAACGATCTCCGAATCCTCGGTGGGTGAAATGGCAATTCGCCCGCCGCTCATACCCTTGCCAACATAGTCATTGGCATCACCGTACAGACGGAGATGCATTCCCTTCGTTGCCCAAACACCGAAACTTTGCCCTGCAGAACCGGTAAAGGTGAGACTGTATTGTGCGCCGTTCAATCCATCTTGGCCATAACGCCGGGCTATTTCTCCAGCCAGACTGGCACCGACAGAACGATCAAAATTGTGGATTTCAAACGACTGATCCGCACTTTCACATTTCTCAAGTGCCGTTGCAAACCCGGCTACAATGCGTGCATTGAGTTCACCACGGTCATGCGGATGGTTTCGCATCCCCTGGTAGCCGCCACCCTTTAAACCGGCGGCACCCGCGCTGGCAAGAATTGGATCGAGATCGATGCAAGCTTGCTTAGCGGTCAGCGGTTCTATTTTTTCAAGCAGGTCACTGCGCCCTATGATGTCTTCAAGTTTCTCAAACCCAAGATATGCCAGGTGTTCGCGCACTTCCTCTGCAATAAATCGGAAATAGTTCATCACCAGTTCGGGCAAGCCGTGAAAGTGTTCACGACGAAGTTGTTCATCCTGGGTGGCAATACCGGTCGCACAGTTGTTCAGATGACAGATTCGAAGGTATTTGCAACCCAGCGCCACCATCGGACCCGTACCGAAACCAAAGCTGTCAGCACCGAAAATTGCACCCTTGATCACATCAAGACCTGTTTTCAGGCCGCCATCCACCTGCAGGCGGACACGTTCGCGCAGACCGTTAGCCACCAACGCGTGGTGCGCCTCGGGTAAACCGGTCTCCCAGGGTGAACCTGCATACTTCACCGAAGTTAACGGGCTGGCACCGGTGCCGCCATCATGTCCGGCAATCGTTATGCAGTCCGCATAGGCCTTGGCAACACCGGCGGCAATGGTACCAACACCGCGCTCGGCGACCAGTTTCACGGATACCATCGCATCAGGGTTGATCTGTTTAAGATCGAAAATCAGCTGGGCAAGGTCCTCAATTGAGTAAATATCATGATGCGGTGGCGGTGAAATCAGGGTTACACCAGGAACCGCATGACGCAAGGCGGCGATGTGAGCTGATACTTTGTGACCGGGAAGTTGCCCGCCTTCACCCGGCTTGGCCCCCTGTGCAACCTTGATCTGCAGGATATCGGCGTTGACCAGGTAGTGCGCGGTCACACCGAAACGACCTGATGCAACCTGCTTGATACGTGAGTTGCGATTGCTGTTGAAACGCGCAGGATCCTCACCGCCCTCACCGGAATTTGAATGACCACCCAGCGTATTCATGGCAACAGCCAGTGCCTCATGGGCCTCGGGTGACAATGCACCTATCGACATGGCTGCGGTATCAAAACGCGGAAACAGGGATTTGGCCGGCTCAACATTCTCAATTGGTGCGGGTTCTTCGGCCTGTTGTAGTCTTAACAGGTCGCGCAGTGCCGCCGGTTGCCGTTGATTGACCAGGCGTGAAAATATCTCGTAATCCTGCTGCTTGCCGCTTTGCACTGCTTTTTGCAGCGAAGTGACAACGTCCGGATTATAGGCATGGAACTCACCATTCCACGTAAATTTCAGCAGGCCCCCCTGGGTAATGGGCTGGCCGAAATTCCAGGCAGCCTGGGCAAGTGTATGCTGATCAGCTTCGATCTCCCGGAATCCGGCACCACCGATATTACCCGCAGCACCCGGGCAGCAAATGTCCGTTATCTCATCACCCAGACCCATGACCTCAAATAATTGCGCACCACGGTAACTGGCAACGCAGGAAATACCCATTTTAGACAGAATCTTAAGCAGACCTTTACGCACACCACGTCGATAGTTCTTACGGTGTTGCAGCAGATCACCCTTAAGTGCACCGCGGGTATGCAAATCATTGATAACCTGAAATGCCAGGTAGGGATAAACGGCGGTTGCGCCAAGACCTAACAATACCGCGAAATGATGCGAATCACGTGCAGTTCCGGTCTCGACAACTATGTTGCAATCACACCGCAGACCATCTGCTATCAGGCGCTGGTGCACAGCACCGGTAGCCAGCGCTGCGTGCATGGGCAGTTTGTCTTGGTCGATATCACGATCAGTGAGCACGATCATGACCACACCATCGTCCACAGACTCTGAAACCTCATCACAGAGCCTTGCCAAGGCTGCGTGTAATCCTTCCTGCGGATCATAATTAAGACTGAACGTCTGCTTGCGATACCAACGCTGATCCAACTCAAGTAGCTTTCGGTATTTGACAACATTCAGCACCGGCCATGGCAATACAACACGGTGGGCCTGGGTGCTGGTCTCCTGAAAAATATTATGTTCTCTGCCAAACAGGGTCTCAAGTGACATGGCAGATGCTTCCCGCAATGGATCAATCGGGGGGTTGGTCACCTGGGCAAACTGTTGACGAAAGTAATCATAGACAGGCCGCGACTGGCGTGACAAAACGGCAATCGGTGTGTCATCACCCATTGAGCCCGTCGCTTCCTCGGAGTTTTCAGCCATCACCCGGATTACATGCTCACGTTCCTCATTACTGATGCCGAAAAGCTTTTGAAATACCGGCAGGTCCTGGCTGGCCTCTTTCATGTAGACCTGTGCCGCGGTTTCTTCCTGTTCGTCATTGTTTGAGATACGGATGATATTCTCGGCCAGCCAGTCACCATATGGGTGGCGTGACTTGAGGGCGTGGTCAACTTCACGTGAACGCCAGACGTTGCCAAGCTGCGTGTCAACGACAAACATCTCACCCGGTCCAACACGGCCTTTCTCGACCACATCGGCTTCTGCGTAGTCCCAGACACCGACTTCTGATGCCAAGGTTACCCAGTTGTTTTTTGTGATGACGTAACGTGCCGGGCGCAAACCATTTCGATCAAGGTTGCAGGTGGCCACACGGCCATTGGTCATAACGATACCGGCAGGACCGTCCCAGGGCTCGACATGCATCGAGTTAAATTCGTAGAACGAGCGTAATTTTGGGGCCATATCAGGCTCAGCCTGCCAGGCTGGCGGAATCAGAATACGCATGGCACGGAAAACATCCATACCACCGGCAAGAAACAATTCCAGCATATTGTCCAGTGAGGATGAATCCGAGCCCTCCTGATTGACCAGGGGCCGGATTGTTTGCAGATCGGGTAACAACGGAGTCTGGAACTTGGGTGTACGCGCCTCTGACCAGCTACGATTGCCTTCGATTGTGTTGATTTCGCCATTGTGCGCGAGGAAACGGAAGGGCTGAGCATATCTCCAGTTTGGTAAGGTATTGGTTGAAAAACGCTGATGAAACAGGCAGATAGCGCTTTTAAGCCTAGGATCTTTCAGGTCGAGGTAGAACTCCGGCAGGTTTTCGGGCATGACCAGGCCCTTGTAAACCGCGGTCAGATTGGAAAAAGCCGCCACATAGAACATCTCATCCGGTTGATCCAGTTTCATGTTTTCAGCGGCGGCCATGCGCCGCGCGACAAAAAGTCGGCGCTCAAGGTCGTGGGAGGCCCAGCCCGGTGGTGCATTGACGAACACCTGCTCAATACATGGCATGGAATCGAGGGCCGCCTGACCACAAACCAAAGGATTGGTTGGCACACTGCGCCAACCGGCAATACTTAATGTCTGATTTTTAATATGTCTTTTGAGAATTTTTCGTGAACGCGCCGCTATTTCGGGATCAGCGTTCATAAACACCATACCGACTCCGAAGACCCGGCCCAGCCTCATACCCTGTTCTTTTGCCACCTTCTTGAAAAACGACTTTGGAAATTGCATCAGCACACCACAGCCATCGCCGGTTTTGCCGTCGACCGCAATAGCACCACGATGCGTCATTCGGGCCAGTGCCTTACAGGCTGTACTGATCAACTCGTGACTGGTCTTTCCATGTTGGTGGGCAATGAGCCCAAAACCGCAACTGTCTTTTGCCCGCTCTGGACGGTACAGGCCCTGGATGTGATCACGTTGTTCCATATTTTGGTGTTCTGCCGGTCAGTGTTGAGTTAAACGTCCCCCGCATTTAGCACGCTGTAGTCTTTTTGCGGCGGAACCTCCTATCCTACACGGTGACGGCTTTTTGGAAAGCCCCTTTTAGGGGCAAAATCGGGAATTCGAACATAATATGCCCTGATTTCACTGTTTTGCTAAACAAACAGTCACTTATAAGCAGGATGCCCGGAAAACTGTAAATTGGCGGGGTACGTGGACACCCAATGCAGATGACAGCGTACGCCAGTTTATTAGCAACAGGATCCTGAAAGTCAGAAGTGGGCAGTATGGTTCGATGGTCTGTATATCAAAAAGGGCAGAAAAAAAGAGTAAGGCTTGAGAAAAAGCCTCCCGCTTTTGCAGGAGGCCTTCAATAAAGAAACGTGATTACCTGGCGTTTCAGCCTGGTTTTCAGTCCACGCGTCTTACCGTTACACGGGCAACCGGGTTTCTCCAGTCATAATCAGAAGCATTGAGGTCTCCCTCGCCACTAATACCACGGCTGATATGCACGAAACCTTCGGCCAGACCATCAGAGAATGGCTCACCCATACATTGCGGGCCGGGTATATTGGTACACAATTCATCATTCATTTCACTTCCGGCATCATAAGCCAGTGCCTTACTGGCAGCGTGCCTGCGTGGCAGTGGCATCGAGTTAATGGCTACAAAGGTGTCATTGGTCGGTAACAACATTCCCGCCAGGCTAAGCCGATTGTAGCGGCGATTACCGGTAACATATACCGTCACGGATTCACCTGGATCAATTAATGGGTCGTCATTCGGGGTGATTCCGCTGGTGTTTGTATCCATTACATACCGCGGAAGGCTATCCAACAGCATTTGCAGGCCGCCGGTCGCGCCACCCTCTGCCAGGTCTGCAAGTTCAGGCGAAGGCGCTTCACCCAGCTTAAAGAAACTCACGTCACGCGTATGTGTGGCGACCAAAACAGGTGTGAAAATCTGGCCGGCTGTAATGTTGGTGATTGTTACAGCATAGGTACGCGCCGAGGGGCTACCGTGACCGTTATGGTTACCATTGTCGTTGTCACCGGCAAATGCCGTTGCTGACAACAACAAACTACCTGTTACCAGGGCTTTAGAAATATTCATACTGATGCTCCTCAAATATTGTTCATCGAAAAGGCAGTTGGCGATGACCGCTCTGCCAGCGTGATACATTCTGCACCGGCAGATTCACGCAGCTATCACGGCTGCGTTCCTTTTGAAATACGCAGATACTCACGCAAGCACCTGTTTTTATTCAAATCAGCCGGACCAGTAAATTCTCACTGTGATACTTTCGTTAGAAATCGGGTCTATCTTTGCTAACCATGGGAGAAGAAATGGAAACCGCAGTGGAAAAGCGCCGTATCCTGATAGTTGAAGACGAACGAGATATTGCCAGCCTGTTGGAGTTGCATCTCAATGATGCCAATTTTGATGTGAGTCTGGCCGCTGACGGTCATGAGGGCATGCACCTGGCCTTTAGCCGTCAATGGGATCTGGTCATTCTCGACATTCGATTGCCGGGGCCCGACGGACTGACCATCTGCCGCGCATTGCGACGCGAAATGGCCTATGTTCCCATCCTGATGCTGACATCCAAATCTTCTGAACTTGACCGCGTACTGGGTCTGGAGTTGGGCGCAGACGATTATGTCACCAAACCATTTTCTGTCTCGGAACTGGTCGCCCGGGTAAAAGCCATTTTCCGTCGGATTGAGTCAGTCGAAAAACGCTTTCCGGGCAGTGCGGAATTCCTGCGCATCAATGACCTGGTAATTGATACCAGTGGACGCGAGGTCAGAAAAGGTGAAGATGACCTGTCCCTGACAGCGCGTGAATTTGACCTCCTCTTACACTTTGCCCGTCACCCGGGACAGGTCTTTTCCCGTGCACAACTGCTCGACAGTGTCTGGGGTTATGGTCATGAGGGTTATGAACACACGGTAAATTCACACATTAACCGCTTGCGTGCAAAAATAGAAACCGACCCGGCGCACCCGCAATTGATCGTTACCAGTTGGGGTATAGGATACAAATTTGACGCCACGCCAACACCGTCGCCGAATGCCGACCCGCCCTCCCGGGCGGGGCTTTCCAATGTGACCCCCTTGCGACGCCACCTATAAATAAGTGACTTATAAACAATATGAAATCATTATTTGCCAAGCTTTCATTCGCACTTTTTTTGGTTGTTACCCTGCTCGGTAGCGGTTTCTTCCTGATCGAACGCTACAGCACACAAAACTATTACGAAGAAATTACTCAACGACTCAACTCTTCCATTGCCATGTACGTGACGGGTGAGCGCCAATTGATGGAGGATTTTGTTGTTAATCGCGAGGCCCTGTCATTACTGGCGCAACAGGCAATGATCATCAACCCCACGGTTGAAGTTTTCCTGCTCGATACCGAGGGCAACATACTGGCACATGCTTTTCCACCGGAAAGCATCGTTCAAAACAGGGTCGACCTGTCACCGGTAAAAGCCCTGATCGGCGGCAATGTTGAGATGCCCCTGCGAGGTACAGATCCGCGTAACCTTGACCGTGAAAAAATATTTTCGGCGTTCCCGGTCATGCACAAAGAGGTGCTACAAGGTTATTTATACGCAGTACTTGGTGGGGCCAAATACGATGAACTGGCCAATGCCATCCGCCACAGTTATGTCCAGCGTCTCAGCGTGGGGGCGCTGCTGGCAATCGTGCTTGGTGCTTTCCTTATCGGTTTGCTGGTTTTCTGGTTGTTCACACGCAGGCTCAGTCTGCTCACTACCAATGTCAAAGCATTTACTGACTCGGGTTTCGGCGAAAACGCCATAAATTCAATACCCGGCAGAACCCTGCTCGGAAAGAACCTTCAAACGATCCCTGCCAACCACAGGGCAGATGAAATCGGTCAACTGGAATTCGCTTTTAGCGCCATGGCAAATAAACTGTACGAACAGTTTGAATCCCTTAAAAAGACTGATCAGCTTCGTCGCGAACTGGTGAGTAATGTCTCCCATGACCTGCGCACACCGCTGGCCTCAATGCATGGTTATGTTGAAACCCTGTTGATAAAAAATGATGCATTAAGCCCGGAAAAGCGCCGCGAGTACCTGGAGGTAGCCCGCAAACATACGCAGCGTCTTGGTGAGTTGATAGGTGACCTTTTTGAACTGTCGAAACTCGACTCAGCCAGTATCCACCCCTCCGTAGAGGCCTTTTCACTCGCAGAACTGCTACACGATACGGTCCATGATTTCGGTCTGGATGCTGAAAGACGCAATGTGAACCTGACCATCGAAGCGCCCGATGACCCCAGCACCGTATATGCGGATATCGGGCTAGTGCAGCGGGTACTTGAAAACCTGATCCGAAATGCCCTCAAATTCACACCAACCGGCGGCAAAATCAGCATCCGCCTGGACAAAAAACCCGGCGCGGTCGCAGTTGCAATTGAAGACACCGGTTGCGGTATTGCAGAAAAAGATCTGGAACATGTATTTGATCGATTCTACCGGGCAGAAAATACCACGCAGGAAAGCACCAACGGCGCTGGACTGGGGCTGGCTATCGTACGCAAGATTCTTGATTTACACGGAAGCCGCATCACCGTCAGCAGCGAGCTCGACAGGGGAACCTGCTTCGAGTTCGACCTGCCGACCAAGGCGGCCGCATAATCAGTTGAGTCTGGTTCGTTCTAAACTAAGCAGTGGGGGCGCTGGGACGGGTATTGTCTTACCAGGACACGCTCAAGCACATCCCTGTGGCGCTCGATACTCGGCTTCCTGCCTCGTACGGTCCTGGTAAGACAATACTCGCCCCAGCTTCAGGTCTATAGCAGGTAGAGGTTTCCTTCTGACCGCAACCGGGCCCGGTCCTGCTTCCAACTGGGGTTGAGTCGCGCCAACAACGCATAAAATTTCTTGCCATGGTTCATCTCTTTCAGATGACACAACTCATGTGCGATTACAGAGTCCAAAACTGGCAAGGGTGCTTTGATCAAATGCGTATTCAGCTTGATCACTCCGCTGGATGAACAGTTACCCCAGGTGCGTTTCATTCTTCTCAACTTCAATGGTATTGGTCTGTCGTCCAGCCATTCTGCCCTGGCCGCGACCGTCTGCATGCGTGCGCTGAACACTTTCCGTGCCTGCTTGAGGTACCAGCCCTGTAATGCAAGCCGGATATTTTCGGGATCACGCTGCCTGGTGCTCACCCGCAATTCGTTTTCGCTAAAAACCACACTGGTTTTCGACCCCAATGCCGGACTAACTACCAGGGGGTAACGCTCTCCAAGATAGAAATGCAGTTCACCATTTGTATAGAGCACAGGTTGTCGTTGCCGCTGACGGGCCCTGATTAGAAAAC
>RCNE010000399.1_pt1 | contig 25226 bp, 17 predicted proteins | sample 2041361 | NCBI WGS metagenome assembly RCNE01 (sample SAMN09708229, study PRJNA481090) | Marine sediment metagenome, whole genome shotgun sequencing project. | reverse complement strand
CAAAAGTAAATCCTTCCAGGATCAATTTTCTGTTATTTGCCTCATCATTTATAATATAGGTCAAAAAAGGGCCTGCCATGGGATAATTTTGAATTTCCCAGATCCCTCTTACTTCTGCTGCCTTTTTCCCTGAAATCTCCGTTGGGAAAACATAAGGAGCAAATGCCTTCTCGGTGACCATATAGGTTGTTTTATTGGGTATATCTGGTCCCGGGATATACATTTTACCAATAGAATCCATCATCTTTACAATATCTTTGACGAAAGTGGAATCATTTTCAAAACTGTCCCAGGGCATAGCGTAGACAATTATGTTCATTGTGCCTTTGGGAATTTCACGGTCTATCCAAATAAAATTATCTTCTTCTTTCCCAACCTTATAAATTGATGGTAGCCTAAGAGAAATATCAAATTTGGATTGCAATATTGTATCTTTATTAAGAGAGCGTAAAAATCTTTTTTGTGCCTCTTCCATTTCTGTGCTTTTGAAAGACGCAATGATTTTATCAGCCCCGGCATCCAGATTATTAATGAGTTCTTCTTCCGTTCTCCCTTTAATTACACCAACCTTTTGAGGTGTCGCATACAAATCGGTTTTTATGTGTGCCAAATCCAGGCTGTCTAAACTAACGTGTAAAACGGAACGTCTATGACGTGTCATCCCCGTAAATACCTTAGGGGGCATGTGTTCCAAAGAAAATTGAGGTTCGTCCCAGGTAAGTCCTACTATAGGTTCAGCAAAATGTTCCCTTACTTTGTCACCCACCGTTCCTTCCCAAAGTTCATTATCCATGACTACAGCGAGCGAATTAATTGCACCAACCGAAACAGGTTTATATGCCTTTTTATTTTTATCGTTACAGGAAATTAGAATAAGAAAAGTTAAAAGTAGTGTTCCAAAGTATTTCATATATTTTATTTTAGGATGAACAATCGCACAGTTTCAATTTTGTGCCTGGCTGCAGATTGTTACCGCTAATACCGTTCCATTGTCGTAATTTATCAATGGTAATTCCGGGATATTTTCTGGAGATAGTCCATAATGAATCCCCTTCTTTTACAGTGTGAACTTTAGAATCACCTGAAAAACTAACTGCGGGAGTAGATTTTATTGATGTTTTTTTATTTGAAGAAGCCGCGGTTACCGGCTTTCTGGGATATATGGTGAGTCGCTGACCAATTCTTAAATTATTACTTCTAAGGCCGTTCCATTTTTTAATTTGGCTAACTCCAACACCATAACGCTCAGCTATTCTCCCCAGATAGTCCCCGCTTCTTACCCTATATCGAATTCTGTCATTTGCTGTAACCAATTTCGGTAAGGCGCTTTCTTTACTCTTATTTTCTTTTTCCGCGAATGCATAAATAGCTGCCTCGTTGGCTACAAATTTACCAATAGCATCTTTTGGGAGACGTAAGAAATACTCTTTGCCTTTTATTTTGGGAATAATATCTAGTTTGTATGAAGGATTAAGCACTTTTAATTCTTCATTACTTACGCCGACCAGCTTTGAAATTTGATCAAAAGTAATCAGCTTTTTGACATGAACCGTATCAGTTTCAAAATAAGCCCGTTCAGCCTTATTTAACTTTATTCCATGCTCGCTTGCATACTCAAACAAATACATAGTGGCTAAAAATGCTGGTACGTAACCCGCTGTTTCTCTGGGAAGATTCCTTCTTATATTCCAATAATTCGTATAACCGCCCGATCTTCTAATAGCCTTATTTACATTCCCGGGGCCTGAATTGTACGCAGCCAAAGCTAGATCCCAGTCCCCAAAGGTTTGATAAAGTTTAGATAGATATTTACATGCAGCTGCAGTTGATTTTATGGGATCGCTGCGCTCATCTACATAACTACTTACATCCAATCCGTACATCTTGCCTGTACTATACATAAACTGCCAAAGACCCGTGGCACCAACTCTTGACTTTGCCCTGGGGTTTAATGCAGACTCCACGATTGCCAGATACTTTATTTCCAATGGAATATTATAATTATCCAATTCCTGCTCAAACATGGGAAAATAAAACTGGCTTGCTGTAATCATGCGCTCCATAAATTCATGCTTTCGCAACAAAAAAGACTGAATTACTCTTTCCAGTGAAGGGTTATATGCAATGTTAAAAGGAGTTTTTTGATTAAGTAATTCCAATCGTTCCTTTAAGACATCAGTATCAATGGTAAGCTGTTTTAAGGAGTCCATATCCAGATTTGAGACATAATTATACATGTCGTCATAAAGGCTTGCGTTTTCATAAAGTTCCTTCATCCATAAACTGTCGTATTTAGCAGCCCTGGAATTATCCTTAAGGTTGTAGCCCTCACTTACCGTACTAGATTCAATTGAATTGTCCTTTTCTGTCAAGGTTTCCCCGAATACAGCATTCAGGTTAATTGGTTTTTGGATTATTTCAACCTTTTCTTTAGTCGATTTGTCCAATGAGGATGTGGCTTCCAAAATAGGAGATGTGTCTTGTTTTTGTGCCAACAAGGGCCCAACAAAAACAAGAAGAAAAACGTAAAGAATGATTTCTTTATTTGCGGTCATAAATCTGATTTTTGGCTGTAGGGTGTAAGCGAAAATCGCATTTTTTTATGAAACATTAAAATAATGCTTCCTAAATTATTTTTAAAAAACAAAAATACCCGTTTATCGATAACGCCTTTAAGCCTCTAATATTGCCGCAATTCCAGGTAGAGATTTACCCTCCAGGCTTTCTAACATAGCACCTCCGCCAGTAGATACATAGCTTACTTTATCTTCAAACCCAAATTGTTTTACAGCGGCTACTGAATCTCCTCCTCCAACCAATGAAAATGCCCCATTTCTCGTGGCTTCGTCAATAAAATTCCCTACAGATATGGTGCCTTTTGCAAAGCTCTCCATTTCAAAAACGCCTACTGGACCATTCCACAGTATTGTTCTGGAAGAAAGTATAACTTCTTTAAAGAGCTCTAGAGTTTTTGGTCCGGCATCCAATCCCTGCCAGCCATCAGGGATTTCATCAACGGCCACAATTTTTGTGTTTGCATTATTATTAAAGTCATCAGCAGCTATGACATCCACCGGAAGATGAATCTGAACTCCCAATTCTTTAGCTTTCTTAAGTATGGATAGGGCAAGATCCATTTTATCATCTTCACATATTGAATTTCCTACTTTACCTCCTTGTGCTTTTATAAAAGTATAGGTCATCCCTCCCCCAATAATCAAGTGATTTATTTTGCTCAGGATATTTTCAATAATAGTGATTTTAGAGGAGACCTTAGCGCCTCCAAGTATTGCTGTTACCGGTTTTTCTCCCGTTTTCATAACCTTATCTATGGCCTTGATTTCTTTTGCCAACAGGTAACCAAAACATTTTTTATCAGGAAAAAAACCTGCCACTACTGTTGTAGAAGCATGAGCTCTGTGCGCTGTACCAAAGGCATCATTGACAAATATATCTCCTAAGTGTCCCAATTGTTCCGCAAAGGACGCGTCACCTTTTTCTTCTTCAGGATAAAATCGAAGATTCTCCAGTAAAAGCACTTCTCCATTTTCCAATTCTGCTGCTGCTCTCTCCGCCTTTTCACCCACACAGTCATCTACAAACTTCACCTGAACACCTAAGACTTCTGAAACTTTATTACAAATATGCGATAATGATAAGGAAGCATTTCGTTCTCCTTTAGGTCTCCCAAGATGACTCATAAGAATAGCGCTTCCGCCGTCTTCCAGGATTTTTATTATCGTTGGTTTGGCTGCCTCAATTCGATTTGTATCCGTTACATTAAAGTCACTATCTAATGGAACATTAAAATCTACTCGAACTAAAGCTTTTTTATTTTCAAAATTAAAATCATCTACTGTTTTCATTCGGAATAATTGTTTTGAGAATGGCAAATGTAAAGATTAATACAATTCAGTTAAAGGCGGCTCCAATAATTTATTGTTAGATAATCAAATGTCCTATATTTGAAGGTATGTTATTTAAGGATATTCTGGGGCTTTCTCATATTAAAAATCATCTTTGGTCAACTGCTGATTCCGGGCGCATACCACATGCACAATTATTTGTAGGTCCCGAGGGTAGTGGCACTCTTGTATCCGCACTGGCTTATGCTCAATATTTATTGTGTAAGAATTCAGGTGGTGAGAACATTCCAATAGAAGATTCATGCAACCTGAAATGTACTTCTTTATCCCATCCAGATTTACACTTCGCATTTCCCGTTTCCAATTCAGACAAAGTAAAATCGCATGCTGTAAGTAATAATTATTTGCAAGAATGGCGACAATTTGTAAAAGAACAGCCTTATGGAAATCTTTTTGATTGGTACCAACTTATTGGTATTGAAAAAAAACAAGGGCAAATTGGGGTTGACGAAGCTTATGATATTGTAAAAAAACTCGCCTTAAAATCCTATGAAGGTGGATATAAAATAATGGTTCTCTGGATGGCTGAAACTATGAATATTACCGCTTCAAATAAGCTGCTAAAATTAATTGAAGAGCCTCCGGATAAGACTGTATTCATATTAATTGCTGAAGATGAAGAACAGATCCTGCAAACGATACGTTCCAGATGTCAGATATTACACTTTCCTCCATTATCTGAAGATGCAATTGCCGCTGCTTTGATAGAAAAAGGGCTAATGAGAGAAGAAGCTTTAAGAGTTGCCCATGAAGCGAATGGAAATTTTAACAAAGCCATGGATCTTATGAACAAAGATTCTGAAGAATTAATTTTTGAAAAGTGGTTTGTACAATGGGTACGAAGTGCATTTAAAGCAAAAGGTAATAAAGCGGCTATTCATGAATTAATTCTCTGGAGTGAAGAAGTTGCCAAAACCGGAAGAGAAACACAGAAAAAATTTCTAAAGTATTGTTTGGCCGTAATGAGACAGGCTATGCTGTTGAATTATAATGTCAAAGAATTGGTCTATATGCGCATTCATATTGACGGCTTTCAGCTTGAGAAATTTGCCCCTTTTATCCACGAAGAAAATATAATGTCTATAGTAAATGAATTGGAAGAAGCTATATATCATATTGAGCGCAACGGGAATTCAAAAATTATACTGACGGATTTATCCATAAAACTAACTCGTCTATTGCATAAACGAGCAGCCCAATCAATATAATCTAACTCAAATGCTTGATTATAAAATAGTTAAATAAAATATATTATGGAAATCATCCTGAATAATGCGGCCGCCATTTTAATCTTACTATTCCTCATAATTACTTTTTTACAAAGCGGGATTGATAAGATAATTGATTGGAAAGGTAATCTGGGTTGGTTGCAAGGACATTTTAAGGATACACCACTAAAAGACCTGGTTTCTTTACTGCTGGCTACGATACTTCTTACGGAAGTAGCTGCAGGCGCAATATGTGCAGTAGGACTTTGGCGACTAATTTTTATCGGAGAAGGCACTATTGCTCTTTATGGGGCTATCTTGTCCTGTATAGCCTTACTTATGCTGTTATTTGGTCAAAGAATTGCTAAAGATTATGATGGGGCAAGAACCATTGCAATCTATTTTATTCCTGCAATTTTCCTTGTTTTTCTGCTACAGCCTTAGATCTAAATCAAAATTAATACACCAGATTAACGGTTTTTTTGGCTTTAAAGAAATCTTCTTGTAAGTGCTTCATTCGTAATTAAAGCCTTAATATCAATTCTTGTACTTCTCGTTTAGGATTTTTAAAACGTCCTGTGTAAGATCCTTGGCGTCAGTTCCATAAAGCACACTACCGCCATCTCCACCGCTTAGGATATAAGTAAAGCCATTACTTTTCCCAAAACCATTAATCTCCTTCTTTACTTTACCTATCAAGCTATCCATTTCTATTTGACCTTCAGATTGCATTTGTTGTTCTTCCTGCTGCAATTGCTGGCCCATTAACTGTCCTCTTTGTTGTAACAAACCGTACTCTTCCTGGGCTTGGGTTTGGGGCATGCTTTGAGCTTTGGTTTGAAACGCTTGTGCTTCTACTTGAAATGCCTGAGAAATACTGTCTCGTCTTTTATTTAGTACTTCTGCTTTAATCTTATAGCTGGCTTCGATATCGATTTTTTCCTGATAACCATCCATCAATTCTACGTTATCAACAAAGCCAATTTTATTTTGCTCACAAGCTGCTGCTACGACTAAAAAAATCGCTAAAACTATTTTCTTCATTTGGTTCCTAAATTTAGGAGGCAAAAATAGTAAAGGTTTTTGTAATGATTTGAGTTTTATTCAAAAATTTGCCCCGCTGCTCATAAATGAGCATCAGTCCTCTTCCCTAACGGTTTAATCAAATAATAGAAATTATTTATGATAAATTAAAAATTATATGCGTATTATCTATTATTGCTAAAGTTATTTAATCTCTTATAATTGATAAATTACAAGCCCCTTAAGGAAAAATATACTGAGTTGAATAATATGCGCTTAAATCGCATTAAAACGCTTTTTCATCCATTTTAAGGACATAAAGAAGAGATGAATACTCTTTTGTCTTCCACGCCAATATATTTGATTTGAGTCCTACTAAAAATGCTCGTAAGAAATTGCCCTTACCGCGTTTATATTTTTCGGAAAGTAAAGAGACATAAAAGGAATCGAATATCATGGGCTTTATCCTTAATACCTTCATCCCATTTTTAGCAAAAAGTTTTTTAATAGATAATTGAGAGAAATGCGAAAGATGTCTGGGAACATCATAAGCTGCCCAATATTCTTTATAATATTTAGCATCATAAGATTGGAAATTTGGAACTGCCAGGATCAAGGTCCCATTCCCATTTAGAAGGGATCCTATTTTGCTTATCTGCAATTCCAAATCAGGCAAATGCTCAAGAACATGCCACAGAGTGATTACCTGAAAACCTTGTTTCCCAAGAAGGTCGATGTTTTCCCTGAGTTCCAATCCTTTATTTATTGCCAAGTCCCTCGCCTTCTTATTGGGTTCAATTCCATATGCGTCCCAGCCACTATTCTTTGCAGATTCCAGGAAAGAACCAGTACCCGATCCAATATCTAATAGTGTTTTGTCCGAAGTGGTATATTTATTAATTAGGCTGATCTTTTTTCTAAGGTTGTACTGTTTAATATATTGATAGAGCTTTTCAACTAAAGTTTTTGCGACATCTGTATGAGAAATATAATCTTCGCTATCATAATAATTTTCGAGATCCTTTGGTTCAGGGTGTGTTCGTAACATATTTAATTCCGGATCCAATAATAATTCGAATTCTTCACCGGAAACCGCAAAATCTTTTGTCTTTAAAAATCTCTTCATGTTTAATTAGTATCGCCTGGTATTTCTTTTTGCATTTCGAAGATAGTCTAAAACCTTCTCTTGAAAAAACGATTTTATATTAGGTGAGGCTCCCCGAATACCTGATACCTTTCGGGCTTTAAGTATTGCGTTTTGAATTTTTAAGTGAAATCCAATCCAGACTTTAGTAGTATAAGCCGATTTTCCATATTTAAGATGCCAAATGGTATAGTTTAATTTAAGTTCCACGTGGAACAATTCTTATCTATCTACCCATATATACAAGTAAGACGCTTATATCACTAGGTGATACCCCGCTTATTCTGGACGCCTGAGAAATTGTTGCAGGTTGTATATTCGTCAGCTTTTCCCTGGCCTCAAAGGAAAGAGATTTCAACTTACTATAGTCGAAGTTTTCCGGAATTTTAATGTTTTCCAATCGTTGAAGTTTGTCCGCATTATTTTTTTCTTTAGCTATGTATCCGGCATATTTTACCTGGATCTCAGCCTGCTCCAATACTTCTCTATTTAAGTCATTATTATTTACATAATTCGAAACCTTTTCGAGTTTTAACATATGTGACATTGTTACCCCTGGCCTGGAAAATACTTTAAACATCTTATCTGACTGTTTAACCGGTGCCGAAGATACATCCTCTAAAATTGGGTTAATCTGCTCAGGATTAAAGCTAGTGTTTTTAAAAAACTTAATAAAATCATTAGATTTTTTTTCCTTTTCTCTCATTGCGAAAAGACGTTCCTCTTTTGCAAGTCCTATTGCATAACTTTTTGGGGTAAGCCTTAAATCAGCATTATCCTGTCGCAGGAGGGTTCTGTATTCGGCCCTTGAAGTAAACATCCTATAAGGTTCTTCAGTGCCTTTAGTAATAAGGTCATCTATTAAAACACCAATATAAGCCTCATCTCTTTTTAAAATAAAGGGCTCATTTTCATTTATTTTTAAATGTGCATTTATGCCGGCCATTATGCCTTGAGATGCTGCTTCTTCATATCCTGTGGTGCCATTAATCTGCCCGGCAAAATAGAGGTTTTGAAGCAGTTTGGTCTCCAGGGTATGTTTTAATTGAGTAGGTGGAAAATAATCATATTCTATAGCATAACCGGGCCTGAAGAATTTTACACTTTCAAACCCAACCACAGATCTTAACGCTTTGTATTGTATATCCTCAGGCAATGAAGTAGAAAATCCGTTCACATAGACCTCCACAGTATGCCAACCCTCAGGTTCAACAAATATCTGGTGACTGTCCTTATCGGCGAACCGATTTATTTTATCCTCAATTGATGGACAATATCTTGGACCAATACTCTTGATTCTTCCATTAAACATCGGTGAGCGATCAAAACCCTCCTTTAATAATTCGTGCACTACGGCATTTGTATGCGTCATATGACAATCACGCTGTTCCGTTAAAGTATAAGATTCTAAAAATGAAAACTTTTCCGGATTTAAATCCCCCGGTTGTAGTATCATTTTTGAGTAATCTAAAGATCTCCCATCCACCCTGGGTGGGGTACCTGTTTTCATGCGACCGCTTTCAAATCCGAAATCTGTCAACTGCTCTGTAATACCGGTAGCTGATTTTTCACCTGCTCTGCCCCCTCCAAATTGCTTATCCCCTATATGTATAAGTCCATTTAGAAATGTGCCATTAGTAAGCACTACAGCGCTAGCTTTAATATCCACTCCCAATGAAGTTCTTACTCCTATCACTTTATCGCCTTCAACCAGCAATCCATTAACCATTTCCTGATAAAAATCAACTAGCGGGGTCTTTTCTAAAGCCAGTCTCCATTCTTCCGCAAAACGCATCCTGTCATTTTGTGCTCTTGGGCTCCACATTGCAGGACCTTTAGATTTATTCAGCATCTTAAATTGTATTGCCGATTTATCCGTAATAACCCCACTATAACCGCCCAACGCATCAATCTCTCTAACAATTTGTCCTTTAGCTATTCCTCCCATAGCCGGATTACAGGACATTTGTCCTATAGTCTGCAAATTCATTGTTACCAGCAAAGTTTTTGAGCCTAAATTTGCTGCCGCCGCTGCAGCCTCAGCTCCAGCATGACCACCCCCTACAACAATTACATCATAACTCTTTTCAAACATCTTTTCACTTATTGTTTCACGTGGAACATATTAATTTTTTCATCCTCCTTCGCCTTCATTTCTTCTTTCTCATTTTTGCTTTTATCATTGTAGCCTAACAAGTGTAATACTCCATGAGCCATAACCCGCAGCAATTCCTTATTAAAATCCTCATCGAATTTAACAGCATTTTCTTTAACCCGATCTACTGAAATATAAATCTCACCTGAAATAACATCCTCTTCCGAATAGTTGAAAGTAACAATGTCGGTATATGTATCGTGTCCTAAATATTCTTGATTTAGCTTTATCAAATACTCATCAGAACAAAATATATAACTCAAATCACCCAAATGGGCCTTTTCGCCTACCAAAATATTATTAATCCAACTGGTATAATTCTTTCTATCCTCTAAACCAAACTTAGTTTCATAATGAAAATTAATCATCGCTTCTAAAATAACTCCTTACCCTTTCCTGATAATTTTGCCGCAAAGGTAATGCTTGCCTGTTTAAAATCTCAATTTCATTTTTATAATTCTTAAGTACATCGGGCCTTGTTAAAACAGGGTTTTGAAACTGTTTTGTGTTAGACTGACTCTCTCTTTCCTCCTTCTTGCCCTGTTTAAGCGCAGCATTCTCCAGTTTTAATAATTGATGCTCTATAAAATTCATTCTATCCAGTGTTCTTCGGGTTATTCCATTCTCCAGGAGGTCATTTTCAAAATCCTCCATTTGCTTAATGAGTTTTTTGGCAAGCGTTTTATCGCTGGCTTGTATCATGTCCTGTAATTGCTTTTCCAGTTGCTGTTTTAGATATTCCTGTTCTTTATAAATCTCATATATTTCCTTCATTTCCTCTTCACTTATACCTTCTTCTCCTCCTGCGCCATTTTCTCCATTTTTCCCCTTATCTCCTTTGCCCTTTATAGTGTCCCCGCTTTGGCCCTTATCACCTTCTTTACTTTTACCCTTATCACCTTGTTTCCCTTCCTGTCCTTTTTGACCAGGCTTTTGACCCTCGCCTTCTTTGCCTTCGCCTCCTCCTTCTCCACTTTCACCCATCTTACCCATTTTTTCTTTTAGTTCACCCTGCCCCTTGATTATGTCCGGTAGCTGAAATCCATCGTTGGGGTTCCCGGATCCAGATCCAGCCTTCATACTTTGCTGCATATTATCCAGTAGGTTGGCCAAAAAATTGGCCAGGCTATTTGAAGCATTCAAAACATATTGCTCGTAAGCTGCGCCTTGATATATCTTATTATCCGCTATGCTCTCAAGTGACTTATCTATATTGTAATAAACTTCAGTTATTTGTTCATTTACGAATTCAGACAATTCCGCCCTTCTTAAAGACAAGGCAAATAAACTATCATCTATATGTTCAAACAAATTTCGTAATTCCTTTTGTTTCCTGACGCTGCCAGAATAATTTGCCATATCAAAGTCTGAGCTTTCCAACTGATCATATAACCTTTCCTGCTTAAAAGAAAAAGTAACCAGGTTATCCAAAATTTGCCGTAACATCTCCGCGTCTTCAGTAATCGTCGACTCCCCACTCGAAGACCCCGAATCACTCAATTCCTCACTCATTTCCTGCATCTTCTGAGAGGCAGCTTTTTGTTTTTGTTTTGCTTTATTCGCAGATTCTTCCTGATTGCTGTCATTGGCAGATTGTTCATCGCCTTTATGTTTATTCAATTCATCCAAAGCCTTTCCCTGATCCTCTTTTATTCCCTCTTCTTTATTCTTATCTATTTTCAGATCAAGTGGCTTTTTAAGATCTTTATTGTCTTGTTTAAGTTCCTCCAGCTCCTTTGCTAGATTTTCGAACTCCTTATTCAATTCCTTCTGTAAATCAGAACTTAACCTATCAATTTCTATATCGGATAACACCTCTTGTTTCTTAGCCAATTTCTCCAAATCCTTAGCCAATTGCGCCGCCTTTTCCGTAACATAATATCGCTTTGTTAATTCTAATAGTTGTTCTAAATTTCTTTTACTGTTTTGTTGTTTCTTGCCCATTTCCTCCAAACGCTTTGACAATTCCTCCTTGTCTATTTTGTCCGCTACCTTATTGAGTTCTTCCAGCAGCTTTTCGTTTTTCCTAGCCTCTATTTCCTGGCGTTCAAGGCGTTCCATGAGCATTTTACTGAGTTTATCCTCCTTGTCGGACGATTCAAGATTATCCTTTAATTGTTTACTAAACTTTTGCATTAACTGCTCCTGATCTTGCTGCTTTTTTAAGAAGTCCTTTACTTGCATCTGATCATTGAAATTTAGGCTATTCTTCTCTTTTTGCTCCCGATTTATCTCCTTTAATGATTGTTCTTGTTTCTTAAATTTTTCCAAGGAATTATCCATGGCTTTTATTATGGCTTGTTGTACTTCTAATTCTTTGTTATTCAGCTCATTATTATCCAATATAGTTGTCGTAAACAATTGTGTTTTAGACGTCTTTCCGTTGTGAATTTCATCATTGTCCACTGCTTCAAAATAGTAAGTATAAGCTCGTCCTTCTTCCAGAGTTAATCCAGTAGGAAAAGTGTAATAAAACTGATTATAATTTGCATTCGGAGTCCCTAGCTTAAGAATTTTTTTATCCTTTTTATTATCGTCTGCATAGCAAATTAAATTAATTGATCTAACTCTATAATCATCTGAAGCCTCTCCTATGAAATAAGCCATATTGGGATTTAAGGAGTCCGTAACTTTCTTCGCGGAAATTGAAGGATACGCATCCTTAATTACACGAAACTGATAATCGAGTTTCTCATAGTTAGCAACATTCCTATTTGAAGTAGCTAAGGCATAATAAAACTCATTATAAATCGTCTTGCTAAGTGAAAATTTGTTTTGTTCATTCCTTAATGCAATAGTAGTGTCGTTGCTAATCAAAACAATTTCATCCGTATTAAGCCCTTCAAGTTTCCAGCTTACTCTTGTTCCTTCCGGAAAGGTTGCATTTCCGGTGCCTTTAAGGATATCTGAGGGTCTTTTAGTATATTCCGGATAATCCAAAGTAATTTCGAAGAATTGTATTGATGGTGTTTTCAAAGATTTCAATTCATAAATCCTTGAATCAACTTCGTTAGCCTTAAAAAAGAATTCCGTAGTAATTAAAGGAGCGGTAAAAGTATATTCATATAAATCATTAACCTTTTGCAGCAAGATTTCTTTCCCATTCACAACTATATAAACTTCTGTTGGCTTGACCTTCCCTTCAGTTGCTACCTGAATTGTAAAGCTACTGTCTTCCAAAACTTGCAAATCCCCCGATAATAGTCTGAAGACAAAAGGAGCAGGTGGTTCATAAGCCGTATCATAATTTATAACCCGTTCATAAGAGCCTAAAAATGAGTCAAAATTTCCTGAAACCCATAGCATCACCAGGGCCAAAATAGGAATCGATACATATTTCAGGTATTTAAAGCTATCGTTGATGTTTATAGCTCTGGTAAAAGGCACCATTGTTAAATTGTCTGAACGCTGTTGGATGCTTGCCAGCAAAAGTTCAGATTTATCATTATCCCCAGCTAAATCAAGCAGATTGTATAATTTATCCCCAATTTCCCCGAAGTGTTTACCGATTAATAGTGAAGCTTCTTTATTGCTTATTCCTTTTTTAAGTTTTAACAAATAGAATAAGGGAATTGCAATATAATGATATAGTAAGAATGCCTCAACTACTAAAAACAGTAATAACAAAATAAAACGACCTTCTGAATTAAGCCACAAAAAGTATTCTATTCCAAGTATTACCATAAAATATAGCACACCAAAAGCTAAAAAAAGCAACCCGCCTTTTATTAACATCTTCGTATAATACTTGCGACTAAACTTATTTAGTTTGTCTAATATCTTATCATAACTGCTCAAATTCTGCTATATTTAATACCAAGATACCTGTTAAGCTAGATTTTTGCCTCAAATATTTGTTAAAAAGTAGTGAATGAAAGATTTAAAGTACCTCGCGGCATTTACTATACCAATTTCCGCCTTTATTGGAATTTACTTCAAGGGATATTGGAGTTTTATCACGCCCGTATATGCATTTTTGTTGATCCCGGCTTTGGAGTTACTGCTTCCTGTAAATACTTCAAACTTTGAAGGAAATGAAAGAGAAACCAGACTAAAAAACAAGCTTTTTGACTGGTTGCTTTATTTAAATATTCCTTTAGTTTTTGGGCTGTTTTACTTTTCACTACACGAACTTGCCACCAGCTCGTACGAAACCTATGAATTAGTAGGAATTATTGTATCTATGGGAATTGTTCTAGGGACGAATGGCATAAACGTGGCACATGAATTAGGTCACCGGATGAATGGTATCGAACGCTTTTTGGGTAAGCTATTACTTCTTCCGTCTTTATATATGCATTTCTACATTGAACATAACTATGGGCATCATCTTCACGCGGCAACAAAGGAAGATCCTGCGACAGCTAAATACAACCAATCGGTATATTCATTTTGGCTAACCTCTGTTACCCGACAATACATAAATGCCTGGGTTATTCAGGGAAAATTGCTGCGATCCGAGAACAGGGGTATCTTCTCCTTGTATAATGATATGCTGTGGTATACCTTAATACAGTTTGCACATTTAAGTCTTATCTACTACTTTTTTGGGTATTCAGTTTTAATATATGCCATCTTAGCAGCTTTAGTAGGTTTTTTGCTGCTTGAAACCGTTAATTATATAGAACACTATGGTTTGATTAGAAAAAAACTACCCTCAGGACGTTATGAGCGAGTACGCGAAGTTCATTCCTGGAACAGTAATCATGTAATGGGCCGCATCATTTTATATGAATTGACGAGACATAGCGACCACCACTTTAAATCATCCAAAAAATACCAGATTTTGGATTATCATGATAGTTCACCCCAGATGCCCTTTGGTTATCCAACTTCCATGGTCCTTTCATTTCTACCTCCATTATGGTTTAGTGTAATGAATCCCAGAATACCTGATGAAATGAAAGAAGCAAGTTTATAATTTGTTTTATTGTCCTTTTTTAACAACTATCTTTGTCGCCAAACTTTATCTTAATGACTAAAAAAGTTCGTGTTCGGTTTGCTCCAAGTCCAACGGGTCCTCTACATATAGGCGGGGTTAGAACTGCCCTCTATAATTATCTTTTCGCTAAACAAAACAATGGGGATTTTATTCTCAGAATAGAAGATACTGATCAAAATCGCTATGTTGAAGGTGCAGAAAAATATATCATAGATGCCTTAAACTGGTGTGGCTTACCTTTTGACGAAGGTCCGGGAAAAGAACTAGACCATGGCCCATACAGACAAAACGAACGTAAATTGCTTTACAAGAAATACGCCGATCAACTCATTTCTAACGGAAAGGCTTATTATGCATTTGACTCGGCCGAGAGTCTCGATTCTCACCGGAAGGACCATGAGAGTAGGGGTAAAACGTTTATTTATAATTGGCACAATCGATTAAAACTAAATAATTCTCTTTCTCTCCCCCCCGAGGAAGTCCAAACCAGGTTGGCTAATGAAGAAAATTATGTTATCCGTTTTTATAATCCAGAAGATGAAGAATTGCATTTAACAGACATCATCAGAGGTGATATAAAGATTGACTCCAACATATTAGATGATAAAGTATTATTCAAAAGCGATGGAATGCCCACCTATCATCTGGCCAATATTGTTGACGATCATCTTATGGAGATAAGTCACGTCATCCGCGGCGAAGAATGGTTGCCTTCATTGGCCCTGCATACACAATTATACGATGCTTTCGGATGGCAGGCCCCTAAATTTGCACATCTGCCATTAATCCTGAAGCCTGAAGGAAAAGGTAAATTAAGTAAACGTGATGGAGAAAAAGGCGGGTTTCCCATATTTCCGCTTTCATGGGGAGATTCCACAGGATATAAAGAGGCCGGTTACTTTCCGGAAGCAGTTGTAAATTTTCTCGCTCTTTTGGGATGGAATCCCGGTACTGAGCAAGAATTTTTCAAATTGGATGAGTTAATTAAAGCTTTCAGCCTGAGTCGGGTACACAAATCCGGCGCCAGATTTGATCCTGAAAAAACCAAATGGTATAATCATCATTATCTTCAAATACAAGATGATGTAGTTTTACTAAACTCCTTTAAACCTATACTAGCCGAAAAACTTAATAATGAACCAGCGTTTGATCTTAATCTTGTAAATAATGATAATTACATAGCCAGCGTTATTTCCTTGATAAAGGAACGCGCATCTTTTGTGTTGGACTTTTGGGAACTGGGCAACTACTTCTTTCTGACTCCAAATTCATATAATGAAAAGGTTGTTAAAAAGCAATGGAAAGAAAATACACCTAACATTTTAAATAAAATTGCTTCCCTTTTGGATTCCCTGGAAGATTTATCCTCTCCTGAACTTGAAGAAATAGTTAAAAAATGGATTGGGGAAAAACAGTTAACTTTCGGACAAGTCATGGCGCCTTTGAGATTAGTTATGGTCGGGGATTTAAAAGGCCCGCATTTATTTGATATTATGGCATTGGTTGGCAAAAAAGAAACTCTAAAAAGAATTAAAATTGCTGTGGAAAAATTGTAACAAATGGTTAAAAAAGCCGACATATCTTCTGCATCTCTCGAATAATATTCACTAACTTAATTTTATACACTATGGGCAATTTACTTCTTATACCTATTATTTTTATAGGACTTTTTATTCTTATGGCTTCATTTTTCATTGTTAAACAACAAACTGCTGTGATTGTTGAGCGGTTTGGAAGGTTTCACAGTATCCGACATTCAGGATTACAGATGAAAATTCCGATGATAGATCGTATATCGGCCCGCCTGGGCCTTAAAATACAGCAATTAGATGTAATCGTTGAAACCAAAACTTTGGATGATGTATTCGTAAAGCTGAAAATTTCTGTACAATATGTGGTTCTTAGAGAAAAAGTTTATGAGGCATTCTATAAGTTAGAATATCCGCACGATCAAATTACTTCTTATGTCTTTGATGTTGTCAGGGCAGAGGTTCCTAAAATGAAATTAGATGATGTCTTTGTAAAGAAAGATGATATTGCTATAGCGGTAAAATCTGAATTACAGCAAGCCATGCTAGACTATGGGTATGATATTATAAAAACTTTGGTAACCGATATTGACCCGGATGCCCAGGTAAAAGCGGCGATGAACAGAATTAATGCTTCAGAACGTGAAAAGATTGCAGCACAGTTTGAAGGAGACGCAGCTAGAATTCTAATAGTTGAAAAAGCCAAGGCCGAAGCTGAAAGTAAGCGTTTACAGGGCATGGGTATTGCAGATCAAAGACGCGAAATTGCAAGAGGTCTTGAAGAATCTGTTGAAGTATTAAATAAAGTAGGAATAAATTCACAGGAAGCCTCAGCTCTAATTGTTGTAACCCAGCATTATGATACACTTCAATCTATTGGTGAAGAAACCAATACTAATCTTATATTACTGCCAAATTCACCACAGGCAGGCAGTGATATGTTGAATAATATGGTAGCATCCTTTACTGCAAGTAATATGATAGGTGAATCTATGAAAAAGCAAAAACCAAAAAAAGAAACATAGTAATCTAATTGAGAAACTAAAAAACTCCCTCCGGAAGAAATTTGGAAGGAGTTTTTCTTTTGATGCTATATTATTGGTTTACTATCCTCAATAAATGGTAAAACCGCTATAGGTCATTTCTATAGGCATATTTAAATATCGGGCTTTGCCAGGTATGGGGCTGATGCGTGAATCCCTTAAACTGACTCAATATTCATCAATTAATATAAATAATACCAATTGTAATATTTTTACAGATAAGTATTCTCTATTCTAGGGCTTATGCTCTTTTTTAGCCCACGTATCACGAAGGGTTACAGTTCTGTTAAATACCATTTTTTCCTGGGTAGAATCTTCATCAACATTAAAATATCCCAATCTTTGAAATTGAAAACGGTCGTTAATCTTTGCCTCTTTCAGGCTAGGTTCAACATAAGCTGTAATAACCTCCAGCGAATTTGGGTTAATGAATTCGAGAAAATCCTTGTCCTTATGGCTATCTGGTGTTTCATCTGTAAAGAGCCTATCGTACAATCTCACCTCAACCGGTAAAGCATGTTTTATAGAGACCCAATGTAAAGTGCCCTTAACTCTTCTCAAACTCTCCTCGCTTCCACTTCCACTCTTGCTTTTAGGATCATATGTACATTGAACTTCCAATATATTTCCATCTGCATCCTTAGTACAACTCTCTGCTTTTATGATATAGGCATTCTTAAGACGAACTTCGCCACCTAATTTTAATCTAAAAAATTTTCTGTTAGCCTCTTCCCTAAAATCTTCCCTTTCAATATATAATTCTTTTGAAAAAGGAAGTTGGCGAAAACCTGCTGATTCGTCTTCCGGATTGTTTTCTGCCTTGAGCCATTCTTCTTCACTCTCAGGATAATTGGTAACTACCAATTTTAAAGGATTTAAAACGGCCATTACCCTTGGTGCTATTTTGTTGAGATGTTCTCTAATGTGAAATTCTAAAAGTGAAACATCCGCAACATTTTCCCGCTTAGCTATCCCAATGGTCTCAGCAAAATTCCGGATAGACTCTGCTGTAAAACCTCTTCTACGCAGCCCCGATATAGTGGGCATTCTTGGATCATCCCAACCATTTACCAGCCCTTTCTCCACTAATTGAAGTAATTTACGTTTACTTACAACAGTATGGCTTAAGTTCCTTCGGGCAAACTCACGTTGTTTTGGTCTTATTTTTTTTGGATCAGTTACGTTGTCAAGAAACCAATTATATAATTCCCTGTGTGGAGCAAACTCAAGAGTACAAAGTGAGTGAGTTACCTGTTCTATATAATCACTCTCCCCGTGTGTCCAATCATACATAGGATAAATACACCAATCGGTATTTGTTCTGTGATGCGCTCGTTTCAGGATGCGATACATAATTGGATCCCGCATTAGCATATTGGGTGAAGACATATCTATTTTAGCCCGGAGAACATGGGTTCCTTCCTCATAAAGACCCTCTTTCATTCCTTTAAAAAGTTCAATATTTTCTGAAACCGACCTGTCTCTATACGGACTATTGACCCCTGGTTCAGTAGGACTGCCCTTTTGTTTGGCCATTTCTTCAGATGATTGGCTATCTACATAGGCTTTATCTTGCTCTATAAGTTCCAGGGCCCAATCAAATAGAGATTGAAAATAATCAGAAGCATAACGTTCAGTATCCCATTCAAATCCCATCCACTTTACATCTCGTTTAATGGCGTCTACATATTCCTGCTCTTCTTTTATGGGGTTAGTGTCATCAAACCTCAGGTTTACAGGTGCATTATACCGAAGGCCAAGGCCAAAATTAAGGCAAATTGAGCTTGCGTGGCCAATGTGTAAGTAGCCATTTGGTTCCGGAGGAAACCGAAATCTCAATGCATTGGCCGGAAAGCCATTAGCAAGGTCCTCTTCAACAATATGCTCAATAAAATTAAGTGATTTAGGTGATTCACTCATGGATTTGATTTTGAAGCACAAATGTAGGAAAAATGAGGGTATGACCACTAATAAAAGATCCTCACCATACAATAACCCGATTTCACAACATATTTAAATGGTGCTACAACATTAAATTCCTATAGAGGTAATTAAATGACATATTTGTTGTTAAGTACACTGGTAAATTCAAGTAAAACTTTAACAACGCATGTAAAACGAAAAAAACAACGAACGCCCAATACGGTTTGCCAAAACCCAAATCCAGTAAGAGGCAAAACTGTAGTTCCCCCAAAACTACACTACTTATGAGAGCAAAACTATCCTTTAAAATCAAGTATTTCTTTTTGACCATACTGCTGTTAGGATGCATGCAACTCAGTGCACAGGTTCTTAATGCTCCTGTTGCCGCACCTAACCAGACACCACCTCCCGGAAGTTCTCCTTGGGATAAGGCGTGTGCCTCCAGTTCATTTAATGATTACTGGGTTAATTTCACATGGGGTCCTCCCTTAGTTAACGGTGATAATGAATTTATTCTTGAACTCTCCGATGCGAGTGGGAGTTTTGCAAGTCCCGTAGAACTTGCCCGAGATGCCACAAAAAACACAAACTTTGACTTCTTCATTCAATTTTCAATCCCAACTGTTACCAGGGGTGAAGGCTATAGAATGCGAGTTAGAAGTACCAGTCCGGCAGTTATTGGAGCGGCATCTGTCGCATATCCAATGTACTATATTGATGTAAATTCCGGTCTTACAATTAGACAGCAAGGCAATGCCGACTTTGGAGACGGTACAGCTGAAGTCTGCAACGGGAATTCAATTACCCTGGAGGTGTATAATCTTCCTAATGCAGGTACCTATCAGTATAACTGGTACAGAAGCGGATCGCCCTTAACCGAAAAAAGTGAATCCATAACGGTTTCACAGGCTGGAATGTATAATGTAGAAATTGATTATGGTGCATGCTCCGGATCTGGTAATACCCTTTCAAACATTATTGATGTAACAACAGGGGCCAGCTTAGGAATAGCTATTAACACACCAACCAAAACCGATTTGTGCGCCGGTGAAACTGAAAATCTCGAGGCGAACATAAATAATCCCGGTTTAACGTATACCTGGTATAAAGATAGCGCAGCCATACCTTCATCTAATAATTATATTTATACTGTAAATGCCTCTGTGCCAGGGTTCGAAGGAGATTATCAGGTCGAAATTTTCGGTCCAGGAGCATGTGTGGAAAGATCCTCAGCAGTTACCATTACTAATGCCGGGAATTTTACAGTAACCAGAAATAATCCTGCCAACGTAGTAGTCTTACCAGGACAAAACGAAACATTAAGTGTTACAACTGACGCTTCTTCTCCCGCTTATCAATGGTATAGGGATGGTAGCCCTGTATCGGGTGCTACAAGCAACAGTTTGTCAGTAAATGAAACAGAAACCGGTATATATTTTGCCCGTGTTTCCTTAAGCGGAGGACCTTGTTCTTCAACCTCTATAGATTCCGAAACGACTACGGTAGTTACTCCGGCATCTTTTGAGATTGTAATTGATTACGCGTCTGCTTATACAGCATGTGCGAATAACAGTATTGTCCTTGATGTTACGACCATTAATGCTATAGACTCAGGTGGAGGGGTTACTGATGTAACTGCTTCTCTAATCTCTGTATTTACATACCAATGGAAAAAAGACGGTAGTCCTGTAAGTGGAGAAACTTCTGCAAGCTTAAGTTTAACAGACATTACTGAAAATGGTAATTATGAAGTAGACGGTAATATTACTACCTATAACGCAACATCAAACTCACTGGCCGTTCAGCTATTGGTAAATGAGACTTTAACTATTACCAGTACAGGTCTTATTAGTTGTGGCCCCGCAGAACCAATTACAATAAACACCGTCACGAATTTGTCCGGTGAAGCTTTTGATTGGTTTAAAGATGGTGTAAATCTAAATATTACAGATATAGCTCTGACGGTTACAGAACCTGGAACATACTTATTGGTATTAGATAGGAATGGTTGCCCACTTCCTTCTAATGAAATTGTTATATCCGGTCTGGATCCTGAATTGATAACTTTAGACCCTTCCGGTACAATTGTTTTTCCGGAAAGTAGCGCCAGGACAGTTACCGCAAGCGGTGGTGATTCATACATATGGTATGATTCTAATAATACTGAAATGAGTAATTCCTCTTCCGTAACTTTTACGGAGGAAGGCTCCTATACTCTTATAGCCACTATAGGAAATTGTGAAGTAAGCAGAAATGTAACTGTTGAATATCTTGACAACTTTAAAATACCGAATGTTATAACTGTTAATGGTGACGGAATAAATGATCAATGGATTATTCCTAATTCCTATTCCGATAAAGCTGAAGTGAATGTAATCATTTTCGATAGCTCGGGTAAGGAAGTATTAAATGAATTCAATTATCAAAATAACTGGCCTGAAACTTCAATGAATTTTGTCAAGCAAAACATGGTCTTTTTCTATAAGATTAAAGACACTAATGAAGTTTTAAAACAAGGCACCATAACCATTATTCGTTAACCAGAAAAATGAAACTAAAACTCGCATACCTGTTATTGTTCATCATGGCGCTTACCAAAATAAGTGCACAGGAAGATAATCCTTTTATCTCTTATGATGTGCCTTCACAGAACCTATTAAAGTTTAATAGATTTCTCATAAATCCGACTTTCTCAACGGTTCGTGAAGATTTGTCATATATCAATCTTTTACATAGAAACCAATCGGTATCTTTTGATGATAATAACCAATTATATTTCCTTAGTTACAGCGGTAGGATTAACGATAGATCCGGGCTGGGATTAAGTCTATACACACAGAGGGAGGGAGTTATTAGTAATTACGGAGTATTAGCCAATTATGCTTATGGTGTAAAATTAAGCGATAAAAGTAATTTCACCTTTGGAGCCAATATAGCCTATTACACTAGCGGGTTGGATCAAAACAGGGCTAACCCTATTGAAATAGATCCGTTGCTGAGTGGTTTTCAGGATAGTTCTCTGCTCTCCTTTCAACCAGGATTTAACATCTCATACGAACAGTTTGATTTTGGTGTTTTTGCCGAAAACTTATTTGATTATAACCTGAAAACCAATGAATCTCTTACAGACTTTCAGGACAAAACCTTCTCCGCTCTTTTACAATATACTTATAAGTTGGAAAATAACTCCGGTGTCTTTGAAAACTCCCGTTTGATGCCTTTAGCTCGGGTAAGACAAGTTGGTCAGGAAGATATTGTTTTAGGCGGTAATATAATTTTCGACTTACCTAAACTAGGTTGGGTGCAGGCCGGATATGATAGTTTTTATGGAGCTTCAGCCGGAATTGGTTTTAACCTTGGAAAAAGACTCTCTCTTGGATATACCATGGAGCAAGGCCTATCGAATAATTTTGACAACTTTGGTACTACCCATGAAATATCTTTTGCTTACTCTTTCTCACCTACCCTTACTGAAGACAGGGTGATGTTGGAGGAAAATGAAGAAGCAATTGCAAATATAGAAGAAGAACAAGAGGAAATAGAAGAATCCCTCGCTTCAGATGACGAAGAGATTACAGAACTGAAGCGTCGTCTGGCTGAAAATGATGCGATCCTTGCCGAGCTAATGTTCAGGCAGGACTCTATGGAGACAAATCGCGAAAAAGATCTTGAAAGAAGATTTGAGATGGTTATGCGTATGGTGCGTAATGAAACCAATGGGGAGCGACCTGATCTTGAAGAAAAGGCCAGGGAAATGTACTTCATTAATAATGACCAAACAGCACTAGTTGAAAATGTTGAAAAGCCTCGTCCTACTGAGTACAAGCCTATCGTAAGGAAGAAAACTCAGGCAGACGTATTTATTCAGGAAGCCAAACGCAACAATGTTAAAGGCCAAAAATTCAGAGATCTGGATGGTGTGGAAAATGGATACTATGTGGTTGCGAATGTTTACAAAGGCGGGCATTATATGAATAAATTCATGGACAATCTTAATAATCAGGGTTTAGACGCTGATTATATTGACAATCCTAAAAACGGATTAAAGTATGTATACCTAAAGAGATACGATACCTGGAAGGAGGCGCTGGCAGCGCACAAATCCGGATTAAATGGGGCCTATAGTGGCGATCTATGGATTATGAATGTTGATAACCGCTATACCAACGAGGCCTATGCTGAAAATGCAAATAAAATTCGTGAGAAATCGTCCGAATATGATACTGATGTTCTACAAAAGAATGTTGTTGTCAGGGATAATGTAACAGGCAGCGAACCAAAATCGAAAAGTCAATTTATTAATGGTGTAGGTTCCGGTTATTATATTATAGCGAATGTATTTGCAAACCCTAAAAATGCCAATCGATTTGTAAAACTATTAAACTCCCAGGGGCTTAACGCCAGTTACTTTATAAATCCCGAAAATAACTATCGGTATGTTTATTTAAAGCAACATGAATCCTGGAACAATGCTCTCATAAAACTAAATGACGCATATGACGACAAAATGTGGATCATGCGTGTCACACCAAACTTAATAACCTAGATGAAACCAACCTTTGCTAAAAATTTCCTTTTTGCCTGTGTGGTGCTTTTTTCCTATATAGGTATTTCACAGGAATTTAACAATTTTGAAGTTAGGTATCAGAATAACCTCAAGGGTGATCTAACTTTTATTGCCAACAATATTGTTAACAGGAACGGAGGCACCGGAAATACCCAGCCGGAAGACCCTTATAATTCCACCGGCAACTCGTCTACCTACAATGACTGGCTAAACATGCAGTATATTGATGTAGATAGCGATGCTACCACATTTAGTTCCAGTAGTGCAACCTTTAACTTTCCGCAGGCAAGCTGTAATTTAATCCGTTATGCAGGATTATATTGGTCAGCTACCTATCCCAGCGCACAGGCCGGTCAGGCTTTAGGCACAGGGAGACAAAACGATTTTAATCAGGTTAAACTTATGGTTCCGGGAGGGGCCTATGTAGATGTAACCGCAGATGAGGTTTTATTTGACGGATTTACCAGTGGTGATCCCTCTGTTACACAAAATAGTCCGTATGCATGTTATGCCGATGTAACTGCGCTAATAACCCCTATGGCAGATCCATCGGGGGATTATACGATTGCAAACATACGGTCTGTTGTTGGATCATTATCTCCTGGTGGAGGTGCGGCAGGAGGGTGGACTCTTATCATTGTATATGAAAATCCAACATTATCGGGAAAACTGATTACCACTTTTGATGGTTTTGCCAGGGTTAGAAATGCAAACCCACAGGTAGATATAAATTATTCAGGTTTTAATACTATTCCGGTTGGTCCGGTTAGGGCTAATTTAGGAGCAGCAGCTTTAGAAGGGGATAATAGGATTACCGGCGACAGAATGCAAATCAGAGCGTCCAGTAATCCCGGATTTACGACTATTAGTAATGCTGTAAACCCGGCAAACAATTTCTTTAATAGCAATATCACACTTAATGGTGTTATCACTAATAACAGAACGCCGAACAGTATCAATACCTTAGGTTACGATACAGACATATTTTTACTTAATAACCCTGCAAACTCGGTAATCCCTAATGCGGAAACGGCCGCCACTTTTAGGTTTAGATCTACCGGGGATCAATACTATCCTTTCTTTAATTCCTTTAATGTTGAGATTATTGAACCAAACATTATTGTAGAAAAAACTGTTGAGGATATTGCCGGTAACGACATTACCGGTTTAGGTGTAAACCTGGGTCAGTTATTAGATTATGTGCTTGGTTTTCAAAACATTGGTAATGATGATGCCACTAATTACGTTTTAAGAGATATACTGCCAACAAATGTTACTGTAATAGAATCGGATTTGGTGTTGCCCCCTGGAGTAACTTATGTTTACGATCCAATTTTACACGAAATATCGTTTAGTATCCCTCCTAATTTAATTGAAGAAGGTGATCCTCTTTCCGAAATAAGATTAAGGGTAAAAGTAGCTGAGAACTGTTTTGATTTTGTAGATGCCTGTACGGATTTGATTGCGAATCAGGCCTATTCTACCTATCAAGGGGTTATAAATAATGCACAGATTACTGATGATCCCAGTGTATCTGATTTTGACAACTGCGGATTTGTTACTCCAGGCGCCACAAACTTTTTATTGGATGATCTAGATAGCTGTGATTATAGCAGAACAGTACAACTTTGTGGTGATGATTTACTTCTTGATGCCGGTGACAATTTTGATTCTTACGTTTGGTATAAAGATGAAAATCTGGATGGCCAAATTGATCCGGGTGATACTTTATTAAACGACGGAGACCCTGATGGTGATCCAAGTAC
>RCNE010001119.1_pt1 | contig 25280 bp, 15 predicted proteins | sample 2041361 | NCBI WGS metagenome assembly RCNE01 (sample SAMN09708229, study PRJNA481090) | Marine sediment metagenome, whole genome shotgun sequencing project. | reverse complement strand
GCGAACAAGAACAGGTTTTTCCTAATCGACATTGAAAAGAAAAAGATCCTGCACAAAAGCATAGTGGCACATGGAAAAAACTCCGGTGGTGAGTACGCAAAATATTTTTCTAACAAGATAGGCTCCTTTAAAAGCAGTATTGGATTTTACCGCACAGGTGAAACCTACCAAGGTAAACACGGCTTATCACTGAGATTAGACGGTCTTGAGTACAGCAACAGCAATGCGCGAAAAAGGGCCATTGTGATTCATGCAGCCGATTATGTGAGCTCAGTATTTATTCAAAAAAATGGGAGATTGGGTCGGAGTTTAGGTTGTCCTTCTTTACCTCAAAAAGATTATGATCAAATCGTGCATAAGATCAAGAATGGATCACTGCTTTTCATTTATTACCCCGAGGCTGAATACTTGAAAAATTCTGTGCTTGCGAATTATAGTTTAGCCTCTCGAACTACTCAAACACATTTAGTCGAAAGCCAATAGCGACAGCTTATATCAAACTCTTGTTGATTCTTTTTACAAGTCCCGGACCTTCATAAATAAAACCCGTATACAACTGAATCAGATCTGCCCCGGCCTCAAGTTTTTCTTTTGCATCGTCGGCTGAGTGTATCCCTCCCACTCCAATGATAGCAAAGGATTTATCAGACTTTTCAGCTAAAAATCGAATCACTTCAGTAGATCTGTCTTTGATCGGTTTGCCACTCAAGCCTCCGGTTTCTGTCTTGTGTTCAGACTTAAGTCCTTCTCTGGATAAGGTGGTATTGGTGGCAATAACGCCAGCGATCTTAGTCGTATTAACGATAGCTATAATATCTAAAAGCTGACTGTCAGTAAGGTCTGGTGCTATTTTTAAAAGGATAGGTTTTTGCGCCTTCTTTTTATTGTTTTCATTCTGAAGTGTTTGCAACAAATTGGTGAGCGGTTCTTTATCCTGAAGGGCACGGAGGTTGGGCGTGTTAGGTGAACTCACATTGACTACAAAGTAATCTACCACGTCAAAGAGCTTTTCAAAACAGATCATATAATCATCAATGGCACGCTCATTGGGTGTCACTTTGTTTTTGCCAATATTACCTCCAATAATGATATCGGTTTTTCTATTGCGCAATCTTTCAACCACCACATCCACTCCGTCATTGTTGAAACCCATCCTGTTGATCAATGCTTCATCAGCCTTTAATCTAAAAATTCTCTTTTTAGGGTTTCCGGGTTGTGGTTTGGGAGTAACAGTCCCGATTTCAATAAAACCAAAACCATAATTAGCAAACTCGTCAAATAATAGGGCGTTCTTATCGAATCCTGCGGCCAAACCTACCGGATTATCAAACGTAAGGCCCAGTAACTCTCTTTTGAGTTTGGGGCTTTCAACACTAAATATACCCTTTATGAGCCTTGGAATTAAGGGCAACTTCATGATTGCTTTGATCACAGAAAAAGTAAAGTGATGAACCTTTTCAGGGTCAAATTGAAAAAGTATGCTTCTAACCAGTAATTTATACATAGGCATAGTATTAAGGCTATCTTAATTCGGCTTCAAATTGCATTTTAAAACCTTTTTGTAATTTAGTCATGATTTTGTCGATTTGCTTATCGGTCAAGGTCTTATTTTCATCCTGCAAGATAAAACTCAAGGCGTATGACTTTTTACCTTCAGGCAATTTATCGCCCATATAAACATCAAAAAGATCTACATTTTTTAAAAACTTTCTTTCACTTTGGAAGGCATAATTATACAGGTCAATAAAATCCACCTTGTCATCCAGCAACAAGGCCAGATCTCTTTTTACCTCAGGATACTTAGGCACCCCGGAAATCTTTATCTTTTTCTTTCCAACATTGGCGATCACATTGTTCCAGTTGAAATCTGCAAATAAAACTTCCTGTTTGATTCCAAATTTTTCAAGAATTGTTTGGCTCACCACTCCAAATTCTACAATTTTTATCTTACCCAATTGCAGGCTTATTCCTTCTGAAAAAATATCGTTTTGGGTTCTGGTATATTTCATATCAGTGATCCCAAGTCTTTCCATCAAGGTCTTTACTACCCCCTTTATATAGAAGATATCAGAAGCCTTATCGGCCTGTGACCAATGCTCATCTGACCTTTTACCTGTAAAGGCCAGGGCCAAATGTCTTTCTTCAGCATACCCCTTCTCATATTTGTGGTAGGTCTTGCCAAATTCAAACATTTTCAGGTTACTGTTCCTTCTGTTGATATTGTATGAAATTGCCTCGAGCAAACCGAACAACATCGATTGTCTCATCACCGAAAGGTCTCCGCTCAAAGGATTTAGAATTTCTACATTTTTATCTTTGTGAACGCTTTCTGAAACATCCGAATATTCAGGTTTGGTAAGAGAGTTGCTCATAGATTCATAAATCCCGTTTGAGATTAGAAAATCGGAAGCCACCGTCTCAATTTTTTCAGGGCTCCATTTGTTGGAACTGCCTACTGAAATTTTGATCTTTTCGGGGATATCGACATTGTTATAGCCATATACCCTTAAAATCTCTTCAACAATATCGGCTTCCCGGGTCACGTCAACCCGATAGGCCGGAATCGTAAGTCCTAAGCCTGATTCAGTTTGATGGTTTATTCGAATATCGAGGGAGGCCAGAATATCTTTGATCGTATCGGCTGGAATTTCCTCTCCGATGAGTTTAAAAGCCTTTTCATAAGAGAAATTTACTTGAAAATCTTCTATTTTACTGGGATACAAGTCAATCACATCAGATACAATCTTTCCATTCGCAAGTTCAGCGATCCAGATGGCTGCACGTTTGAGTGCATAAACAACTGTATTAGGATCGATCCCTCTCTCAAATCTAAAGGAAGCATCCGTATTTAACCCATGTCTTTTGGCTGTTTGCCGTATTGAAACCGGGTTGAAATATGCAGCTTCCAGGAAGATGCTTGTCGTGTTTTCAGTGATACCTGATTTCAAGCCGCCAAAAACACCTCCAAGGCACATGGGGTTGCTTTTCCCATCACAGATCATAATATCATCTTTGTGCAATTCTCTTTCAACGCCATCAAGTCCTACAAATTTTGTTCCTGTAGGCAGGTTCTTAACAACAATCTTATCTCCTTTGATCTTGTCTGCATCAAAAGCATGCAGGGGCTGACCAAGTCCATGAAGGATATAATTTGTGATATCCACCACATTGTTGATCGCACCTAAACCAATCGCTTTTAATCTGTTCTGCAGCCAGGCTGGAGATTGCTCAATTTTTAAGTCGGTAATAGTGATACCCGCATATCTCGGCACCTGCTTTTGATCGGCTACTTCGACCTTTATACTGAAGGTGCGTTCGTCAACATGAAAATCACTTACAGACGGCGTATTTAATTTCGTTTGCATCTCTTCGATCTGCAACAAACCAGCGTACAAATCTCTTGCAACACCCAAATGACTCATGGCGTCGGCCCTGTTAGGCGTTAAACCAATTTCAAATACTTGATCACTGTAAAGGTCAAAAATGTCGGCAGCATCCGAACCAATTTTCGTGTCGGCTGCTAACACCATAATGCCGTCATGACCCGAGCCAAGACCCAGTTCGTCTTCAGCACAGATCATTCCATGACTGAATTCACCTCTTATTTTTCCTTTTTTGATTTTAAAATCCTCCCCATTCTCAGTGTAAAGTGTCGTTCCAATGGTAGCCACAGGAACTTTCTGACCTTTGGCCACATTAGGCGCACCACATACGATTTGAACCGGTACCCCATCACCGAGGTCCACCTGGGTAATTTTCAATCGATCTGCATTAGGGTGTTGCTCACAACTCATCACTTTACCAACAACCACACCTTCAAGATTGCCTTTAATCGATTCGAAAGTTTCAATACCTTCCACTTCCAATCCTAAATCAGTTAAGATCTCACTCACTTTTTCAGCTTCAAGATCAATGTTTAAAAATTCTTTTAACCAATTATATGATATCTTCATCCCAATAATTTTAAGTCTTCAAAAATAAGCAACATCCCGCCTTTATACAAGGCCAGGGCCTTGATCTTCCTTATTTTTTTCAGCAGCAAAGATATACAATTGCATGAGGTTTAGAACATGAATAGTTCAAGAAATTTTATGCTTTTCAGAATGATTTTAAATATTAATTTAAATTCCTTATTTTGCATTATTAATAAATACAGGGCATATTTATGGAAATAACCAGAATTTTTGATTTCGCTTATTATCAACTTGATAAATATAACCTTGCAAGGACCTTTGTATCAAAAGCAAGTGGTGAATGGGTAAGCACCTCTTCCAATGAATTCATTTTAAAAGTGAATATTGTGAGCCGAGGATTGCTTGCCCTTGGGGTAAAGCCTGGCCACAAAATCGCCCTGATTTCCTCTTCAAACAGAACCGAATGGAATATCTTAGACATCGCGTTGCTGCAGATTGGGGCCGTCAACGTGCCTATTTACCCAACGATCAGCGAGTCCGATTATAAATATATTTTTAATCATGCTGAAGTAACCTATTGTTTTCTTTCGGATGAGACACTTTTTGAAAAAGCAAATGCGGTGATCGACGAAGTCAAGACTTTAAAAAAAATCTTCTCTTTTGACGAATTAAAAGACTGCGATCATTGGGAAGAAGTTTTTACGCTGGGATCGGATCTGTCTTTACAGGAAAAAGTTGATACCTTAAAAAACAAGGTAAAACCCAGCGATCTGGCTACCATTATCTATACTTCGGGAACCACCGGAGTTCCAAAAGGGGTAATGCTCTCCCATCACAATATCGTAAGCAATGTATTAGACAGTGTACCGAGATTACCCATCGTCTCCGGAGAAAGTACTGTGTTAAGTTTTCTACCGGTATGCCATGTTTTTGAGCGAATGCTCCACTATTTATATATCTATTCGGGCCTAACCATACATTTTGCTGAGTCTATCGAAAAAATTGCCGACAATATAAAAGAGGTACAACCCAATTTTATGAGCGTGGTTCCCAGATTATTGGAGAAGATCTATGACAGTATCATCGCCAAGGGATCGGCATTAACAGGGATCAAGAAAATTCTTTTTTTCTGGGCCGTGGACCTTGGAATGGCATACGAGCCCTATGGAAGAAATGGATGGTGGTACGAAAAAAAACTCGCTTTGGCCAACAAATTGATCTTCAGTAAATGGAGAGAAGCGCTTGGTGGAAAATTAAGCACCATGGTTTCTGGTTCTGCTGCTCTTCAACCCAGACTTACCAGAATTTTTACCGCCGCAGGAATGCAGGTTATGGAAGGTTATGGGCTCACAGAAACTTCACCCGTGGTTTCGGTTAATGTGTATAAGGATGAAAATTTTAAAATTGGAACCGTTGGAAAGGCCATTGACAATGTAGACATTGAGATTGCTGAAGATGGAGAAATCCTTATCAAGGGCCCTAATGTGATGCAGGGCTATTATAAGGATCCTGAAAAAACAGCTCAAGTAATGACAGGCGACTATTTTCATACAGGTGACAAAGGAGAGATTGACAAAGATGGATTCCTTAAAATAACAGGAAGGAAAAAGGAAATTTTTAAGACCTCTGGGGGTAAGTATATCTCACCAACGCTTCTTGAAAATGAAATGAAACAATCCCGATTTATTGAACAAATTCTGGTTATTGGAGAAGGTCAGAAAATGCCTGCTGCAATCTTGCAACCGAATTTTGATTTTGTTCGCGAATGGGCCAGGCGCCATAATGTCGATTGCGGTAATACACCTGAGGAAATGGCTGTCAATAAAGCTGTTCATGAAAGAATTATGGAAGAAATAGATCATGGCAATCAACATTTTGGAAAATGGGAAACCATTAAAACCATTGAAATTACTCCTGATGTTTGGTCTGTGGATAATGACCTCCTTACCCCTACCTTTAAACCAAAGAGAGTGGTGATCCTAAAAAAATACAAACATTTGTATGACAAGATCTATTCCTAAAAAAGATCAGGTAGTTGTTTCTTGAGCCGGCAAGAGATTCTTCAGGCTGAGATATGAATCATTGAAATTTGCAAATAAAATACAAACTGAAATTTATCTGCTTTCCTCAAAGTCATGACTTTAGGAAAATCCTGTCAAAGGATATGCCTTACTGAAGGCGCTGGCCTTTTATTTTAGTTGTAAAAACATTTGGATATTCATACATTTGTTTCCTTCAAGAAAGAATCAAATGGAACATTTTATAGTATCAGCTCGTAAATACCGACCACAGGTATTTAGTGATGTCGTAGGTCAGCAGGCCATTACGAACACGCTGGAGAACGCTATTAAGAATAACCATTTGGCACAAGCCTTATTATTTACCGGTCCGAGAGGTGTGGGTAAAACCACCTGCGCCAGGATCCTTGCCAAAAGGATCAATCAGGATAGTATGGACCAAGACATGGAGGATGAAGATTTTGCCTTCAACATTTTTGAGTTGGATGCCGCTTCCAACAATTCGGTAGACGACATCAGAACGCTTACCGAACAGGTGAGAATTCCACCCCAAACCGGTAAGTTTAAAGTGTATATTATAGATGAGGTGCATATGCTTTCTCCATCGGCTTTTAATGCCTTTCTAAAAACACTGGAAGAACCACCTGCACATGCCATCTTTATCCTGGCGACCACAGAAAAACACAAGATCATCCCCACAATTTTATCGAGATGTCAGATCTTCGATTTCAAGCGTATTGGGGTATTAAACATTAAAGAATACCTGCATAAAATCGCCAAAAGCGAAAAGGTTGAGGCCGAAGATGATGCCTTACATATCATAGCTCAAAAGGCCGATGGAGCCTTAAGAGATGCCTTGTCAATTTTTGACCGGGTGGTGAGCTTCTCAGGTTCTACCCTGGATCGAAACGCCGTTTCCGAAAATTTAAATGTACTCGATCACGATGTCTATTTTCAGGTAACGGATCTCTTATTAAACAACAATATTCCACAGGTATTGATCTCTTTGAACAATATTATGGCCAAAGGATTTGAAGGCCATCACTTTATCATTGGCCTGGCCTCCCATTTCAGAGATTTGCTGGTGGCAAAAGATCCGGCCACGATTGAATTACTTGAAGTTGGAGATAGGACCAAAAAACAATATTTGGAGCAATCTAAAAAATCCGATCTGCGGTTCCTGATGAGGGCCATTGATCTGGCCAATGACTGCGACCTGAACTTCAAGAACAGCAAGAACCAGCGACTCCTTGTTGAACTCACCTTAATGAAAATTGCCTCCATCACTTTTGATGGCAAAAAAAAAATCTAAACGTTTTATAGTTCCTTCATTTCACTTCTTAACCACAGCTGCGCCTCCGAAAACGGAAGCCCGGCCCAAAGAAGTTCAGCTTGCTCAAAAAGACACCTCGGTCAAGCTCCCTCCTGCACCTCCTGTTAGCAGGATAGATACCCCTTTGCAAACAAAACAAAGTAGTGAAAAAAAACTTGCAAAACCAAAGCCGCTTGAGTTCAAGCAAACGGGTCGTCGAAACTCTGCTCTTTCCTTGTCTAGTTTAAAAAGGAACAAGGAGGAAGAAGCCATCCTAAAAAAGAAAAGGGAACAAAGGGAAGAAATCATAGACCTGCCTAAAGATCCGTTTACCCAAGTCAGATTCTTCGAAGTCTGGGATGCCTATGTGGAAGAATTGCATAAAAAAGGAGAAAAGATACTGGCCTCCATCCTAAATGCAGATACGCCTAAACTAAAGGGCCAAATGATCCATGTCTCTTATCCAAATGAGTTAATGAAGGTCGAGCTTTTAAAAGTTAGGCCAAGAGTACTGCGCTTTTTACGGGAAAAATTAAATAACTATGACATCGATTTTAAAATTACTGTCAACGAAGACCACACAAAACGTTTTGCCTATACGCCTCAGGAAAAATATGAATTACTCAAAGAGAAGAATGAGGCTATAGCCTTGCTTAGAAAAAAGTTCAATCTTGAACTTTAAATTTCGCTGTTCAATATTCGACCCGCCATGCCGGCGAGGCAGGTATTCAAGCAGGTTTCAAAAATTCTTAACCCGCCTTTAAAACTACACTGGCGTAAAGGATTCGATTTAATTAATAATTTTAGTTGGAAAGAAAGACTCGTAAAATATTGTTCTTTGTCCTTTTGCCTTGATGCAAAAGAACGAAAAGATCAAGGCTGATTTTATTTTTCTGTGCATCTCTCTAATAATTTTTAGCCATCGCAGCCCAAGCCATTGCATTCGATGGCTGCTACCTTCGTCCATGCTAAAATTATTAGGATGCAAGACAAAAAATAAAATAGGCCGATCCGATTTAATCAATAATTTTAGTTTGGATGAACACTTCGACATTAGACCTTGGACTTTCGACTTTCAAGAAGGTTTCAAAAATTCTTAACGTGCTTTTAAAACTGCATTGACGTAAAGGGTTCGATTTAATAAATATTTTTAGTTGGAAAGAAAGGCTCGTAAAATATTGTTCTTTGTCCTTTTGCCTTGATGCAAAAGAACGAAAAGATCAAGGCCTATTTAATCAACAATATTAGTTACGAGAGCATTTCGACATTAGACCTTGGACTTTCGACTTTCGGCTTTCGACTTTCGACTTTCAAGAAGGTTTCAAAAATTCTTAACGTGCTTTTAAAACTGCACTTTGATTATCATTTATCCCTTAACCGTAAGTCGCAATACAGAGCAAACAGAGTGATCAGCAAATTTATCTTTGTTTTGACCCAATAACACGTTTTGCCAGTTGCCTTTTTCAGGCGTACCAATAATCAACAAGTCAAATTCTGCAGACATCTCGGTAATCATTTCGATAGGATCATTCGAATGGCGTACTTCAAGGAACGATTCGCAATTAGTATTAAGGAGCAACTTCTCTGACGCTTTTGTTATTTGTTCAATGTCATCAGTGCTCGAAGCTTCTGGTACTATGTGCAATAGCGTTAAGGAAGCCTTGTAAAAGGAGCAAATCCTATCGGCAATTGCCACAAAATTCTTATCCCTCCTCCCCGGCCTTAAAGCCATCACAACTTTAGAAATATGGCGTACCCCATTATCCCTAAACAAGGCAAAATCTGAATTCACGTGGGTCACAAACCACCCGATGGGGTTACGTACAAGAATTCCTTTATGGGCTCTTGCGTTCCAGCCCATAACCATCCAATCACAGTGGGTTTGTTCGCTTAATTCCCGAATAGTTTCATGAAGATCATGGGTAACTACGGACTCAAAATCTATTTTTGCTTTTCTTGCTTTGGCCAGACCTCCAAAACGTCGGGCGAGAGAATGGATGGTAGGATTCTCCTCCATAACAGCATCCAAAAAAGTTTGGTTTGGCACTTCAGTAATATGCACCGCTTGAGTTATTTCTTTTCTATTGAGCGCAGCTCCAATTTCCACCAGCATTTCAGGTGACTTTTCATTTCCAAGAAGCGGAATTACAACCCCTGCATCCGAAGCAATCTTACCGTCAAGTGAGGTATCCTGGATATTAACAGGCTCAATTGATTCGGTGATTTCCTTCCTATACTTTTTGTATAGAAGGAATAAGGCCGGCCGATGCCCGTATTTTCTAAGAATCCCTGTTCTGGCTGTTTTCTTTCCTACATAAAAGTAGATCACAAAACCAATAAGAACAATTGTCAATATGGCTAACATAGGTATAAAGCCTAATAAGATCAGGAGAATAATGCCCGAAATAATACCAAATATTTGGACATAGGGGTATAAAGGAGACTTATAGGTTGGATTATACCACTGGGCCGAAGTCTCTCTAAGGATGACCACACAAAGGTTTACCGATATAAACATCATGACCATAAAAGCCGAGGCAAGTTTGGCTATTTTTTCCACATCCAAAAACAAAATGACAAGGGTCATCGCTATGCCGGTCAGCATAATTGATGGTACCGGAGTTAAATATTTCACATGGATCTTCCCCATAAATGGAGGTAGTAATTTATCAATTGCCATTGCAAAAGGGAACCTTGATGCCGCCAAAACGCCTGAATTGGCCATAGAAATAAGGGTGATCACCGCAACAACCGCCACTAAATAACCAACATAAGAGCCCCCTATACTTTCAGCCAGACTGTAAATGGGTTTGATATCGGAGGCCAAGGCTGATATCGGGATATTTCCTACCAGCGTAAAAGCTATAAATACATAAACCAAGGTCATGATAAACAAAGACAGAATAATGGCCCTCGGTAAGTTTTTACTCGGGTTCTTGATCTCACCAGCAATGGCGGCTACTTTAGTAACACCGGCATACGAAATATACACAAAGGCTACGGTTGAAATCAAGCCCATACCTCCTTCACTAAAAAAAGGATCCAGCAGTACCGGATCAACTTTAGGCAAGCCTAAAACAAATAATACGATCAAGGTAATCAAACTGATACTTACAACCACTATTTGTACTTTCCCCACCTTCTTGACACCGTAGACATTCAGAAGCAAAATAATCAGGAGGAAGAAAATTGAAATGTATCTCGTATAATCATTTGGCACATTGCCTAATACAGATAAATAGGCTCCAAACCCAACAAGGGCAAAAGAGCTTTTTAACAATAATGACAGCCACAATCCTAATCCTGCAATGGTTCCGAATATGGGTCCGAAAGCCAAATAGGCTCCACCTGTTGAAGGCATAGCCGTAGACAGTTCTGACTGTGACAGGGCTGCAGGTAAAATGCAAATAGAGGCCAGCAAATAGGCCAGCCATATGGATGAGCCGGTTTTTGCAGCAGCGATACCCGGAAGTACGAATATTCCGCTGCCAAGCATCCCTCCAATACTAATGGCGATAACAGAGGTTAAACTTAAACTGCGCTCTAATTTTTTCAAATTTTAAAATTTTCTCTAAAATAGACTTTTTTTAAGAACTACCCTATTTGTCAACTAGGATGTGGAATTAAAATTTTAAATTTGCAGCAATCGAATATTCTTTTAAAATCTCCAAAGTAAACATCATGTTAGGACTGAAATTTGAAACCTCAACTTCATGGGTAGAAGTTGCCAAAAGCGGCTTGCAACAAGTACTTACTGACCATGCTTTTGCCGAACAAAAAGCTGCTTCCAATGCAGTTTCCATCATTATTAATTATTCTGAAGAAACTAAATTGGTTAGCGCCATGAGCGATATTGCCATTGAAGAGATGGAGCATTTTAAAATGGTTCATGATCTCATGGTAGCCCGTGGAATGGTTTTGGGAAGGGAGCAAAAAAATGATTATGCAAAGCACCTGCACGCTTTCTTTATAAAAACGAAAGACCGAACGGATGCTTTGATCCAAAGGCTGCTCATCGCTGCGATGATCGAAGCCAGAAGTTGTGAAAGATTTAAGGTGTTCTCTGAGCACATTGACGATCAGGAACTTGCCGAATTCTACAAAGAACTGATGGTATCAGAAGCCAACCATTATACTGTATTTCTTGGATTTGCAAGACAGTATCAAGACCGACAAATCGTCGATAAAAAATGGGAGGGTCTATTGGCTTACGAAGCTGAATTCATGAGGAACCGGGGAACAACTGCCAGGGTTCATGGCTAATCTTTTCTCAACTGATGAATTTAATCGATAAAGGATAGTGCGGCGTCTCACCGTTATTCACTTTGATGGCATTGATCACCGGAAAAATAAGACAGAGAATACCTATGGCGATCAAGCCTAAAAAACCTAAGCCGATCAAGAGAATTAAAGGCACGCAGATCAAAGCATACAAAAACATGCTCAATTGAAAGTTGATAATGCCTTTGCCCTGTTCGTCCATCTCGTAGATCTCATCTTTTCTACTGATCCAAATAACCAGTGGCACTATAAAACCGCCAAAGCCGGTTATAAGGTCAAGCAATTGACTTAAGTGGGCCAGCATCAAGGTCTGTCTGTCTTCTCTCATTTCAGGTTTTTCTATTTGACGTTCAGGATAAAAAATTGTTACAGACAACTCATACTAAATGTATGTACCTTTGCCAAAATCTTAATTAAAGATTAGATCTATGCAAGCGAATTCAAGCATAACAAATGATACGATCATTGCCCTGGCCACTCCTTTTGGTGTAGGTGCCATTGCTGTAATCAGGTTATCAGGTTCGGGAGCCATTGACCTTGTCAATGCTCATTTTAGCCCTAAAACAAAGAATAAATCTTTGTGTAAGGTGGCTTCTCACACCGTACACCTGGGCTATATCACTGATAACGAAAGGATCGTAGATGAAGCCCTGGTTACCGTTTTTAAAACGCCTCATTCTTATACCGGAGAAAACGTTGTGGAAATTTCTTCACATGGCTCTGCTTATATTCAAAAGGAAATCCTACAACTGTTTCTTAGCAAAGGAGCCAGACATGCCGAAGCCGGTGAATTTACTTTGAGGGCCTTTTTAAATGGAAAGATGGATTTGAGTCAGGCAGAGGCTGTTGCCGATGTAATCGCTTCAGACTCTCAAAGTTCTCACAGTATCGCCATGCAACAGATGCGCGGTGGTTTTTCAAATGAGATCGCTAATTTAAGGGCAGAGCTGCTCAATTTTGCCTCACTTATCGAACTGGAACTGGACTTTTCTGAAGAGGATGTGGAATTTGCCGACAGAACCGCCTTTCAGGAATTGATCTCTAAAATCACTTTAGTGATTAAAAGACTCATCGATTCGTTTGCTTTGGGGAATGTGCTTAAAAACGGAATTCCTGTGGCCATTGTCGGAGAACCCAATGTGGGAAAATCAACCCTGCTCAATGCACTCCTCAATGAAGAAAAAGCCATCGTAAGTGATATTGCCGGAACCACACGTGACGCCATCGAAGATGATATCGCACTACGGGGGGTTACCTATAGATTTATCGATACGGCCGGGATCAGAGAAACCCTGGACGTTATAGAAAATATAGGCATCAAAAAAACCTTTGAGAACATAGAAAAGGCGCAACTGGTGCTGCAGCTTATAGATGCTGAAAAAATTATTGACCTGTCAGATTGGATCGCACAAACCAAGGAGCTAAAACATCAGTATCCCAATAAAAAGGTTTTGACTGTCATCAACAAGGCCGATACCTTGACAAACGAAGAGCTTGATAATATTTCAGACGAACGCCCCGAATGGATTCTTATTTCAGCCAAACAAAAAACAGGACTGGATGCCTTGCTCGATCAACTCACCAATCTTGTGAATGCTGGAGCCTTGAGCAACCAGCAAACCGTGGTGAGCAATTCGCGTCATTTTGAAGCGCTTAATAAAGCGTTTACAGCTTTAAATGAAGTTCAAAAAGGAATGGATCAATCTATTTCCAGCGACCTGATGGCCATTGACATTCGGCAGGCTTTGTTCCATCTTGGAGAAATCACCGGGGAGATTACCACTGATGATTTGTTGGGTAATATTTTTGCTAATTTTTGTATTGGAAAGTAATAACATAGATACAATTCGTTTGATTGGCTTTATAATCAAGCTTATTCTAAAAAATTCTATTATATCTTTCTTCCATCTTCTCTTTGTAAAGCGTTTTCATTTTATTGGATAAGAAAGATGTGTCAATCCACTTGATTGCTTTAGATTTTAGCTTATAAAATCTTCCAAATACACTTGCTATTTGTTTTGTAGTAAGTCCTAAATTATCCCCTAGTACCTCAAAATCTATTTTCTCTAATTTGTTCTTTCTTCCATTTAGGGTTAAAGCCATTTCTTCTTTATCTTCCTGGTTTACAATTGCAGCATTCAATAAATCGTAAGCTGGTGCTAATGACCAACCATTTACAGTTTCTATCATAGAAAAGTTCTTTAAATGCATATCATTATTTCCCATAAGAAAACTAAATAGGGTCAGCTCAAAAAAGAACAACTTGTCTAGCATAGTATTACTGGAATAATTGCCAAGTGCCTTACCTATCTTTTCTGAGGAACTTTTGTATTTATCATAAGCTTCTGTAATTTGAAACATATCTAGCATATGCTTCTTCTCACCTCCTGCTACTCTATCAATTCGCTTGGTGATATAAGATAGTTCGCCCGATTGTAAACGAATTAAAGAAGATGCTACTGTTTGTATTCCAAAAGATTCTGCTATGCGCATTGTAAGATGTTCATTGGCGGGCATTTCTGGAAAATCATTAGAGGGTGGTTTAAAAATATAATTACCTCCTAAAGCCCCTACTATAGTTAATCTGCTATGAGTGAATTCAGTTGTTTCATTTATTAAAGACATCGATAATTTAGGTTGCACTCCTGGCACTGCAATACTACGCTCAACTACATTTTTAGCCAATTCAGACATCTCATCTAAGGCATAAGGTAATTGGGGAGTTTCCTTTTGACCAAAAAAAGTTAAGCTACATTTTTCATGAAAATCTACTTCATCTTTTAATCGCTTGTAACAATATAAACACTTATTCTTCATCTTTTTCTACTATGGGTACAACACTTACTGCTCCTATACAATTTTGACAACAGGCTAATAATAAACCCATTCTATCATTCGTATTAATTTTCCAGTTTTTTGAGGCTATATTTAATAACCACCCTTCGGGAATCAGTCCTTCAAATAAAGGAAAGAGGCGGTTACTTATATATGGATCTTTCGCAACGGGCATCGTAAACGTAATAAATTGTTCTGGATGATTTAATAGGTAATCGTCGGCATACTGAAATATATATTCACCTTCATCTGTTTCGGTTAAAACACCGGCCGAAACATCTTTATAAAATATAGTAGCACTTCTCATAACTCTTGATTATCTAATCCCACCAATTCTTTACTATCAACAGCTGCCAATTGATGACCAAACATTCGTAACACAAGATTTACCTTTTCCATATTTAGATTGGTCTTACCTTGCTCTATTTTTCTTATTACTGTTAAAGCAACACCAGCACGCTCGGCAAACTCCTCTTGTGTAAGATTTACTGATTTTCTTCGCTCCTTAACAAAACTTGCTAACTCTTTCATTATATGCTTTTAAATATAAACGAAGTAAATATATTAAAATTATATGTAATTAGATATAATTATATGAAAATAATGTATTTTATATGCTTTTACATATAAATTAAAAATCGTTACAAAATATGTTTTTAAATCACTTTCTATCTATTCAATTGTTATCGTTTTACGAAGTCTAATATCCGCAGAAGAGCTGCCAATCATTATTTCAAATTCTCCTGGTTCAACTACATAATTCATGTCTTTATCCCACAAACCCAGTTCATCTATGGGGATAGAGAAATTAATTGTAATTATTTCGTTTGGATTTATCTCCACTTTCTTAAACTCTTTTAAAACTTTTACAGGCGTTGTAATCGAGCTGATTTTATCATTAATATACACTTGAACAACTTCTTTTCCAGTCACTTTACCTGAATTCTTAACTTTGACGGATAGCTTTACTTTACCATTAATGTATAATTTAGCGCCTTGAACTTGTAAATCTGAATATTCAAATTGAGTATAACTTAATCCATGACCGAAAGGAAATAAAGGATCTGGCGAAGAAAAAACATAATCTCTGCCCGGTTTTTCCAGACTGCCCGGTTTCTTGTAGAAACCTCTACCCGATGGTTTGTAATTGTAAAAAACAGGTATATGACCTGCACTCTTGGGAACGCTTACAGTTAGTTTACCCGATGGATTTACTTCTCCAAATAAGACCTTAGCAACTGCATTACCACCTTCTTCACCCGGATACCAAGCTTCAACAATTGCAGGGATGTGTTCTTTTTCCCAAGGGATGGAATAAGCCCTACCATGCACCATCACCAAAACAATTGGTTTTCCTGTTTTGTATATGGCTTGAATTAATTCAGATTGTACCCCAGGTGGTGTTAGTGATGTTCTGTCAAAACCTTCACCGCTGGTTGGATAATCTCCAGGGATGTCTTTGCCCCAGCCAATGCCTGATAACACGCTACTTGTACCTCCTATCACCAAAACAACCACATCACTTTTTTCTGCCACTGCTACAGCCGCAGGGATATTACTTGTATCGTCTCCGGAAATGCGGCATCCCTTAGCATAATTTATGGTTACCTTATTATTGGCATATTGCTTTATTCCTTCCAAAATGGTCACTCCGGATGCGTTATCTTTTGTGCAACTATAATCGCCATATTGTACCTGATCGGCATTAGGACCAATAACAGCTATTGAGTTCAGTGTTGAAACATCCAGCGGAAGTTGGTTGTTCTCATTTTTTAGCAGAATAATTGATTCTTCGGCTATTTCACGCGCCAGTTGTACAGATGATATTGTGTGAATAAGGTTAGATACTTTTTTCGGAGCCATATACGGTCTATCGAATAACCCTGCCTTAAATTTTGCAGTTAATATGTTTCTTACGGCCTGATCAATCAACGCAATTTCCACTTTTCCTGTATGTACCAGGTTGGGTAATTCGGAATAGGCAAAGCTTGTAGGAGCCTCAAGATCAATACCTGCTTCTAATGCACTGATAGCAGTTGCCGCTCTATCTTCAGTAACTTTATGAAAATAGTTGAGCATAGCAATGGCCTCATAATCGGAAAAAACATAGCCCTCAAAACCAAGTTCGTTTCTTAGAATGTCTTTCATCAAATATTTATTTGAATGTAAAGGAATCCCATTAACTTCGTTATAAGCAGGCATCACCGCATAAATATTGGCCTCTTGAATTGCTTTTTTAAACGGATATAAATGTAAATCTCTAAAATCTCTTGGCCCTAAATTATTTGGACCAAGATTGATGCCAGCAATCGGAGTGCTGTAAGCCACATAGTGCTTTGCCGTACAGATTAACTTGTTTTCAAGTAACATTTTCTTTGTAACCGATGGATCTCCTTGCATTCCGACAACAAAGGCTTTTCCCATTTCTGCCACATGAAAAGGGTCTTCGCCAAAACATTCTTCTACTCTTCCATATCTCGGGTCTCTGGCTAAATCGAATATTGGAGATAAAGCTTGATCTACTCCAGAGAGACTAGCTTCCTGGGCTATAACTGCTCCCATTTTTTCAATTAATTCGGGGTTCCATGTACTACCTTGTGCAATAGTTTGAGGGAAAATAGTAGCTCCAAAAGCCAATTGGCCATGTAAACATTCTGCTATTTGTATTGCAGGAATACCAAGTCTGGTACTCTTGCGCAAATAGGTGTCGGCTGCTTCTGAAAGTTTGGATATTTCGTCTACACCAATAAAAGGACTTTCTAAAGTACCTATACTTTCTCCCTTAAATAAGGAATCTAATGATTCTCGACTTACATTACCATTTTGATCAAGCTTCAAATGGCTAAGACTTAACATATTCATTTGAGAAATTTTTTCTTCAAGGGTCATTCTCTCCAAAAGATCGTTCACACGAACTTCTACTGACAAGCTGTTATCTTTATATGGGAACTTTTGCTTGCTATTTTTTTGAGCATAAGAAGCTGATATTACAAAATATAGTATTGCTAAAAGTGCTGGTTTTATAGTTTTCATGAGTGTTATTTAATTAATCCTAAATTCAAATGGATACAAGCAAATAACTAACATTTCAAATCCAAAGAATTTGGTATTAGTTTTTTGTACTTTACATGTTTACCAGACTGTCCTTCTTTTTATAACTAAATTGGCAATGCCACAGTTTAAGCCACTCCATTGCTAAATAAATTTAAAATATGACCTGTCAATCTTTCATTGTTTTCAGTAAATTTACCCTATTTTATCATTAAAATATTCAAACCTATTGCAAAATGTTGCTGAAAGTACAAACTACAAAAAATCATAAAAAAATGAATAATTTATATAGAACTGCAAGCTTTCTTTATTGCTATTTCTTTATAGCCAATTTTGCTTTTGCACAATCAGAAAACGATTGGGAAAATCCAGAAATATTTCAGCGTAATCAGATGTTAGCGCATACCAACCTAATGCCTTTCAATACTTTAAAAGAAGCGCTACGTATTGATAAAAAATCTTCACCAAATATTTTTAGCCTTAACGGTGTTTGGAAATTTAATTTTTCTGAAAACCTGGATAAAGCCCCAGTAGGTTTTTATCAAAACAATTTTAACCGAAAAAAGTGGGATAAAATTAAGGTGCCATCCAATTGGGAAATGGAAGGTTTTGGCTATGCTAAATTTAGAAATATTGGTCAGCCCTATAGTTCGACACCACCTTTTGTACCTGAAGAATTTAATCCGATAGGTTCCTATTACAGAACTTTTACCTTAGCCAAGAACTGGAAAGAAAAACAACATTTTTTACATTTTGAGGGTGTTCAGTCTGCTTCATATGTATGGATTAATGGAAAAAAAGTGGGCTACAACCAGGGAGCTATGGAACCTGCTGAATACGACATTACACCCTATTTAAAAAAAGGGGAAAACAGCATTTCAGTGCAAGTACTTCACTATAGCGATGGTTCGTATTTAGAAGATCAAGATACATGGCGGCTAGCAGGTATTTACAGAGATGTCTATATCATGTCAACCCCAAAAACGCATATTTATGATTTTTATATCACCACAGATTTAGATGAAAATTATAAAGATGCAACGTTAAATATTGATGCCTTTGTAAACAATTTCAATAAAAATAGTATACAAGATTATTCAATTCGTGCAAGTTTATTTGACGATAGAAAGAAGCAAATCTTCAGCAAAACCTTAAACAAATCTGAGCAAAATATACCAAGAGGAGCCTTAGAAAAAAAATCTGGCTCTTTTCTGGTAAAAAATCCTAAAAAATGGTCTGCGGAGCACCCAAATTTATACATACTTACATTAGAACTTCTTGATGAAAATAATAAAACCATTGAAGTTTTTAGTCATAAAACGGGCTTTAGAGAAGTAGAAGTTAAAAACAAAGCCATTTATGTCAATGGTATGCCTGTAAAACTTAATGCGGTCAACAGCCATATGATGCATCCAAAAACGGGACATGCCATGGATACAGCAACCATGAGAAAGGACTTGATTTTGATGAAGCAATTCAATATTAATTGTGTCAGGACGAGTCATTATCCTCCAAATGTTGAATATTTAGACTTAGCTGATGAACTCGGTATGTATATCATAGATGAAACAGGTGATGAGGCTCATAGCAATATCCAATTATCGAGCCAACCCGAATGGAAAGAGCAATATATAGACCGGATGAGAAAAATGGTTTATCGAGATAGGAATCATGCATCTATTGTTATTTGGAGTGCTGGGAATGAAAGTGGCCCGGGCGACAATATTTGCACATTAATTGATGAAGGAAAAAAAATAGATCCAAGTCGCCCCGCTTGGATGTACGGCGGCAATAGAGATGAAGACCCAAAAACAAATCCAATTACATGCGAAGATATTGTTGGCCCACGATATGTGACGCCATTTATGCTTAAAAAACGTTTTGCTTTAGGAGACGATCCTCGGCCCTCGTTTATGGATGAATATTTGTCTGTGGCTGGAAATGCACTTGGTGGATTGGATGAGTATTGGGATCTCATATACAAATACCCACGGCTTACCGGAGGTGCCATTTGGGATTGGGTTAGCCCAGGCATAGATGCAAGATGGAGAACCACGCCTGATGCCTCGCCAAATAAAATATCTGCCTCCTTAATGAATAAAGCACTAATAAAAAATGGCAAATTTGGTAAAGCTCTGTATTTAAGTGGCCATGATGATTGGCTAGAAGTGTATCGAGATACTGCTCTGGATATTTCAAATGATCAACTCACACTTTCTTTTTGGGTAAAGCCCGAAAAATACAACGGTGATTGCTATTATATAACCAAAGGGAATTATCAATATGGCATTTGGCAACCTAACGATTCTAAAATTCAATTTTATGTTTATACAGGCGAGAAAGTTTTTGTTGAAGCCGATCTTCCTAAAAATTGGCAAGGGAATTGGCATGAAGTATGGGGTACCTATGACGGGGAAAACCTAAGTCTCTTTATTAATGGCGAAAAAGTTGCTTCAAAAAGTTGCACTGGTACTATCATCAATGGTCCGTATCCTGTAAATATTGGAAAATCTGCCGAAATCATTGATAATCATTTAGGGTATCTTACGCATACTACTATTGATAATATCAGAATTTTCAATAAAGTAATATCAGTCGAAGCGCTAAAAAACAATAACGAAGCACTACAAAAATCTGCGTCACTTTGGCTTGATTTTGAATCTGTTAAGGATGAATCTCATTACTACAGTATCGGTTTACCTGGAAGAACTTACGGATTGGTTTGGCCCGATAGAAGCGTCCAACCAGAACTATGGCAATTGAAAAAATCACCACAACCTGTAGAAATCAACATAGTGAACTTAGAAGCTGGGGAAGTGGAAATTTACAACCGCTTTTTATTTACTAATTTGAGTAATTTGAATGCGAATTGGTCATTATCTGCCAATGGAGAAAAAATAGAATCAGGTTCAACAAAAATAGATTTAGATCCATTAAAAAAGAATCATTTTATAATTCCATTTCAAACGAAGAATCTGAAGGAAGCAACGCATTATGTTTTAGCGTTAAGCTTTACCCTTTCGGAGGACACAAATTGGGCAAAAAAAGGACATGAAGTGGCTTGGGAGCAATTTGAATTCCCCTATAGTGCATTGAAAACCCACACTGCTAGTATTGAAGGTATTTCAATTGATGATAATTTGGAAAATATTGTGTTTAAAGGTGCGAATTTCACCTATACGTTTAACAAAGACAATGGTTTACTTTCCTCACTTATTTACAAAGAGAAAGAATATTTAAAACAAGGGCCAAAATTCAATATTTGGAGGGCCCCTCTTGCCAATGAGTTGGATGCATGGGGTACTTATTTCACTTCTATCGGACATCAATCGGATGGCATGGGGCACAATATGTCTAACGGATGGTATTCCTTAGGTTTAAATAATTTAGAACATAAGGTAGCAGCTATCGAAATCATCAAAGATAAAGCAAATGCAGGTCTAAAGATTGTGACACTTGCCACAGGTAACAATCATGCTACCGGGTTTTTAAATGAATTTAATTACAGCATTGCAAAAGATGGAGAAATTACTTTAAGAACAAAATCTTCACCCGCAGGAGAATTTACTCATTGGATTCCTAAAATTGGACTTCAACTTCTATTGCCAGATACTTTTCAAAACATTAAATGGTACGGTAGAGGGCCTTATGAAACTTATCCTGACCGAAAAACAGGAGCTAAATTTGGCAGCTACCAAACTACTGTAAAAAATGATGAAGTACCGTACATCATTCCGCAAGATTATGCGAATAAAACTGATGTTTATTGGACGTCTATCAGTGATAATAGCGGTAGCGGTTTACTCATAAAAGGAAATCAAACTTTTAATACAAGTGCTCAAATGTACGATACTGATAATATGACCAGGGCACATTACAGGGGGCAATTAAAGGAGGTAGATTATACCATCTTAAACTTAGACCATAAGGTATCAGGTGTTGGCGGTACTGCCATTTCTATCTTAAATAAATACAGGGTGTTGCCAATGGAATACGATTTTACTTTTTATATTAAACCATATTAAAAATAATCAGATTGATCCTTTGACTTTTGATTGATCTCCTATAATGATTAATTATTGTTGAGAGTCAATTTCGTTAGAAGCTCAGAGACTTCTTTGACTTTCTAGATAAAACACGTCATATTTATTGATATAATACTTTCTGTATTGGCAAGTAAGAACGTACTGAGGAGCTACCTTTCAGGTTGACCAGTCTTAATTCCAAGTATGAACCGCTACTTTATTTGAGCTGCCATTCTTTCCAGCTATCGGCCACCTTTTGGCTGAAATTTACCTCCGGGGTTTGAACAATCCCATTTAAGCCGGTTTCTTTTCGAACAGATTGGATCAGATAGTTGCTCAGCGCATCATAATCAATATTTCCTTTAGTCTCTTTAAGTTTTTTGAGTAAGAAATATGTAAAATAACCATGCTTGGTTTCCCGGTATATGGATGAAGTCTCTTCCCTTGAGCTTGATGAAAAAACCACCATATTTCCCAGAATCACATTTTTATTGGCCTTGACCTTGATCCCTTTTCTTGTGAGCAATCCCTGATTACGGCCACCACCACTAAAACATGCATCCAAAAAGACGGTAACTTGGCGTGCAGGATGCTCTATTAAAGACGCAAAGGCATCTGACAGCTGAATGCCATACTCCAAATTGTTCACAGATACATCAACGGGAATAATAACTGGTGATTTTGTCTCTTCATCGGGCATACCGTGCCCCGAATAATAAAAAATGAGCTTGGCATTACCATTTTCAATTTTCGAAAGATTATTGATCCAGGCAAGACCTTGACTTATTTCTGCAGCGGTGGCATTACGCAGAATTTTAATCTGCTTGGGAGGAATTCCAAGTGTTTTTTGACAATAGTTTCTGAACACTTCTGCGTCATTCAGGGAATATATAGCATTTTGTTCAACAGAAAGCGATCTTTGCCGTGATTTGTAATCCTCGTTTCCGATGATCAAAGCATAGGTGCTTTTTTGCCTGCTCTTAGTTATGGGGATATCTCGGTCTACATCATCGATAAATTCAGGTAGATCTGGTTGAAGAACACCATATTTAGGGGCATATTCTGTTGCGATGGCTCTATCTCCAATAACTCCACCAAGTTCCCCTTGTTGATTGATTGGAAAAACTAAATCAGCGGAAAAATCAAACCCATTGAATCGATCGACCCCCCGCACCTTGAATTTCAATTCCTGATCAAGAAACTCACTATTGATAAAATATCGATAGGTCAGGGTGTGATATTCTCCTGGTAAGATGGTTTTCAAACTTGGGTTTTGCCCGTGAATCGCATTATCATTAACAAGTCCAAGGAGTATGATTCCTTGTTGATCGGAGTTGACATCGATCTCTAATTTTTCAGCATTCGCTTTGCCAATATTCTTAATCGTGAAACTCAGATCCACCATCTCGTTGGGGTCAATCCTATTGTTGGGTTGATCCGACCGGATTTCACGAACAGCATATTGAGGGATGATCAATTGGGGCTTCGGAAGTTCTTCCGTTTCAAACCTCAATTGTCGTTGTGGTATCGATCCCCTGAAATGCGGTTCAACCACCTCAATGTTCAGGATTGCGATACCATCTGTCAAATGCGGGTTACCATCAATATTTAGTGTCATTGATTCCACTCCACCGTCCGCCTGTATTTTAGGAAAAGGGCTTATCAGAGGATGTTCAATTCCTTTGTTCTCACTGGTTAATCGCACATAAACGTTGTTGGCATCTCCAATGCCCGAATTGCTCAAGGTGATAACTAATTGATTGGATTCACCGGCAGACAATACATTTTTGGAAAATGAAATATCATCTATTTTAATAATCGGAGGCGATTGTTCGACAAATCTATCTACATCAGAAGATCTGTCAATCTTCATGTTGGCAAGTAATGCTTGAGATACTTCGTTTTTAACGTTATATCTTCCCAAATCAGAGTACCCAATATGATTCTTGTATTTGACCAAATACTTTCCCCTCTTCACCCGATCCAAGACCTCAAGCGTCTGACGTTTTGGAACTGCAATGACCATTTTATAGTCCGTTTTTTTTGTTATATAGGTCTTCCGCGACAGTGTGACATAATGCTTCCGAGGGGAACTACGAACTAAATATTGCCGCTTAAAATTACCAGGATTGTTTGCCAAACGTTTTTCCAAGTTAAAAGAAACGATATATCCATTCCAATTTTTGTATTGAGCTTTATAGATTGGTCCTCTGACTTTTTCCATAATCCGCACCGGATTTCCTTTTGGTACGACACAGAGGAGCTCCGAACTTTCTCTAGTGCCCTTTAATAAAACTATTTTTCTATCGAATACGGCAAATTTACTTTCGTAATTTTGTCCATATCCCAAAGCGGATATCAAAATGAGAAACAAAAGAGGGGAATAATTTTTCATTTTAGTTGAATTCAAAATTTAATCAAGTTGTTTTAGTAATACATTTCTATAAACGACTTCTCGTTCATCCATAGGAATTTCATAAATCCAGGACCGCACGGATTCAAGACTTATCTGTTCATCAATCCAGGGCATGTGCTTTTTAGTATAAACAAAGAGCAAAAGACTCGCTTCGTCTCCTAACGGGCCATTCATTTCTATCGAATAACCCGGGTCGTATGCCATATTGATCGGAAAAGACACCATCGCTTCTTTGACAAATAAGCGTTCTTTCTCATCGCTTAGATAGTTGTATTCTTTGTTTTCAAAAGGATACAAGACAAATGACGCATTCTCATTGAAAGCAAAAATTGTCAAATATCCATTGCGAGATGGTCTAAAAGAAAAAGCGATGTATTCATTTTCATAATAGACCTCTTTGAGTCCGCTGATGTCAAAGAAAAATGCAGGATCGTTCGGTTTCTCATAGGCGTAAACCACTGCTTCAATTTCAACTGAGATTATCATATTTCCATATTGATCAAACTTATTTCTTTCGGCATGAATACTGTCGATAAGAATATTGGCTGTCAATTCAGTATTTGAAATTCCGTGGAAATAAGTTTCTATATTTCTTTCATTACCATATGCATACAACAGATTAGAAACAACAAGTTTCTCAGAGACTCCTGCCTTTAAAAGCGCATTTTTCTTGGCGTCTGTCAAGGCTTCTTCCAAAGCCTCTTTGGGCGTTTTATCCCGGCTTACTGATATGCCATTTGCATGGACTCTAACCTGTTTTTGTGCATTAATGGAACTAGATAGTAGACATAGAATGAAAAGTGAAATTGAATTGGCCCAGCGCCTAATTAAGGCTGTGTTCCTTTTCATACTTATTCATTTCATCATTGAATATTTTTTCAAATTGATATTTATCGAAATCAAGCTTCAACTGAGCATCTTTGCTGATTCCTTCAAATACTCCCGTCAATGTAGTTTCTTTAGGGCTTTCAACGGCAAGCCAATAACTGTACAGTCCATCTTTTTGCTTGTACAATTCTTCTCCGATGACCCTTACGTCTCTAATATCTTGACGAACCACTTCGCGAGACATCTCTTCGAACTTATTCTCAAAATCCTTTTTGTTCTCGACCGATCTTTGGTTGGTATACTGTTCAGTAACTCTCTTGATCACCGCCTCGATATTACCTGCCAATTCAGCCTTAGCATTTTGTTCGGCGATTTTTTTAGCAGTAGCCAGATCAGTGCTTTCTCCCACTTGTTTGGCCCGGAAAAAGTCCTTGTTGTTTTCGAATTGTTTTCCCGAAAATGGTATTGAAATTTCCGTGGAATCTTGAATTTTTGAAATTTCCTTTTTTGATTTGCAACTGATTGCTGCGAGGGAAAATACAAATAAAACAATGTGTAATTTTTTCATTTTCATAGCTTTACGAATTTTAATTATACAAA
>RCNE010000822.1_pt1 | contig 25356 bp, 22 predicted proteins | sample 2041361 | NCBI WGS metagenome assembly RCNE01 (sample SAMN09708229, study PRJNA481090) | Marine sediment metagenome, whole genome shotgun sequencing project. | reverse complement strand
GCGAGGTGGACGACGGCGTCCCAGTCACTCGCGCCGAGATGCCGGCGGAGTGCATTTTCGAGATCTGCGAAGGTGACGAAGGTGTCGCGCTGGACGGCGATGAGGTCGAGCGGTGCCCGTGCGGCGTGGAGCAGCAGCACCTCGGCGCCGTTCTCGGCAAGGGTCTGGGCGAGCACGCCGCCGGTGGCTCCGGTGGAGGTGTTGGTCAGGCGGCGGACGCCGTCCACCGGTTCCTCGGTGCCTCCCGCGGTGACGAGAATTCTCATCCGAGCTCCTCGCGGATCAGCGCCGCCGTCTGTTCGGGTTCGAGGAGACGGCCGTAACCGACCGCGCCACACGCGAGCCGTCCCTCTCCGGTGGGAAGGATCCGACAGCCCCAGGCTTCGAGGACCGTCAGAGCATCCGTGACTGCCGGGTGGGCGAGCATGTTGCTGTTCATGGCGGGCGCGACCCAGTAGGGCTTGCGGAAGTTGTTGGCCAGGAAAAGACAGCCCAGGAGGTCATCGGCAAGACCGGCGCGAAGGCGGTTGATGTGATTGGCCGATGCCGGGTAGAGCAGGAACAGATCCGCCCAATCCGCGAGATTGATGTGGTCGTGGGCGTGACCGCGTTCGAAGACGTCGCTGAGCACCGACCGGCCCGTGAGCCCTTCGAAAGTCGCCTCGCCGATGAAGTGGCGGGCGCCTTCACTCACGATGACTTGAACCTCTGCACCGGCCTCGACCAGGAGCGACGCCAGGGTGGCGGCCTTGAATGCGGCGATGGAACCGGTGACCTGCAGCGCGATCCGCGACTTAGATACTGACATTGTCGATGAGCCTCACTTTCCCAAGCCGCACGGCGCCGAGAATCCGATCGCCGCGCTTGGTGACATAGTCGACGACGAAACCGGCGTCGACGAGTTGCCTGTTCATGTCCTCGGTTGAGACACGGGTTTGGAGGATCCTGTGGAACTCGGGCGCGACCATTCGCTCATCCGCCGTCAGGTGAACATTGCGTGAGCTCATGGCGAGGCCGTCCGCCTCGCGGATGATCGGACCCGCGACGATCTCGGTCGGGTGAAAGAACGCGGCCGTCATGTTGCGGACAAGCTCGAGCTGCTGCCAGTCCTTCTCGCCGAAGTAGGCGCGGTCGGCCTGGACGAGATTGAGCAGTTTGAGCACCACGGTGAGGACACCGTCGAAGTGTCCTTCGCGCTGGGCGCCCTCGAGTTCGCGGGAATAACCGGTTTCGGTGACTCGGAATCGAAAATCGTCGTGGTAGATGTCCTCGGCCCTGGGGTTGATGATGAGATCGGCCCCGGCCGACTCCGCGTGTTGGGTGTCGGCAGCGAGAGTTCGTGGGTAGCGTTCGAGATCATCCGGGTCGTCATACTGAGTCGGGTTGACAAAGATCGAGACGACAACACGGTCGTTTTCGCTGCGGGCCCGCTCGATGAGGCTGAGGTGGCCGGCGTGGAGGGCGCCCATGGTGGGGACGAATCCAATGCTGAGGCCCCGGTGCCGAAACTCGACCAGTCGCTGGCGCGCATCGTCGATGACGTCGATGATGTCGATCATTCGTAGCTCTCCTCGCCGTTCGGAAAACTCCCGTCGGTGACATCGCGGTGATAGGCCTGAAGCGCTTCGCGGATCAAGGTCGATCCGTCGAGCCAGGTGCGGACGAATTTGGGACGGAAGGCCGTCGTGATCCCGAGGAGGTCGTGCAGGACGAGCACTTGTCCATCGACATGGCTGCCGGCGCCGATGCCGATTGTGGGGATCTCGAGAGCCGCGGTGACCTTGGCCGCGACCGCCCCCGGGACCGCCTCGAGAACGAGGGCGAAACAGCCGACTCGCTCGAGTTCGAGGGCCTGTTCGATGAGGGCTGAGGCGGTCTCGTCATCTCTCGCCTGGACCTTGAAGCCGCCAAGTTGGTGAACCGACTGGGGCGTCAGACCGAGGTGGCCCATGACGGGCACCCCGGACTCGACCAGATGGTGGATGAGTTCGGTGTTGCCCGCTGCGCCCTCGAGCTTGACGGCCTGGGCGCCTGCCCGCATGAGTTTGGCGACATTGTCCATGGCGGAGTCCAACCCCCCACGGTACGAGAGAAACGGCATGTCACCGATGAGAAAGGTGTCCGGGGCTCCGCGGCGCACGGCGGCGGTATGGGCCGCCATGGTGTCGATCTCAACCGGCAGGGTGGTTTCGTGGCCATAGACGACCATGGCCAGGCTGTCACCGACGAGAACACAGTCGATCTCGGTTTCGGCAATGAGGCCCGCGCTCCAGGCGTCATAACAGGTGACCATGGAGATGGGCACGCCATGACGTTTCTTGATGGCGAAATCCTGGATCTTCACGAGTCAGACCTTTCTGCGGCAAAGGCGTTGGCGAGGGCGAGGTAGACCTCGCGATACGGATCACCGGTGAGGCCGTCGAGGTCCCGAGCGATGGTGCCGCGGTCGTTTCGGGCCAGCGAGCCGGTGAGTGCGTCTCGGCCCTGATCGAGGCTGTTGGCCGCGGTCCGCTGGAGAAAAGGACGGAGGATGTCCTGGGGAAGCCCGAGTCTGGACTCGAAGTCCTTCATGACCTTGGTCCAGAGGATCGCCGTGGAATTTCCGGCCAGGACGCAGAGCGCGTGGTACAGGGATTTATTCTCGCCATCGATGGGCCACGAGGGATTGTGAAGACCGGGGAAGATCTCATCGAATCCGGCGCCGCCGCGCTCGGTGACAAAAGGAATCGCGCGGTAGAACTCGAGGTCATAGGCCTCGGGGCCGAAGGTCATCAACGGATGGAGTCCGTGGACGTCGTCGATGACCAGGGAGCCCGAGAAATGCACGACCGGCCGGGTTCGAAGCCCCGGGTGCCCGTCCAGGAAGCTTTCGATGGCGTCGTCGCTGATGGCGAGGAGGATCACATCGCTATCGCGGAGGGAAGCTTCGGCCCTCACTCCGAGATCGCGATGCCATTGGAGGACCCTGCGGCCCTCGAGTTCGAGGTAGCGAGCCATGTGGAATGCCACGCGACCGCGGCCGATGAGGCCGTAGGTGGGTGTTTTCATATCGGTACCTGTCCCTTGGATCAAGTCCGTGTTTTCGATCCGAAAAATCTTCGCGTCACCGTCGCGGTGATCGGTGCGCAGTTGCGACCTTAGGCTACTTCGCCCTTTCTGACAACAACCCTTGGCGGCCTGCCATCAATTCCGTTGCAGGATCAGGGGACGCTGCTGTCCCATGCTGTGATGTCTCCGGATTCAAACGAGTCCGCGAAGAGTGGTGTGACAACAGCGGTGTTCTCGTTGTCACTGTCGTTGCCGGATACCGGATCCGGTTCATTGGCGCTGACGCTTGCCGTGTTGGACAGACTGCCGGTGGCTGCCGAATCGACCAGTACCGTGATGATGACATCGGTGCTCGTCGAGGGGGCGAGTTGGCCGAGATTGCAGGTCACCGTGCCCGAGGACTCGGCACACGTGGGTGAACCGGGAACCGAGCCGAGGAAAATGGTCGATGCCGGAAGGTTGTCGGTGACGGTAACCGAACTGGCGTCCGACGGGCCATTGTTGGTCGTGGTCAGGGTGTATCTGAGCCCGAGGCCGGCGGTGGCCGGGTCGCGGGAATCCGTCTTGCTGATGGCCAGGTCGCTGGATCGGGTGACCGATAGTTGGTGGTCCTCGACCTCACCATCAAGCGCCAGGCCGAAGGATCCGAGTCCGCCCGTCGATGAGAAGCGGAATCTGCCGAAGCTGGCGGCGGCCGAGGCAGCTGCCGGCGGGGTGAAAGACAGGGCGTTGGCGCCCGGAACCAGCGGTGCGCTGACAAAGATCTGTTCGCCGGCATCGAACCAGCCGTTGAGGTTGAAGTCGACCCAGGCGTCGAGCAGGCCCGCGCCGGCTGCCGTAACGGTCAGCATCGACAACTGACCGGCCGTGACTGGCGATGTGAAGATGACCCCGTCCTCGTCGTCGGATCCGTTCAGATCGTCGCCGTTGGCCGCCGCCGTCGGCTGGCCGTCGATCTCGACATCGATGGCGGCACCGAGGAATGCGCCGGTGGCGGCGTGGCGGGCGCCGTTGCTGGCCAGGAGGGTGGGGTAGGTCGGATCGGGTGCGTCGCCGTAGTCAAGCCCAAGAATGGTGTCGGTGTCGGTTGCCGTGTCGTTGATCGGATTCGGTTCGATAATGCCGATGGGCGGGGAGATGATTGCGGTGTTGACCAGGGTCCCCGTTGCGGTACTCGACAATATGCAGGTCGCGGTGTAGGTGACGGCGGCCCCGACCGGGAGGTTGACCGCGTCGTTGATATTTCCGACGCCCATCGGGGTGCACACTCCACCCCCGCTGCCGGTGCAACTCCAGGTGCAGCCGGTGAGAGAAGCCGGAAAAGTGTCGGTGACCAAGGCACCGTTGGCGGGGCTGGGTCCGGCCGCGTGGCTTGCGGTGATGGTGTATGTGACCAGGGTCCCGGGGATCACCGAGGTGAAGCCGTTGGTCTTTGTGATGGCGAGATCGGCGGTCGGGTAGAGCACCGGGATGAAAGCATCGGCGCTCAGAACTCCGCCACCTGGGCCGATCCAGATCTCACAGTCGCTGGTGCTTGGAGGCGGGGGGCCCGGTGGGCAGATATCGAGGCTGGTGGTGAAGCCGGCGCCGGACTCGCTGAAAACGTCATCAGCGGGGAATCCGGGGGCATCAGCGACCCCGGCAAAAGGTGCGCCGTGGGTGGCCATGACCGTCATCATGGCGGGAGTGCCGGGCACGAATGGAAGGCCGGGAGGGGGTGGGGGTGGGAAGAAGTTGGCCCAGGGTACGACGAGCTCGATGACGCTTGGCGCTCCAAGAGGAGCAAAGACCCCCGACCATGCGAGTGGGACCGGCGGTCCTGCCGGGGTCCAGGCCCCGGGAACGGAGATCGCCTCCCAGACCTGGGCGATACCTACCGGTGTATCGGTGGTGATGAGGTAATCGGCGGGGAGTCCGGGTGGAGGGAACAATCCGACTGGATTTGTCCCCACGACGAGGGGGTCGTACCAGAGTCCGAGGCCGTTCGGGGCGCCATCGACATCGATGGCGATCTGGACGTGGGGCGGAACTGCGACCGTCGAGGGATAGGGGCCGAGGCTGACGGTAAAGAACACATTCGTCGGATCGGCGGTTGTGGCGAAGAAATCGATGTCGACCTCAGGGTCGGGAAGAGGAGCGCCCGGAGGAGGGAGGCCGGGCAAACCACCGATCGCGAAACCGATGGTGTCGGGAGGCCCGTAGTTGAGGCCGTCCCAGTCGTCCCAGAAGATCTCGGATCCCAGGGGACAAAGTGGCGGACCCAGAGGAGTGAGCGAATCCGGGCCGAACAACCCAACCTGCGCGGGCGCGCACCAGTCACCGAGGTAGAGACCGTCGATGACTGGTGCGCCGTGCGCTTCGATCTGGGCTGGGATCAGGAAAACCAGAACCGCCGCAACGAGGGAGAGGGCGAGCCCGAGCCCGGTGGATGTGTGTAACGATCGCTGCGCGATTCGGTTCTCTTTGGTTTCCAAAATTGCACCTCAATACTTGTTGCTTGGAGAGAGTGTGGAACCACTGTTCAGCTTCAACGCAGAGCGTAAACTCGAATGCCGGGTGCGGAATTCATCATACAAAAGACCTCCTGATGGTCCGAGGTGTTGCGCAACAGTAAGAATTGCTCTATTCCAACGCTATGTCTTCACCAAGGACTCGTCAAGCAGTTGACGTCCCATGCTAGCCTGACTCGACTCTTTCGTGAGGTGAGGACGGTATGAAAAGATTCGTGATTTGGACTGCGGTTGTTTCGATCATTGTTGTGTTCGGCTCGGGTGCAACCACCCCGGCGCATTCTCAGGACAAGACCCACCAAGCGGTGGACGAAGGCGGGGAACTCGAGACCATCGCGAGGGAGCTCTCATCCGCCATCGCTGAGAAGGACGAAGAGATAAACCGCCTCCGCGATCAGATCGCCGCGGCCACCGGCGATGACCAGAAGGCGCTACGGGAACGCGGCTACGAAGTCGTCGGCGAGTACATGACCGATCTCGAAGCTTTGGTGGCCAATGCCATCGAACGCGAGGCTTCCGGTTTGGACGTCGCCGATGATCGGGCCGCGTTGACAACCGCCCTGGAACAGACATCGCAGATGCTCCAACGGGTCATTAACGAGACCCAGGCTGAACTCGAAAAGCTGCGGTCCTCCCGCGAAGACGCGTCAGCAGAGGAGATCGAAAAGACCGGGCGGACGGTGATCGTCTCCAACGGCTGGCTCGACCGGACTCTCGACATGCTCCTGGAACTCAGTGAGAACATGGAGAAATTCGGGATCGACCCTGCCACCGAGCGCGAGTTTCTGACCGGGCACTTGACCGACCGCGCCGAACTGGTTGCCGGTCGAATCATGCTGACTCAGGAGCGGATTGCCAAGGTCAAGGGTCGGCTCAAGACGGATCCGGAGAACACGGATTTCATCGCCGAGTCCGATCGCCTGGAGGCCGGCCTCGACCGCTACGTCGCCCGTCTGACTACCACCACCCGAATGATGGAGAAGCTCGATCTCGACACCGCCGACTATCAACAGCTTCTTTTCCAGGTGACGGGCGAGATCACGACCGGGCTCTTCAGTCGGGAGGTCATCGGTGGCCTTTTGACGAATTGGGGTCAATCGACCGTGGACTGGATCACCGCCAACGGGCCGAGCCTGATCCTCAAGGTCGTGCTCTTCTTCCTCATCCTCTTTGTCTTCAGGATTCTCTCGAGAGTCGCCCGGAAAATGGTGCAGAAGGCCATCAGCCGGTCGAATCTTCAGGTGTCGGTCCTCCTCGAACGCACCGCCCTATCAATGACCGGTAGCCTGGTGATGCTCTTCGGGTTGCTTGTGGCCTTGTCTCAGCTCGGTTTTCAGGTTGCGCCGCTGCTGGCCGGTCTCGGCGTGGCGGGTTTCATCATCGGTTTCGCCCTCCAGGACACCCTGTCGAATTTCGCCTCGGGCATGATGATCCTCCTGTACCGGCCCTATGACGTGGGTGATCTCATCGAAACTGCGGGGGCCATGGGAAAGGTCGAGAACATGACCCTGGTCTCGACGACGATCCTGACGGTGGATCATCAGACCCTGGTGATCCCCAACTCGATGATCTGGGGCAATGTCATCAAGAACGTGACCGCTCAGACCGAGCGGCGCATCGATATGGTCTTCGGCATCGGCTACGCCGACGACATCCCACACGCCGAGCGGGTGCTGACCGAGATTCTCAAAGCCCACGAACAGGTCCTCGATGTTCCCGAACCCGTGGTCAAGCTGCACAATCTCGGAGAGTCATCGGTGGACTTCGTCGTCCGGCCCTGGGTCAAGACCGATGACTACTGGGATGTCTACTGGGACATCACCCGCGAGGTCAAGATCCGCTTTGACGCCGAGAAGATCTCGATCCCGTTCCCGCAGCGGGATGTCCATTTGTTCAAGGAGGGTGGGGACGAGTAGGGAGAACGGACACGGGTCACGATGCCCGATTCACGATCTCCCACACCGCCAACCAGACCGGCATTCCGAAGACGCACAGGATGTAACTCAGCAGCATGACGGTACCGACCTTCTGCTCATCGCCGCCGTAGGCTCGTACCTGGAGGATCAAACCGACGGCCGGGGCTGAAGCGGCCTGCAGCACCAGAAACCGGGCCAGCAGCGGGTTGGTGGTCCCGATCTCGGTGATGGAGAGCACCGCAACCGTCAGCGCAGGAAGCAGGCCGAACTTCACCGTCATGGCGCGGGCGGCGTCCCAAAGATGGGGTCGGAGGCGGAGGGTCATGCCGCCAAGCATGGCTCCGAGGACCACGGTGGCCACCGGAACCGCTCCCTGACCCACAAGCTCGATGGTTTCCAGCACCGGTGTCGGGATCAACCGATTCACTCCGGTCAAGACCAGGGCGATGGCGGAGAGGCAGGCCACGAGCGGCGGATTCAGCAGTCCCCGCCAATCCGCCGGCCTCGGAGCGCCGTTGGTGGCGAGGAACTTGCCGATACTCCACAGTATCGGGTTGAAGCCGACGATGAACAGTGAAACATAGAGTGCGAACTCGTCGAAGTCTCCGGGATAGAGCGCGGCGCCGATTGGAAGGATGAGATAGCCCGCGTTCTGCATACTCGCGACGGCGAGCATGCTGCGTTTCTCGGGCAGCTCGCGGAAGAACACCGCCGTGGCCAGAGCGAGTCCGGCCAGCGCCATGATGATGCTGATCAAGGGCAGAGTCCACCACAGCGGAAACTCGGCCGGCGAGAGGCTGGTCAGAATCTTGTCGAGGATCAGACAGGGAAGGAAGAGGACGATGGTCGCCTTGGTCAGCGCCGTCACCATGTCGTTTGTCAGGATCTTCCGCCGAACCAGGAAACCTGCCAGAAAGATCACCAGGAAGATCTTGAGGATCGCCAGCAGCGTGGCGACGGAAGTGGTGGTGAAAGCGGTCATCGGCGGGTCGTATTGTAACCCCGGTCCGCAGTGGGTGTGTGGGGCTGCGTGCAAAGCGCGCAGTCAACCAAAGGTGAGATTTCCGTCGGCGAAGCCAGAAACGAGAAAAGCCGCCCAAAGGGCGGCGAATTCGAAGGTGGAGCCGATGGGGATCGAACCCACGACCTCAGCATTGCGAACGCTGCGCTCTCCCAACTGAGCTACGGCCCCACGCGCGGCGGATAATACCGTGATCGGCAACGGGTTGCAAGGATGTCGCACCAATTCGCGACTTCTGCTCGTGAATCGCTAGGAGCGTGTAGTGAATAGAATTGGCGGCGCCTTTCGGGTGTCGTTTGGCCCGATTTCCGGCGTGTTCTTGGCCCATACCACCAGTATGAACCCGCAAATCCGACGAAAATCGGCCTCAAACGAACCTCCGAAATCCATCCACCATCTATTCCCTACACGCTCCTAGTCCACCTTGAACGCGACGTCGAGCGTGGCCTGGAACTCGATGCCTCCATCGGGGCCGATACCGCCGCGAAACTCGGTGACCTGAAACCATGAGAGTCCCCGGAGACTCTCGGACGACTTCTCGACTGCCGCCTCGATGGCCTTCTCGTAGCTTTCCGACGAACATCCGGTGACGGTGATCTGCTTGAATACTTTTTCAGACATGTTTCCTCCTCGTTTGTTTCGCGCAAAAATGACAACAACGGAAACGGGAAAGGTCTTCCCTCATGAGGAAGCTGAGTCGTGAGTCCCGACTCACCCGTTCCCGTCTTCTCCGGACCAACGCTGCCATGCCGAGTCGATGGGTTCTCCTCCGTACCACAGGGCGCGGGTGAAACTCTCGACCCACGGATCAAAACCTGGGATGACCCGAAGGTTGTCCTCCAACGCGAGGATGGCCGGGTCATTGGGAAGTTGGTCCAAGGCAGCGGCTGCGCGCCGCAACCTCCAACCCCACGATGACTCCTCGTGGCATTGATCGAGCCGACGCGCCCAGAGACGGAGGACTGCGGCGGTTCGCACCGCGTTGGCCTGGTAGCCCTGAGGGATCATGCATGGGATGAACGGGTCCATTCCTACATCGTGGAGAGTGACCCCAGCGCGGCGTTCGAGGGCGTGCAGACCACGACCGACATCGGCGTGGAAGAGCGCGTTCTCAAGCTCGTCGGCAACCCCGGTCCCATCACAGCCTTCGAGAATCCGATGACGGTCTTTCGGAGTCAGAAAGAGCGGCGCAGCCACGGCAAACCGGGCGCCGTCTCGTTTGAGGTTTTTGATCCGCCGCTCGACCTCGGCATCGGCCCCCGGGAAAGGAAAGAGCCCGAGCACCGCACCCCAGCGCCAGTCGGCCCAGGCGGCGGGGATCTTGAGGCCCTCGGAGAGCGGGAAGGGGAGGACCGGCAGCAACGCGCTCACTCGAAGATCCCCGGGGGTGCTGTCAAAACCGAGTTCCTCAGGAGTGACTTCCGGATCGTCAAGAACGAGCAGGATCGAGCCTCCGCGATCGAGGACGCGGTGCAGTACATCTTTGCGTTCACGGGCGACGCAGGCGAAGGACATCGCGCGCACGGATTCCCGGGGAACCGATCCCTCGGCCGGGAGGATTCGCATTGGGGCGTCCTCCCAGACAATCCCGAGCTTGATGGGGTCGAGACCGACCTTGGGTCCGGGCAGATAACCCGGTCGTTGGACATGGGTCACTGGAAAGAGATCCGGATACGCCGGTTCGACCCTACGCACCCCTGCCCCCAAACATCTCGTTGATGGCGGACGGGGTCGATGAGGATTGCCCGGGTCCTTCGAGACGGCGGGCGACATATTTGGCGAGCACATCGGTTTCGAGGTGGAGGCGTTCGCCCGCGGTGAGTTTTCCCAGGGTCGTCGATCCGAGGGTCTCAGGAATGAGCGCCACCTCGAACCAGTCCGTCCCGAGCGCCGACACCGTCAGCGAAACCCCGTGGAGCGCCACGCTGCCCTTGGATGCGATTTCCTGCGCGTGTTCGGCCGGCAGCGAGAGTCGCCATCGTTGGAAACCGCCTTCGGGGTGGATCGCCACGATTTGGACATGGGCGTCAACGTGGCCCTGGACGAGATGGCCGCCGATCCGGTCACCGAACCTGAGGGCGCGTTCGAGATTGACCGGCTGCCCGGGTCGAAGCTCACCGAGGAGGGTGCGGTCGAGGGTTTCCGGTGAGAGATCGGCGCCAAAGGCGCCCGCCGTAGGACTCAGTGCGGTGAGGCAGGCGCCGTTGACCGCGATGCTGTCGCCCTGTCCGGGGAGCAGATCGTCGGGCCACTTCACCTCGATCTCGAGGCGTGAGCCGCCGGCGGAACGCACGAGTCGTCGAGCGGTGCCGACCGTTTCAATCAGACCCGTGAACATCCGCATCCTCCGGTCGCACGCAGTGGAGTTCGAGGTCGGCGCCGTGGTGGCGTACATCCTCGAGGTGAAAGCGGTGTGCCATTTCGAGGTCAGCCACCCCGATGCCGCCCACGGCGGCGGGTGCAGGTCCGCCGATGATGAGGGGCGCGAAAAAGAAGAAGAGCTCGTCAACGAGATCGGCATCAAAGAACGTACCGTGGACGGTGGCTCCACCTTCGACGAGAAGGGCGGTGACCCCTCGGTTCCCCAGGTGGTCGAGGAGGGCGCCGAGATCGATCCGCCCGTTGTCATCGCCGGCAAGTTCCACGAGCTCGACCCCGGCAGCTTCGAGACGCACGCGGTCGGATTCTGCAGCTTCGGAAGTGTGGGCGATGATGGTCGTTTCGGGGTTGGACTCGATCACGATCGCGCTGCTGGGGGTCCGCAGGGTCGAGTCGAGGATCACCCGATGCCAATTGTCTCCGAGGTTGAGGCCGAGGCGGCGGGTCAGCCGCGGGTTGTCGGCCAGGACCGTGCCGATTCCGACACAAATGGCGTCGTGTTCCTCACGGAGTTCGAGGCCACGATCCCTCGCCGCCGTTCCGGTGATCCACTTTGAGTGACCGGTGCGGGTGGCGATCCGGCCATCGAGGGAAGTAGCTGCTTTGGCGCTGACCCACGGTCGTCGGTTGTGCGCCCAGTGCAGCCACCGCCGGTTGAGGATGCGGCCGCTTTCGGAACCGATTCCTTCGGTGACCTCGACGCCTTCGGTTCGGAGGATGTCGAGACCTCCCGATGCAACCGGGTTGGGGTCGTTCACGGCGACGACCACGCGCCGAATACCGGCAGAGATGATGGCATCGACGCAGGGCGGTGTTCGGCCGTGATGGGCGCATGGTTCCAGGGTGACATAGATGGTTCCGCCCCGGGCCGAGTCCGCGGCTTGAGCCAGTGCGTGCACTTCAGCGTGGGGTCCCCCGCAGCGTTCGTGGTAGCCCTCACCAACCAGGCAACCGTCGGCGTCGATGAGAGCTGCTCCGACCATGGGATTCGGCGATGCACCGTATCGGCCCTTTCGGGCAAGATCGAGGGCGTGCCGCATCCAATGAACGTCGGCCGGATCGACGGACGCGTCTCCATCGGCCGATAGCTTCGGCACGGGAGTGGAGGGCGTTGCCTCCGAGTCCCGAGAACTGTCTGCCCCGTGGTCAATGTCTGATGAATTCAACCCAGTCCGTTCCTGATCCGAGATGCACTCCAGTGTATCGGAATCAGGGTCAGGCCTCAACGTCGAGAATTCATGTTCTGAGGTCGAGCAGAGAGTCGACGAAGTCCTCGGCGTCGAAGGGAAGAAGATCGTCGATGCCCTCGCCGACGCCGATCCAGCGGACCGGCAATTTGAGGTTCTCGGCGATGGCGAGGACGACACCACCCTTTGCTGTGCCGTCGAGCTTGGTCAGGACCACGCCGTCGACACCTGCGGTGGCGCCGAACTGCTGCGCCTGCTCGATGCCGTTGGATCCGGTTGTGGCGTCGAGGACGAGGAGAACCTCGTGCGGTGCGCCGGCAACCTCGCGGGAGGCAACACCCTTGACCTTCTCGAGTTCTTTCATGAGATTGGCGCGGGTGTGGAAGCGTCCGGCGGTATCGATCAGGACCTCGTCGATGTTGCGGGATTTTGCGGCGGCGATTGCGTCGTAGACCACGGCCGCCGGATCGGCGCCCTCCTGCTGGTGGACCACCGGCGCTCCGACCCGGTCGGCCCAGACCTTGAGCTGCTCCACCGCGCCGGCGCGAAAGGTGTCCGCTGCGGCGAGGACCACCGAGGAACCCGCCTCGATCCGCCGTTGTGCCAGTTTGGCGACGGTTGTCGTCTTGCCGGTGCCGTTGACCCCGACCACGAGGGTGATTCTCGGACCGGCTCCAGCGGGTTGTGGTTGGGTGTCAGCTTCGCTGAGGAGTTTCAGAAGACGTTGTCTGACGGCGGGCCGGAGATCCTCAGCGGTGGTGATCCGATTCGCCCTGACCTCGTCGCGGATCTCGTCGGCGAGTCGAACCGATAGCGCGACGCCCGCATCGGCGGCGATGAGTGCTTCTTCGAGTCGATCGATGTGTTCCGGCTCGACCGGTCCTGTCCGCTGAAAGGTCTCGCCCACCTTCTCGATGAACTCGGTGTGCGTCATGAAGAGGCCGCGTTTGAGTTTTTTCAGGAATGATCCAGCCATCGTGTCTCCCGTGTCCCGTCGGCCGCCATCGGCGGCGGCTTGTTGTTCTCTCGTTTCGATGCTCTCGTGGATTCGATTGGTGCCGGCTACTCGAACTCGCGGGCGATCATCTTGGCGGTCTCCTTGAGATGATGCTGCGCCCGTGCTCGTGCGACGGGCTTTCGCACTACGAGCACCACATAGTAGCTATCGGGAAGGACGTGCGTCAACGTGGCGAGTTCGGATCCCTCAATCATGAAGTACTCGAGACTGCCGATGCCGGCGCTGGTGAAGGTCGAGACCAAATGGCGGGTGAAGAGCCCCTGGATCGCGCCCTCGACCTTGAGGTCGAACGGCTCACCGTGACGGGTGACGAAATCGACGGTCTCGCCATCTTCGTCGAGGAAGATGGCTCCGACCGCCTCCGGGACATCCACCATCAAGTTGGTGAGCAGGATATTGAAGGGCATCAGGGCTCGGCGAGAAGCGCCCGCGCTTGGACTGCGAGCGGCGACCCTGGATCGGACACGACCACGTCTTGAAGATACGGCCGCGCCTCGTCCATTCGGCCCATGTCCACGAGCAAACGGCCATAGGCGAGGAGCCCGTCAAGCCGCTCGGGGAACTTGAAACGCGCCTCTTCGAGGAGGCCGAGAGCGGATTCGTTGCGACCCTGCGATACCGCAATTTCAGCGAGGCGGAGATAGGCTTCGAAGACCGGAACTGCCGCGGTGATCGCCTTTGTGAAGCTCTCTTCTGCGGCCCCGGCCTGGCCACGACCCAGGTAGGTCAGACCCAGGTTGTAGAAGACCTTCCAGCGGTGTGGGTACGTGGAGTCTGCAAGGACGGCGATGAAGTCGACTTCTGCAAGACGGTACTGCTCGAGGACGAGATAGGCTGTGCCGCGGTTGTTCCTCGCATCGGTAAAACCGGGGATCATCCGGAGGGCTGTGTCGAAGTTCTCGAGGGCCTGGTCAATCCGGTTGGTTCTCAAATAACAGAGCCCCGTCATGTTGTAGATCGTCGCATTGCCGGGGTTTGCCTTCTCGGCTTCGCGGAATCGCTCGAGGGCTTCTTCGTACCGCTGCTGCTGCATGAAGACATAAGCCTGGCGAATAAGCGATTGGGCGAGCAGGGGATCGGTCTTTCCCTGTTTCTTGTTCTTTTTCGGGTCGGGCGATGGCGACGCGAGACTGACAGTCGTCCCCCCACTCATCAGTGTCAGGACGAGGAACGAAACAACGACGATGATCCGGCGGTTCATGAGGCCTCCTGGGTTGACCCGAGGTCTGCCCCTTGCGGAGATGGCTCCGGGGGCATGATATCGCCCGCGTCGACCGCGGCGGTGAATGCGTCCACGACCACGGGATCGAAGCGGGTGCCGGCCATGGCCTTCATCTTGTCCGTCACGTAGGTGAGGGACATTGCCTTCTGGTAGGGCCGATTCGTGGTCATGGCGTCAAAGGTGTCTGCGACCCCGATGATCCTCGCCACCATGGGGATCTGATCGCCTTCGAGTTTGTCGGGGTAGCCGTTGCCGTCCCAGGTTTCGTGGTGGTTGCGGATCCCGGGGATGATGGTTTTGAGCTTGCTGATCGGGGTCATGATCTGGGCCCCGATAGCCGGGTGGCGGCGCATGATCTCGTATTCTTCATCGGTCAGGCCACCGGGTTTGTTGAGGATCCCGTCCTTGATGCCGAGTTTTCCCACATCGTGCAGGATGGCTGCGATGCGGATGTGGAAGACATCGTCGAAGCCGAGCCCGAGATGTCGGGCGATGGCCATGGAATAGGCGCTGACGCGATCCGAGTGTCCCTTGGTGTAGGGGTCCTTGGCGTCGATGGCAGCGGCCAGAGTGCGGATCGTCTCCAGGAACAACTCCTGGTTCTGGCGCAGGGCGTGTTTGAGCTTTCTGACCAGCGACTCGATGTTCTCCGCCATGTGGTTGAAGTTGCTCCCGAGCTGCGCGATCTCATCGTCGCCGTGAACCTCGGAGCGAACGTTGAACTTGCCTTCGGAAATCTCGCTCGAAATGTGGGCGAGTTCCTGGAGCGGGCGAACCAGGTGGCGGCTGAGAACAAACCCGAGACCGAGAGCCACCAGACCTGCGATGGCGCTCACCATGAGGGTCCGCTGCTGCATCACACGGACCGGGGCAAAGGCCAGGGATGTGGAACGTTCGAGGAGCACGCCCCAGCCCAACGACGGGACCGGAGCGGCGGAGCCGAGAACCTCACCGGCATCTGGGTTCATCGGGTTGGTGTAGGTCGATGTCAGGGCGAGGGGGCGGGTCAGGAAGTCGCGGATCAGGGGGGACTCGGCAAGGGAGGCTCCGCGAAGTGGCGGGGCTGAACTCAGGATCACCGTCCCGCCGCCGTCAATGACGCTGACGTAGAAACCGGCGAAGGTATTTTCTGAGAACCGGGCTTCGAAGTCGGCGAAGTCGAGAACACCCGCAAGGCTCCCCCACGCAACGCCGTCACGCGTCTGGAGTGGAAAGACCAGGATCGCCCACGGCGATCTGTCGGCCGGCAGCTCGAGGCTGAATGCGGGCGCCGGGTCACCGAGGAGCGCTCCCTCCTGTGCAGACCGAACGAGGTCGGAAAGCAGTTTGACCTCTTGAGGTTGGAGCAGGGGGTCGTAGACATAGCTTCCTTCGCCCTCACGGTTGAGGATCTGGAGATAGGCGAAGGACGGACCGGCCTCGCTTGCCATCTCCTGGAGAAAGGACTCGAAAGAAGCGACATCATCGGGGCTGGAGACCGCGAGTGCGCGGGCGGTGCTTCCGAGGTAGGTACTCCGGCTCGAGAAGAAGTGATCCACCTCGTTGGCCAGCGAGACCGCTTGACGGTTGAGATAGAGTTTTTCGACGGTGGTGAGGTGTTCGCGGTTGTAAGATGCAAACAGCCAACCGGATAGTACAACCGGTAGGACCGTCACCAAAACCAACGTCGCGGCGATGGGATAGGTCAGACTGGATTTGAAGCGTTTCAGAAGGCCCATCTGATCAAGAGAAATATATCACGACACGGCAGATGAGGATCCGCTCAGGGGGTCCGATCAGCTGTTTGGAGGCATCGAAAATGGATCGGAAATCAGCCGCCGGAACACTCAAGGAGATTGGTCGTCTGCTCGAAATCGCGGGTGAGAACCCTTATCGCGTCCGGGCATTCGAGGGTGCTTCTCGTGCGGTGGAAGCGGCTGATGGCGACCTCGAGGAGCTCATCGCCTCAGGAAAGATCCTCGAGACCAAGGGAATCGGGAAGGGTACGGCGGCGGTGCTGGAAGATCTCGCTGCCGGCCGGCGGCCGCAGGCATTGATCGAAGCTGAAGAGCGGGTGCCGTCCGGCGTCAGGGAGATCATGGGTCTGCGCGGACTCGGGCCGAAGAAGGTGCGAACGTTGTGGCGGGATCTCGGGGTGGAGAGCCTTGGAGAACTCGAGTATGCGTGCCGGGAGAATCGGCTGGTTGATCTCAAGGGCTTTGGACCCGCCAGCCAGACCGCAGTGCTCGAGGCGGTGGTGTTTCGTGCCCGGGCCGATGAGCGGAGACTTCTGCACGAAGCCTGGATGGCGGCGGAGGCCGCCCGTGACATGCTTCGAGGGCTTGATGGGGTCATCTCCGTCGAGACTGCCGGCGAACTTCGGCGGCGCTGCGAGACCATTGGTGAGCTCGCTTTGGTCGTCACGATGGATGATTGTGGCGAGGCCGGCCGGGTGGCAGGGTCCCTGGGCGGCGCGGAGAAGATCGAGGACCAAATGTGGCTGTGTTGGTCCGCCGGCGATCTCCCTCTGCGGCTGTGGTTCACGACACCGGGTTCTGTCGGGGAAACCATGATTCGAGCCACCGGGAGTGATGCTTTCGTGGAAGCCCTGACGGCTCGTCGTGAAGGACGTCTTGTGGGTGACCATGAGGAGGTCGTCTTCGCCGGGCTCGATCTGAGTTGGATTCCGCCAGAGCTGAGAGAGGGCTCGCAGTGGTTGGATGCGGCGGCTCGCGGTGCGATCCCCGATCTTGTCGATGTCGCCGATATTCGGGGGGTCCTCCACAACCACACCACCGACTCGGATGGTTTGGCCTCGTTGGAGGAGATGGCTGCCGCAGCCGCGGACCGGGGTTGGGTTTTCTTCGGTGTGGCCGATCACTCACCGGCGGCGTTCTACGCCAACGGGGTCGACGCTCGGAGGCTGCGAGATCAGTGGGAGAGGGCGGATGCCTGGAATGCCGCCAACCCGGGGATTCGCATCGTCAAAGGTCTGGAAGCCGACATTCTGACCGACGGTCGGCTCGACATTCCGGAGGGTTGCGAGTCGGGTCTCGACTATGTAGTGGCTTCGGTTCACTCGTCGTTCCGATTGACCGAAGAGGCTCAGACCGAGCGCATCCTGGCAGCCGTGCGTCATCCCGCCTGCCGGGTACTGGGTCACCCGACGGGTCGTCTTCTCCTGGCGCGGCCGGAATACCCGGTGGATCTTGAAAGGGTGCTCGATGGCTGTGCTGAGAATGGAGTCGCTTTGGAGATCAACGCCAGCCCCTTTCGCCTCGATCTCGACTGGCGGTGGGCGCGCCGCGCGTTGGACAAGAAGATCAAGCTTGTCATCAACCCGGATGCTCACTCCGTCGAAGGTCTCGACAACATTCGTTGGGGCGTCGACGTCGCCCGCAAAGCCGGCGCCTCCGCCGCCGATATCGTGAACTGCCACGACATTGATGGGTTTCTGAAGCGCTGATACGTGGTACTTTTGTAGGTGTTCGGAGGGCTGAGACATGGCGGACACGGTGCTCGTGGTCGAGGATGACCCTGCCAACGCCCTGCTGGTGGAGACGATCCTCACGCGCCTCGGCGGTTTTGAGGTGATCAGAAGCGATGACGGCGACGAGATCCTCGAGATCGTGGCGTCTCGCCCCATCAGCGCCGCGTTGATGGATGTCTCGTTGAAGAACACCCGCGTGGGAGGAACCAAGGTCGACGGCGTTGAGTTGACCCGCCGGATCCGATCGCTTCCGGGAGGAGTAGGGCTGCCCGTCATTCTTCTCACGGCGCATGCGATGAAGGGCGATCGGGAACGCCTGTTGTTTTCCTCGGGCGCAAACGACTATGTCGCCAAGCCGATTGCCGACCAGCAAGAACTGGTCAGCCTTGTCCGGCAACATATCGATACGGTTCAAGACTTCGAGAATGAGCAAGAGTTTTCCTGACGGTGGGTCGTTTGGTGACGGTTGGGTCGATATCAGCCGACCGTTGACCGTTCAGACTCCGGTGTGGCCGGGGGACCGAGGCTTCGAGTTGCGGCAGGACGAGATCGGCGATCTCCTCGTCTCGGCGGTGGCCACTACCTGTCACGTCGGCACCCATGTCGATGCTCCCCTCCACCTCGGCCCGACCGGAATCGCGGTCCATGAGATTCCCCTGGGGCGGTTCCTCGGACCGGCGGAGGTCGTGCGATTGCCCCCGGGATGTGGTGCGGCCGGCTGTAGGGATTTGCCCCTGGGTTGGATCCCGCGGCACTCGAGAGTTCTCCTTCGGACGGACAGTCACGGCGTTGACTCACCCATCGTCGACGGTTTCTCGGCGACCTCCGCCGAGATGGTGAACTGGCTGGCCGATCACGGTGTGTCCACCCTGGGTATCGATACCCCATCGGTGGATGTGTTCTCGTCGACCGAGCTCGAGGCTCACCACGCCCTGGTCCGACGCGGAATGACGTGGATCGAAGGGCTGCATCTCGAAGGCGTCGAGGCCGGTTGCTATACGTTGGTGGCCCTACCGATGCCGTTGAGAGGGATCGAGGCTGCACCGGTCCGGGCGTTGCTCAAGAAAATCCCCCCCGAAACCCGTTGAAACGAGACCGGGAAAGAAAAAACGCCCCGCCGAAGCGGGGCGTTGGTTTGTGGTTGTCGAACTCGATCAGCTCAGTCGCCGCATCAGGACCAGCCCGGCGCCGATCAGCAGGCCGATCAGGAGCGCGATTCCGGTGGTGCTGATGCGAGCTGTCAATGGGATCAGCGGTGGCGACGCCCGACATCGGTCATTCCATCCGGGTCAGCTTCCTGCAGATGCCGGGCAGCTTCCTCCGGGGCGGTTGGATTGATGGTGTAGCCGGAACCCCACTCGAACCCGGCCCGTCGGGTGATCCGCGGTACGAGCTCGAGGTGCCAGTGGAAATCGTGCTCGATGGTCGACCAGTCGTCGGGATGACCCGGTCTGGGGTGAGGGCTCGGCGCGGTGTGGAGAACGAGGTTATATGGAGGATCCTCGAGCAGAAAGCGGATCCGCCGCAGGAGATCGCGGAGGATCACCGCCAACCCCCGGAGTTCGGTGTCATCGGCCGTAGCGAAATCATGATCGTGGCGCCTCGGCAGAATCCATGTTTCGAACGGAAGCGCGGAGGCATAGGGATTCAGCGCAACGAAGGTGTCGGTTTCGATGGCCACCCGGGCGCCGAGTTCGAGTTCCTGGTGGACGAGATCGCAGAAGAGGCAGCGTTCCTTGCTCTTGAAATGTGCGCGAGCCGACTTGAGTTCCTGGGCCACAGCGGAGGGAATGATCGGTGTGGCGATGAGCTGGGAGTGAGAGTGGGCCACCGAAGCACCGGCCTCGGTGCCCTGGTTTTTGAAGATCAGGATATAGCGCAGCCGAGTATCCCGCCGAAGATCGATGATCCGTGCGCGCCAGGCCTGGAGAACCCGGAGCAATTCGCTGACGGAAAAATCCGCCATCTCGCGGGCTGATTCAGGGCACTCCACGATCACTTCGTGGGCGCCGACGCCGCTGACGCTGTCGTTGAGACCGACACCTTCACGGACGACTTCGCCTTCGACCCTCAGAGCGGGGAACTTGTTGGCGAAGACCCTGACCTGCCACCGAGCGACGTTTTCGGGGTCGAGTGGCGGGAGCGAAAAGATCTCGGGCGTGGTCTGATCCTCGTTCCCGGGGGCAAATGGATCGACCTCGGGAGATGGGGGCATTCCCCCCTGCTCGGGAACCAGGAACTCAAGCGGTCTCAGCCGCCGATCGGGGGCGATGATCGTCCAGCGGTTCTTGATCGGGCAGTAGCGGAGTTCGGACATGACTCACTCCTCGTCTTTCATACGGTCTCTTCATCCACAGTGGTGGGCTCGAGGAGGAGAATGGCTCCATCCAGCACGCTTTGCTCGCCGCTACGGACATCGAGGCGGGCGGTTTGACGGCTGTCCCATGGCAGGGAAAGCTCGGCAACCCGTCCGACGGCGCAATCGGCGCCGATTGCGTGACAACCGTCGCCGTCGATGACAATGATCATTGGGGAACCGCCCTCGGGCTCGAACTGGATTCTCAGACCGGCGTCGGCGACGATCTCGTTCATGGATTGGGTGCCCTCGATGAGCAGGTGCAGCCGGTCTTTGCCACCCCAAAGGGAAAGCCTCTGGATCTGGTGGTCTCCCTCGATCTCGATCCGGTTGGAGAGGCACCACTCGAAATACGACGTGATGCGGCCGTCGAGTCGGGGCGGATTCCATTGGATCGCAACCGGAACCTGAATTTGTCTGCTCACGGTCTTGAGCGGTTGATCGAGGGCTTGTGGCGGCTCGATGCCCGCCTGCCGGCACGCATCGGCAAGGTGGTGGCGGAAGATCTCGTCATAGAGGGGCGCCAGCTCGGTGGGGTTGTCGTCGCCGAGCCACCAGAACCAGTCCGAGGCTTCGGCCACCAAGAGCGATGGTGGGTGGGGGGTGCCGTTCTTTTCGAGGGCGCTTCGAACCTCGGCCAGGAGTCGCCAGGCCGCCGTTTTCTCCGGGTGCCCGATCCACGTGGCGAATATCCCGTTGATCCAGGAGCCCGGGTGGAGGGTGTCCAGGATTCCGGGCTTCGATGTTCCAGCCAGCGTCGTGAGAGTCTCCGGTTGGAGTTCGTCGCCGGTCTCCGAGAGAGCTCTCATGAGTTCGCGGAGGAAGCGGCCTCCCCCGTCGGGATAGTGGAGCCAGGCGTTCTCGCCATCGAGGGCGAGGACGATGGTGGCGTCGCTCGGAAGTGTTCGACCGAGGCTGACGAGCTCGTCAACCAGAGACCGGGCGGCGCGAGCCTCGTCATCCCAGTTGCCGTAGCGAAAGCCGATGGCGTCGGACAGGGTGCGATCCCGGAAAAAAAGAACCGGGCTCTTCTCGGTAAGGGTCCAAGGTCGGTAAAGTTCCGCCCGCGCCGAATCGGTGTCGCGAAGCGGGATCCCGAGGCTCTTTTCCAGAATCCCTTCATCGGCAACCAGCCACTCGATGCCGGCGTCGGCGTAGATGGTGAGAGCCTCGGTGGAGACCGAGCCCTCGGGCGGCCAGCATCCATGAACAGGGAGACCGGCGGAACGCATCAACGCCAGCCCTTGTGCGAGTTGCCATTCGGCATCTTCGGGATACCTGAAGGGAGGCACATCCGGGGCCGGGTGGGGCGCCCAGCTGTCGACGACGATGTCGGTGTCGATCAGCAAGGGCATGATCGGGTGGGCGTACGGGCTGGTCGAGATCTCGACGCCGGGGAGTCGGGCAAGCTGCTGCCAGAGTTCGATGAGTTCACCCGGTTGAGCCCGAAGCCAGGAAATCACGGCGTCGTGGTCCGTCGGCGAAAACCCGCGTCCCCGTGACATCAGCCCTTTGAGTCTTTCGTCACGCCACGCCTGCTCCCCCGCTTGGGCCACGACGAAGAGTACCTGCAGGTCGCGCAGGTCTCCCGGGCCGAAGGCCGATGAGGGGCGGGGTCTGTCCCCGGAGACCTCGCGGCGGCGGGCGAGTTCGGCCAATCGCGGATATCGTTTCAACTGCCGCGACGTGACGTGAAAGCCCCAGGAAACCAGTAGCTCTCGCTGGTCCTCTGTGAGGTCACCTGCTGGTGTGGTCAACGCATCGATGACGGGATCTTCAACCGTACCGTCCCGATAGGCAATGAGTTGTTCGAGGAGAGTCGGGACGATGTTGACGACCTGTCCGCGACCACCGGCCTCGATGATGGCGGAGGCGAGGGTGCGGTAGGCGCCGCCGGCGTGCAGAGCCGCCCACGGTGCGTGGGACACCCCGTCCGCAGTCCGATACGACGGCTGGTGCAGATGCCAGAGAAAGCTCAGCTTGGCCATGCAGGAATAATCTACTCGTCGGAGGCGTGCGCCGAGCTGCGATCAAAACGGCTGTCCAAGGCGAGATCTTCGTACTCGTCCTCGGTAGCAAACTGACTCACATCTTCGTTGCCGCAGACCTCGCAGACCGCTTCCTTGGTGACGCCGTCTTTCCGTTCGAAGACGTAGACCGGGCTTTCGCACTCAAGGCAGAGGAGATAGTCGGGATTCATGTCGTCAACACCATTTGTCGCACCCTACCACAACACGAGGTCCGGGATCGCCCTTTCCGATTGCGATGCGTCATCGATCGATCTTGATCCCCAGGAGATTCGCGAGTTCATGTCTGTCAAAGGCGCGCAGGACGTCTTCGGTCGGGGTGACGACGGCCTCCATGAGTTCGAGTTTGGATCGGATGAGATCGTCGATACGCTCTTCCACCGAGTCACGTGTCACCAACTTGAAGACCTGGACAAACTTCTTTTGGCCGATTCGGTGGACGCGATCGGTTGCCTGATTCTCCTTCGCCGGATTCCACCACCGGTCGTAGTGGATGACCACCGACGCACCGGTGAGATCGATCCCGACACCGCCGGCAAGTAGACTCGCGAGCAGGACGCGTTCGTGCTGTTCGGAGTTGAAACGGCGAACGATCCGCCCCCGGTCTCTGGTTGAGCCCGTGAGTTTGAGGTGCGGGATCCGTCGTTTCTCCAGGTAGGCCGAGAGATAGTTGATCATGGTGACGTACTGCGAGAAGACGACCACGCTGCAGTCCCCGGCAAGGGCCTCGTCGAGGATCTGATCGAGGACATCGATCTTGCCCGAGTTTGCACTTGACGAGAGGCTCTCCTCGACGAGAGCCGGGTGGTCACAGACCTGCTTGAGACGCGTGAGGAGCGCGAAGATGTGGATATAGGGGACGGTGGAAGCGGGGTCCTGCAGCTGGCTCGCAATCTGCTGCGATCCCAGGTCGCGGATGGTCTCATAGAGTTCCCGCTGTTTGCCTGCCATCCGACAGAACCGGATGTCCTCGACCTTGTCGGGCAGATCGGCGAGGACCTGGTCCTTGATTCGCCTCAAGGTGAGAACCGAGAGTCGCCGGCGCAGGAGGTGGAGCTGATGGTGCGTCGGGTTTCGATGTTTGGCTCGGAAGTCCCGTTCCGATCCGAGATAACCCGGAAGGATCAAATCGACCACCGACCAGAGTTCGGTGAGGCGGTTTTCCAGCGGGGTGCCCGAGAGTGCGATGCGAAAGACCGCGGGGATCTTCCGGGCCGCTCGGGCTGCCTTGGTTCTGGAGTTCTTGATGCGCTGGGCTTCGTCGAAGACCGCCACTTCCCAGATCCGATCCTGAAGTTCGTCCGCCGATCGAAAGAGGATGTCATAGGTGGTGAGCACCACCACTCCGTCGTCGATTCCCTCCAGAGACCGGCCCGGCCCGTGGTAGAGATGGACCTCGAGATCGGGGGCATACTGGCGGAGCAGCGTGTGCCAGTGTTCCAGGACCCCTCGAGGGCAGACCACCAAGAGCCCCTCGGATCGTCGAATCTGGTGAACCAGGCAGAGCAGACCCATGACCTGGTGGGTTTTCCCGAGCCCCATGTCGTCGGCGAGAAGCGCGCCGATTCCTGCAAGATACCGATTCCACAGCCACGCCACGCCTTCACGCTGGTATGGGCGGAGGTGGGATCTGAGACCGGGTGGGTCGGGACATTCGGGCGCTGATCGGCCCTGGAGCAGATCTGACAGCGAGGTGAGGCCGTCGTCGCCGCCCGTGACCGGGAGACCGGTTTCGGCGACCAGGCGGATCAATGCGATTCTTGTACCGAGGAGTCCCTTGACCTGCGCCCGCTTGGGCAGCCTGAATCCGGCTTCCTCAAAGAGGTCGAGATCGGGCGCTCGTACGATGGCTTCGCCGATCCGTGTGAACCCCTGGTCGAGAAGTTCGTAGCCTTGAGCCCAATCAAGGGCAGCGCCGGCAGCCTTGAAATTCGGTCGGATGCGGACTCTGCCGTTGGGTGTCAGCTCGGCCTCGAGCGAGACTGGTTTGGGCGCGATGGGTTGTCTGAAAGCCGCGAGTTGGCCCTGGGGGAGATACCACGGATGCTGCAGCAATTGGGGGTGATCGAGGTTGAGAAAACGGAGGGCGTCGGTTCCTTTGAGGATCTGTTTGCCGCGACGGTGGAACGGCACCAGCGGTGTGGCCGGATCGAGGACGCGACAGAGGTGGTTTGCGATCCGCGCCCAACGGCCGAAGATGTGACCATCCAGGGCCGAGCCGCGCAGGACCTTGCCGCTGCCGAGACGATAGCCGGGTTCGAGGGTGATGCCGGATTCGTTCCACGATGAGATGAGAACCGGGTGAAGTCGAGCCTCGGAGAGTTCAAGGCTGGTGAGATCGCCGGAGAGTTTGATCCCTGGCAGCGACCGGAGCAGCGGCAGGGCTGATGGCAGCAGGGTGGCGCTGAAGACCACCACGCGGCGGCCGCCTGAGGGTAGGATGATGTGGATCTCGACTTCGTGACCCGAGACGCGTGCGGTGGCGGCACCGGTCTTCTGCAGCGAGAGTTGGAGTTCGAGGGCGGAGCGAAGATCGTGTCCGGTGAGATGGCTGAGGTCGAGGCGCTCTGCAGTTGCCCGGCCGGGGGCGATGAACGGGTGGCGAGAATTGGCCCGCCAGGCGGAGCCGGGGCCCAGACGTTGCATGGTCGGCCGGACATCGAGCCACTGGAGAAGGGTGGCGACGGCGTGTGCGCACGGAGCGTCCTGATCCTCGCAAACGGTACACCGGCAGCCGGTGAATGGGCCTCCGGTGTCGGTGATGCGGACGTTGCAGACCGGTTGCGAGATCTCGGATTCGAGGCCGTCGCCGGTCCAGAGGATTCGGATGACCCTCCGCTCCTGATAGAGGTGGTAGCCGCGTTCGGCGGTCCCACGGGGAAGATCGCCCAGGATCTGACCACTCTTGATGTGGAAAAGCCCAGCCGGCCTCGATAAAGAACCGGCATGATGAGGGTCGCGAGTCATAGCCACTCATCATAGCAAGAACGGACTCGACACACGAACCAGTAGTTTTGAGTTCTCAGTTTTTAGTTTTTAGTTTCCATCGCACGGGCAATTCTTGGGATTCTGCGATGAAACTAAAATCCAAAACTAAAAACTCAGACTCTTGCAAAATTCGAGAATTGGACACTAAGGTCTTCCGACCCTCCTCACCATCAGGCCGGCGAGACACCGGCCCTACAATGGATCTCAGCCCTTTG
>RCNE010000341.1_pt1 | contig 25376 bp, 22 predicted proteins | sample 2041361 | NCBI WGS metagenome assembly RCNE01 (sample SAMN09708229, study PRJNA481090) | Marine sediment metagenome, whole genome shotgun sequencing project. | reverse complement strand
TAAGAGATTAAAATATAACTGAAGTCTTAGTAAGCATTATTCGCTGGGAACTGCTAGGGTTGTAGGAAATTTTAAAAAGCTTCTTTTACCTTTCCCGTTCATGTATATTTGCGGTATTATAGCGCTTAGATTTCATAACGCATTTTAGTATTTAAAAATATGTCATTTAAAAAGTTGCATTCCCACTTGTTGGAAAGGTTAGAACGTTTTTCTTTAGAAGAACCTACTCCTTTTCAAAAAATTAGTATTCCAGTTATAAAAAGTGGTGCTAACGTTTACTGTTTTGCGCCGAAGGATAGTGGAAAAACCACTACTTTAATACTTACTACCCTACATAAGCTCAACTGTGAAGCTGTTGGAAATGCTCCAAGAGCGGTCGTAGTGGTTGAAAACAAGGAGAGAGCACTAGAGTTGTATACTGCTTTTTTAGAATATACAAAGCAAAGTTCAATTAGAGTTTATGTAGGATACAAAGAGCTACATATCGATGTTCAAAAATCGGAAATTTTTGAAGGAATTGACATCCTTATAACCACGCCAAAAACTTTGCATAAATTATTTCTATTAAATGGGTTAAGTACTTCAGAATTAAAGATATGCAGTATAGATGATGGTAATTTTTTAATTCAAAAGGCAGAATATACTGCCATGATTGCCATAACACAAAGCATCAGAAAATGTCAGTATGTATTGTATGCAGAAAATACACACCCAATGCTTGAACGTTTCAAAGAACATTTTATGGAACATGCTAAGTTGGTGCGACTTTAAGCAAACTACATATAGCTCTAATACAAATGAATTGCTATTGATCAATTCTGATCATAATATTCTTCCACTCTTAAGATCTGCTTTTCTTTTTCTTCTTCGGTCAGCCAGCTTGCTTTAAAACTATTTTTTACAAGCTCGGTAATTTGCTTTTTTGACATATCAAGAGCGGTAGCAATTCCCAAATAATTGGCGTTCATATAACCTCCAAAATAAGCTGGATCATCTGAATTTACGGTAACTAATAGATTACGATCCATCATTTTTAACACAGGATGATCTTTTAAGTCTTGTACAACCTTAAGCTCTAGGTTGGACAATGGACATAAGGTAAGCGGCATTTGCATAGAAGCCAACCTTGCAATTAAATCAGCATCTTCCATAGACCTATTGCCGTGATCAATACGATGTACTTGTAGCAGATCGAGGGCTTGCCAAATGTATTCAGGTGGTCCCTCCTCCCCTGCATGCGCAACCACTAAAAATCCTTCTGCTCTTGCTTTTGCAAAAACACGCATAAACTTTGAAGGCGGATTACCCAATTCTGAAGAATCTAATCCAACACCAGTAATCCAATCTTTATAAGGCATTGCTTCTTCTAAGGTTTCGAAAGCGGATGCCTCATCAAGATGCCTTAAAAATGACATAATGAGCCTATAAGTAATCCCTAATTTTTCTTTTCCATCCTCTAATGCACGACGAATTCCCTTAATAACAATTTCGAACGGAATTCCTCTATCTGTATGCGTTTGTGGGTCGAAAAATATTTCGGTATGTACCAAATTCTCTTGGTGAACTTGGGTAAGATATGCCCAGGTGAGGTCATAGAAATCTTGTTCTTCAATCAATACGGCTGCTCCCGCATAGTAGATATCAAGAAACTCTTGCAAATTGTTAAAACGATATGCTTTTTTCAAGGCATCAACACTCGGGTATTTTATTTTTATATTATTTCGCTTGGCGATTTCAAACATAAGCTCCGGTTCAAAGGAGCCTTCGATATGCAGATGAAGTTCTGCCTTTGGTATCCCTTGTATAAATTTTTCAATAGGTGCTTCGCTCATAGAACCCGAATTTATGAAATATTAGAGGTGTTGGTGGCATGTTTCTTATATATGTAAAAAGAAGTTCTGATTTTCAGGCCATATCTTGGGATTTGACCTAAAAGAATTATACTTCTTTGTTTAAAACCAATCTTGTAGTTAATTCCTACTTCGCTTATTGCGTTTTATTGCTATTTTAGCACTCTTAAATAATCAAAATAAAATGATGAATTCTTCAAAACTAAAATTTGCTACGTTATTACTTTTAATGTTAAGTGCATGTCAATTAATAGGGCAAGACAGAATGGGCGGCTTAGCACTATATACAGTTCGTAACGATATGGGTACAAATGCCAAAGCAACACTTCAAGCCATAGCCGATGCTGGATATAAAAATATTGAAGCTGCAGGTTATAAAGACGGTACGTACTATAACATGACCCCGAAAGAATTCAAAGGGTACTTAAAGCAATTGAAGCTTAAACCAATTAGTACGCACCAGTCAGATGTTACGTTGGAGAACATGAATACGATGTTTGCAGATGCGAAAGCTGCTGGATTCAAATATTTTGTAGTACCTATTCCACCAATGGGCCTTTTCAAAAATACGACAGGTGCAAAAGCCATGGGTATGACTGGTGGTGCAGCAAACCTGGCAAAAATTCTAAACGAAATGGGAGTAAAAGCTCATAAAGCAGGACTCAAACTCTTATATCATAATCACGATTTCGAATTTGTAAAAGACGCAGATGGTATTGTTACCATAGACTATCTACTTGAAAATTGTAATCCTAAATATGTGAATTTTCAAATGGATTTATATTGGGTAACCAAAGCTGGTGCTGACCCCATTACCTATTTTAAAAGATACCCGAAACGTTTTAAAATATGGCATGTAAAAGATATGGATGACCAAGGCCGCTTTGCCCCTGTTGGAAACGGAACTATAGATTTCGCTCCTATATTGGCCCAAAAGAAACTTTCTGGAATGAAGTATTACATGGTAGAACAAGATCAGACTTTCGATGGATTAGAAGCTCTTGATGCCATTAAAATTAGCCATAAAGGCTTAAAAAAGTTTGGGTTTAAAAAATAGAAACCAATTTATGACCACGGAACGGAAAGACCTCTTTGCCATCACTTTTGGCGGATAGGTTTTTTTGTTTTTAAAACTCTTTCTTACCAAACTCACTTTCTATAAATTTAGACTTATTAGTATTCTTATTGAAGTTATAAGAAAGGTTGATTAGAATCATATCTACTTCATAGACATAATTAGTAGTGGTATAAAATTCTCCTTCTCTAAAGGTGGTTATGCGCTGTTCATTCGTATTTAAAAGCCCGAGATCTATATTTTGCCATTGTAAGGTTGCGGTTAAGCGATCGTTTAAGAACGTTTTTCGCAAGGTCAAGCTAGGAGAATAGAAACGCGAATCCTCCCCTTGAGCGGTATTCTTGGCAGATATATAATTAAGGGTAAACTGCGCCGAAGTGGATTCTGAAAATGTATACGTGCTATTGGCGTTGATAGAGTAAATAAAGGCATTACTATCTATATCTCGCCCATCGTAGGTACCGTCAATGGAATAGGTGTATAGATTAGCACCAATAAAATTGGACCAGTTTTTTGTAGGTTTCAATTCCGTTCCAAATTCAAAACCTAATGATTTTCCAGTCCCTACGTTAGAGTAAATACGATTTAGAATGGTATCATTAAAGATGGTATTGACCCGATTAACCAGATTTTTGACACCTCGATAATATGCAGTTGCAAAAAGAGAATTTCCATTTCCAAAGTTTTTGGATACGCCCAATTCTAAAAGATCAATAAATTCTGGTCTGAGCGTAGGATCACCTTGTTCTAAAGTCTCAGAATGTTCACGTTCAGGAAAAGGATTCATCTTAAAGGTGGTAGTACGCTGTACCCTTTTACTATAGGCTGCCTTTAGTTTGGTTCTATTTTTAAAAGTGTATTGGACTGATGCAGACGGAAATGGTTTTACATAGCTATATACGTAGGTAGTGTCAATCGTATTGGTTTTGTCTCGAAGTTCAAAATCACGATCCATGGCTTCAATGCGTATTCCAGCTGAATAATCCCATTGGTCTTTATTTCCGCTAACTTGGGCGTAGCCAGAATGTAGATTGCGCTTCAAATCTACTTCACTTGAAAATGCAGGAAGCAATTCAAAAACCCCAGTTGCATTGTTTAAACGTTCGTATACAAAATCACCCGTATGTACTAAGTTTCGATATTGGTAACCGGTTTCCAAGGTTCCAAAAGAAAAGGGCTTCCATTTGTAATCTAGTTGTAAACGAAAACCGTTAAGTGGGTTATCGTTGGTATTGTATTCGTCTTGATAAACAATCGTGTTATCTGGCTGCCCTAAGTTTTGATTTGTAGTTGGCCCACCCAAAAGTGTGTATTCATATAATATAGAGGTTGACAGTTTGGAGTTATTACTAAAGGAATGCGCATAATCAAAGCTTCCTAAGACAAAATCACCCTTTCGTTTTCTTAGATTGTGATTGAAATATTGAAAGGAACTAATTCGATTTTCGCTATCAACAGGAGTGATTTTATGGTTATCGAAATATATTATATCTGCCAAACGATCTTTGCTTCGCTTGCCTGCGTAAAATCCTAAAGAATAAGTATTTAGGGTGTCTGGTGTGAAGTCGACGGTGAAGCGACCGCTATAATTGATTTCATCAAAACTACGCTCGCCATCCGAAGGAAATTGGGTTAAGGTGTCGTTTATTATGGTAAAGACATCTCCTTCGCGGCGACCACCGAGATCATTACGTTGATAGCTTGCACCCAAAGAAATATTCCAATCGCCTTTACGAACATTATAGGTAGCATCTAAACCATAGCGTTGATGCGTTTCTGCATTATCATATTTTTCTATGGATGGAAGTCCCCCACGAACATTTATCTGTGCAAATGTGCCATCGATAGCTCCTTTTCGAGTAATAATATTCAAAATACCTGCCTTTCCTTCCGGATCATATTTGGCTGACGGAGCAGTTACAAGCTCCACACTTTCTATAGCATTGGCGGGAAGCTGGTTGAGTAGTGTTGTAGCATTACCTTGCACGGGTTTTCCATTTAATAATACCACAAAGCCTGTACTACCACGAACACTTATTTCGCCCAAACCGTCAACAGTAACGGAGGGAATGTTTTTTACAATGTCCGTAGCACTACCCCCTTGAGCATTTTGAAATTTCGAAGCATCGAATACTTGACGATCGATTTTGTTTATGACGGTCGCACGTTCACCTTTTACTACGACTTCATTCAATTGGTTTGCGCCTACCGCTAGTGTAATAGTACCCAATTCAATAGGGCTGTTTTTACTTTGTATTTGAATACCTCGAATGGTTTTAGTCTCAAATCCAATAAAAGATGCTTCTAAATAATAAGTTCCTCTTTTAACATCAGCAATTATGAACGTACCATCAAGATCAGTTATCACTCCAGTAACTAAGGTCTCATCAACTTGATTGAAAAGCGCTGCTGTAGCATATTCTAATGGATATTCGTTTGCACCATCGGTTATAGTACCACTTAGCTGAGCGTAGGTGCAAAAAGGAACTAAAAGGAAACATAAAAAAACAGAAAGTAATAATTTCATCGAAATTTCTATAGGTAGTAATATGAGTTAATACCAAATCAGTTTAACCTTGTCTTTTGATAAAGTAAAAATAGGGAACAATAAGGTTTTTGACAGTCCAAAATTGTTAGCTTTTTAGAAGCTGTGGGCACCTTTGTACTCATCCTATTAATTAAAGATATTTTTGCAGGTGTTTTTTGAAGTAAGTGGCGCTATCGGCGATACTTTGCATAGAATTTTGAGCAAAATTACCACCTTGTTCTAGATAATAATATTGCAAAACATCGGTATCGATAGTAGATAGTATTTCAATATAGTCAATAGAACCATTACCCAATTCGGTATAATCTCGAGTAACCTTATCCATATCTTTAATATGCCACATAACATAACGCCCCGGATTATCCGCTATAAGTTGTGCCGGACTCTTTTTTGAAGAATGTTCTACCCAATACATATCCATTTGCAGTTTAACCAAATCAGGATCTGTATCAAATAAAATACTATTGTAACCCTGTTCACCATGGTGATCGGTAAATTCAAAATCATGGTTGTGGTAGGCAAAACCCAGTCCTGCATTCGTAACCTGTTCTCCAATTATATTTAGTTTGCCCGCCAACACTTTGAAGTTTTCAATGGTTCGATACTTAGGGTCGAGCCATGGCCAAGTAATATAACTTTTGCTTAAGGCTTTGGCACCAACTATGCATTGGTCTACAAAACGTTTTAGCTCATCAGGTGACGACTCAAAATAGTCAGAAAACCCATAATGTCCACTAGTGGTAGTTAATTGTAAATCTTCAAGAATTTTTTTAAAATCTGCGGAGGAATGTCCATAGTACATATCCTTATCTACATCATATCCATAAGTTTCTAAATCTTCATAACCAAGGGCGGCTACCGTTTTTAAGGCTGCAATAGGGTCCTTGGCCATTGCATCACGAATGGTAAAGAGTTGCAAGCCCATTTTAAATTTAGGTTTTGAAGGCATCGCAAAGCTAGGAATTGGCATAAGGGCCATAGTAGTAAACAAACCAGATTGTTTTATAAATTTTCTACGGTCTATCATTTAAAGTATTCGAGATGTTTGGTTTTATTAGCTACTATTTTTTATTAGAAGGCAACTCCTTAGCAGTTTGAGACTCGCTGGTTACACCCAAAGGTAATTCCGTAAGTTTAAAATTGCGAAAGTGAATTTCTGCGCCTTCTGATTCTAAACAAAGATATCCTTTCTTTATAGTCGATTTGCTGATACCATTTACAAATTTCCCGTTCACAGAAAGCTTGATAGTACCATCCACACAAACTACGGTGTAACTATTCCATTCTCCTTTTCCTATTGCTCTATTTTCTATCGATTTACTACGTGTACCTCTTGGGTTGTCAGGTGTTGTGTCAACTCCCCCTACTCCAAATAGCTCACCATGAACGTAGGCAATAGGCGGTTTTTTACCATCTCTCTTGTTTAGGTTGACCCAATCTAACTCCAACATTTGCACCTCTACGCCGCCGGGAAGTCTTGATTCTGGGTCTGGCGAAGCGTCACTCCAAACAAATACACCTGAATTTCCACCCGCTTCCATGTGCCGCCATTCTACTTGAAGAATAAAATTTTCATATTGCTTTGCTGATCTCATGACACCAATGGGTAATCCTTTGCAAATGAGAAGGTCATCTTCTACCCGCCAAGTGTCTGAATCAGTATTTACATTCATCCAATTTATAGTACTCTCAGAACTCTCTTCGGCAGAAGTTAAAGCATCTAAGGTGGTTTCTGCTCCGAAAACGATATCGGGTTCTTGGCAATAGCTTAGGCTAATGCTACAAACAACACAGAAAATAAGACTAATTAATTTTTTCATAATTTAATGATATAATGCTAAATGAGTTTAGATTTTCCAGGTATAGCGATAGGTGGCATTGTAAAGTCAAAATCCCAAGCATAGTCCTCAAAATTAGGACCTAAACTTTCGGTAGCATTGCAAGCTTCATCCCAACTTACTTCTTGACCGGTATAACCCGCTGTACGAGCCATAATTCCCATCATGGTACTATTCGCCATAATATCTCCATTATTTATAGGATTTCCACTGCGAATCGCTGCAAAGAGCTGATCGTGTTCTGCTTGAAACATATCGTTTTTCTCTCCTCGATATACAAACGGGTTCTTACCCTTAATTTCACCTACTCCATATAAATTTAGCTGTGCACTACCTTCGGTACCAAAAACCTCTAAAGTATTTCTACCCTTGGTATTCGCTTGCTGTCTGGTGAATAAATAAGATTTTGATCCATTGGCATACTCATATTCTACTGCAAAGTGATCATAAATATTGCCATACTTTTCATCAGTGCGTACTTGTCTACCACCTGTACCTACTGCCTTTATAGGCATTTCATCGCCCATAGACCATGCAATGAGGTCGCAGCTATGAATAGACTGTTCAACGATAAAGTCGCCAGACAGCCAATTATAATAGTACCAGTTGCGCATTTGATGGGTCATCTCTGACCAATCTGGTTGGCGATCTTTAAACCAAAGTTCACCTCCATGGCGAAATGCAGTTGCCGCTCTAATTTCTCCAATATCTCCATTTAAAACGCGACCTACAATATCCTTATTCATTAAATCATGACGAAAGCAGAATCCTGAAACGATACTGAGCTCTTTCTCCTTGGCCATTTTGGCAGCTGCTAATACTTTTCGAACTCCTGGTGCATCAACTGCAACAGGTTTTTCACAAAAAGCATGTTTACCAGCGGCAATTGCAGCGCTAAGGTGACCGGGTCGAAAAGCCGGAGGTGTGGTAAGCAATACTACATCAACTCCTGAATCAATAACCTTTTGATACGCATCGAAACCAATGAATTTGTGAGCTTTATCTACTTTGATTTGATCTGGTTTGATTTTATTAAGTTCCACTAGTGAGCTTTCCAAGCGATCTTCAAATACATCACCCATTGCTGTTAAAACAACATTAGGGTCAGCATGTAATGCTTGTGCTGCTGCACCGGTGCCACGACCTCCGCAACCAATAAGCCCTATTTTTAATACGTTATCTTTTGGAATATTGTTGGCAGCATATAGCCCTGAAGGATAGGTTAATGAACCACCAACAAGTACGATACCTGATTTTTTTATAAATGACCTGCGACTTGATTCTGTTTTATCTGACATAATTATTCGATTATCAATATGTGATGACTAAATATAGGCAATATTCTAATTTGAAGAAAATAGGAGTTCGTGAAAATTAGGCGTAAATTTTTAGAGCGAATAAATTAAAGAGATCCGAAATCAGTCCTTACTCTAGTATTACTCATTTTTCTATTGGCAATTTAAGTTAAAAAATGGGCACTTTCTAGTAGTGTTATTTTGTTTTAAGTGTAATAGCAATATTTTGTAAATTAGAACTAAACTTTTGTAATACAAATATGCTCACAAAAGCAGAATTAGAAAAATTAGATAAAGATGGCTATGTTTTACTAGGTCAGCTATTAAGCAATGATGAAGTAATCGAAGTCAATCAAAAAATTGATGAATTACTTTTAAGTGAAGGAACAAATGCTGGATCAGAATTATTCGATTCTAAATACATAAGACATCCTAAAGAAGCAGGTGCTGATCGCTTAGCAGACTTGGTGAATAAAGGGGCAATTTTTGATGCTTTTTATACGCACCCAAAGGTGCTTGCAGCCATTGAAGCCGTGCTTGGAAAACAATTTAAATTATCCTCACTAAACTATCGGGCAGCAAAACCAGGGCAAGGACTCCAAAAATTACATGTCGATTACAAAAATGCTGTAGCGCAAGGCGATTATAAAGTTTGTAACACGATTTGGCTTTTAGATGATTTTACTAAAAATAATGGCGCAACGCGCATCGTGCCAGGTACTCATAAGTTGACAGAACTACCCCATGAGGTATTAGAAAATCCTGAGTTACCACATTCCGAAGAAATATTGATACAAGCCCCTGCAGGATCTGTTTTTGTTTTCAATTCGCACGTTTGGCATGGCGGTACAATGAACCATACGAACAAATATCGACGAAGCATACATAGTTATTTTTGTACTCCAGATCAACCACAACAACTAGATCAAAAAAGATACATCACCAAAGCCACCAAAAAACGACTAAGTCAACAAGCTTTGAAAATTTTGGATGTTTAGTTTCCTTCAAAGTGTAGTTGCAACATTCAAATAAGCAACTTATGCATCTTTTGGTTATTTTAGAAGCTTGATAAAAAAATGACATGGCTTTAGTTGATTATAATAAACTTGTAGAAGTACTTGAAACCATACTTTTACAAACCGGATTTACTCATGAAGAATCTGCTTTGTGCGCAAAAATATTTGCGGACTCTACAGCAGATGGTTATCATTCGCATGGTGTAAATCGTTTCCCTGTATTTTTAAAAACGATTACCGATGGATATGTAAAACTAGGCGTCAAACCTGAACAAGAGTTGGCACTCGGAAGCTTTGAGCGTTGGAATGGTAAATTGGCTCCTGGCCCTTTAACTGCAGATTTTTGTATGAATCGTGCCATTAAACTTGCTAAAGAATCGGGTATGGGTTGTGTAGCGCTTCAAAATGGAAGTCATTGGATGCGCGGCGGAACTTACGGGTGGCAAGCAGCAGATGCAGGTTGCATTGCGATGTGTTTTACGAATACAATGCCAAATATGCCTTCGTGGGGAGCAAAAGAAGCAAATACGGGTAACAATCCTTTAATTATGGCAGTCCCGAGTGAAGATGGACATATTGTTTTAGATATGTCACTTTCACAGTTTTCGTATGGAAAAATGGAAAAGTATGCGATGGATGGAAAAGACCTTCCTTTTGATGGCGGGTTTGATTCTGATGGCGAACATACGGCTAATCCAAAAGCAATTTTAGAAACGAAAAGACTTTTCCCTACAGGATATTGGAAAGGTTCGGGGATGTCCATTTTGGTGGATTTGCTAGTAACACTCCTTTCCTCGGGAAAATCAACAGCAGAAATTGGAACCTTGGAAGCCGAGTATGGGCTTTCACAGGTATTTATTTGCTTCGATGCAACACAAATGAATGATGGTAGTAGACATAAGGCATTGGTAGATGAAATCATTAACCATATTACTTCGGCAATGCCTGTAGAAGATGGTAAACCTATAGAATACCCTGGCAGCCAGACCAAAAAAAGAAGAGCGGAGCATTTGCAGCATGGGATTCCTATTAATGACAATGTTTGGGAAGAAATACTAAACCTTCAAAATCAATCGAGCTAATTCATATGAAGAAAAAAATAAATGATGACAACGTTCGCTGGGGAATTCTCGGTGTTGGTGATGTTTGTGAAGTGAAAAGCGCCCCAGCAATGCAGAAAATTGAGCATTCTGAAGTGGTCGCCGTAATGCGCCGTAATGGCGCAAAAGCGAAAGATTATGCAGAGCGACATCAAGTTGATACTTGGTATGACGATGCTGATACATTAATCAATGACCCTCATGTAAATGCTATTTATATTGCCACTCCGCCAAATGCACATCTCGACTTAACCTTAAAAGCAGCTAAAGCTGGTAAACCAGTATATGTAGAAAAGCCAATGGCGAGAACTACGGCAGAATGTCAGCAAATGATTATGGCCTGTAAAGAAGCAGGTGTACCTTTATATATCGCCTATTATCGGAGAAGACTTCCTAATTTTGAAAAACTAAAATCGCTGTTAGATGAGGGTGCAATCGGTGCTATTCGGATGGTGAACATCGAAATGTACAAAACTCTTGATCCTGATATTATCACCAATATTATATCATCGATGCCCGTAAATTGGCGTACGGATCCTGAAGTTGCAGGTGGAGGTTATTTTTACGATTTGGCAGCACATCAACTTGATTTTTTAGATTATGCTTTAGGCCCTATTGCTTCTGTATCTGGCCACGCAGCCAATCAAGCAGGCAAGTATAAAGCTGCCGATGTTGTTTCAGCTAGCTTCGAATTCGAAAATGGTGTCTTGGGCTCAGGTTCGTGGTGTTTTACTGCAGATGCTATTTCTGAGAAAGAAGAAGTAACATTTATTGGTTCTAAAGGCCAAATGCGTATGTCTTTTTTTGGTGCACCTAAGCTTTTTGTAGAACGTTCAGGCTTACCTATGGAAACTTTTGAATTTGAAATGCCAAAGCATATACAACAACCTTTGATTCAAACCATAGTTGATGATTTGTTGGGGAAAGGTGAATGCCCAAGTACTGGTGATACAGCTATTAGAACCAACTGGGTCATGGAAGAGATGACGAAAAACTATTATTCAAAATAAGTCACTCTAGATGGTATGATGGCTGCAACCCAAAAATCCCATTTGCATTTTAAGCTTTACAAACCTTACGGAATGTTAAGTCAACTTAGCTCCAATAATACTAAAGAGACAAAGAAAAAACAGTTTTTAACCTCGCTTTTTAATTTTCCCAAGGGGATAATGCCAATAGGACGATTGGATGAAAAATCAGAGGGATTACTACTGATGACCACCGATGGTAAACTTAGCGATACCATCAATCGTTCTGGAATCGAAAAAGAATATTATGCGCAATTAGATGGACTTATAACAGAAAAGGCCATTGAACAGATGCAGAACGGAGTTGAAATTGGTTTTGAAGGAAAAAAATATCAAACAAAACCCTGCGTTGTTGAAGCAATAGCAGCTCCATTCCTTCCAAAACCCAATACAAAAATTCGCTTAGGAAGACATCGCGCAAACTCATGGATACGCATTATAATAACCGAAGGAAAATTTCGTCAAGTGCGTAAAATGACGGCAGCTGTTGGATTTCCTACCTTACGCTTGGTTCGGGTCAGAATCGATGAGATAAGTTTAGAAGGATTATTACCTGGAGAGGTATTAGCTCTAGTCTTGTAAATACAGCTATTTATTAATGCATCTTTGTAATATCTAAAAATGTCTTTATGAAAATAGTTTGGAAAATTTTACAAATACTACTAGCGGCTATGTTAATCTATGCTGGTGTGCAGCACTTTTTAAAACCTGCTTTTTATGAGCCTTTTGTGCCTGCTTTTTTACCAGCGAAAACTTTTATAGTTTATGCTTCAGGAGTCGTTGAAATTCTTTTAGGGATATTACTACTGATTCCAAAATATACCAAGTTAGCAGCTACAGGAATTATTTTGTTAATGATTGCTTTTCTCCCCATTCATATTTGGGATATTTTCTCTGAAAACCCTGCAATAGGCAGTAAAAATGCTGCTATGATCCGTTTACCTATTCAATTCTTGTTTATTGCTTGGGCTTACGGAATTCGAAGATTTGGATCGAAATAGAAACTCGATTTTTATTGTTGCATCCTTTGATTAAGTAACCTCTTGTTACACATTTGTTTTCTAGCATAAGGAAGAAGATTGGGAAAACAAGTGAATTTCTTACGGAGAACCTCCGTATACCTTAGCTGACAAAAGCTAGTTTGGTGTACGGAGGTTTTTTCTTTATGCCTATTTTTAGAATTAGAAATAAGATATGGTCATGACAACGATAATTGAATTAGAAAAAATCAAGTCCCTTCTAAAAGATGTGGATGTAGTCGCAGCAATGACAGCCGCTTTTACGCAATATAGTAACGGAAATACAGTCGTGCCACCCGTTGCTGAACTGCTTTTTGATACGCCACCAGGAGACGTTCATATCAAATACGGTTACATTAAAAACGATGATTATTATGTCATCAAAATCGCATCTGGTTTTTATGAAAATTCAAAATTAGGACTCCCATCAAGTCAAGGAATGATGTTATTGTTCAATCAAAAAACAGGACAAACCGTTGCGATTCTATTAGATGAGGGGTATTTAACTGATGTACGAACCGCTGCAGCAGGTGCTGTCGCAGCAAAATATTTTGCGCCTAAAAAGTTGAATGCCATAGGTATTATTGGTACCGGTATACAAGCCAAAATGCAGTTGCAGTATCTGCAGCAATACAACCCAAGTAAAACAGTATGGGTTTGGAGTCGAACTCCTGAAAACCTTCAAAAATTTAAAAACCAAATGGGTGTTGATTTTGATATTCATATCGCCAGTTCGCCCTCAGAAGTTGCTCATAATTGCAATCTAATTGTTACTACTACCCCATCAGAATCTCCTTTGCTTAAAGCGTCAGATATTCAACCTGGGACTCACATTACGGCGGTTGGATCTGATACTTCAGACAAACAAGAATTAGATAGTGATATTTTAACTAAGGCAGCTATAGTGATAGCTGATAGCCTTCCACAAAGTAAAAGTCGTGGCGAAATTTACAGGGCGGTTGCTAAGGGTGCTATACCAGAAGACAAAGTAATAGAATTGGGTACAGCAATTCAAAACTCTAATCTACAAAGAACAAATGAAGACCAAATTACGATTGTTGACCTTACTGGTGTGGCCGTGCAAGACATTATGATTACTTCAGCAGTTTACCAAAAATATAGACAAGAGGATTAGAATGATAAAGTATGTAAGTAATAAAGGAGGAGGGAAAGCAGTTGATTTTGAATCGGCTATTCTAGATGGTTTTGCTATTGACGGCGGATTGTATGTACCTACGAAGCTTCCGAGTATTTCAATAGAACAATTAAGAAAGTGGAAATCGCTTAGCTATACTGATCTTGCTTTTGAAATTTTGTCTTTGTTCATTGATCGCTCGGTGCTATCAGAAAGTGAATTAAAAATGGTGCTTCAAACGGCTTATGCTCCTTTTGAAAAATCCGAGATTATTCCCTTACACCCCTTGAAAAATAGCAAAGACACTTATATCATGGAGCTCTTTTATGGTCCTACGATTTCTTTTAAAGATGTAGGACTCGCTTTTTTAGTGAATTTGGTAGATTTCTTTTTAAAACGAAAAAATGAGTTTAAAACCCTAATTGTAGCTACTACAGGAGATACAGGGCCGGCTACAGCATATTTCACCGCTGGAAAATCGAATTTATCAGCATGGATACTCTATCCGAAGGGATTGATTACAGAAGAGCAAGAACGACAAATGACGACCCTACCCCATACGAACATTCATCCCGTTGGTGTATCAAATTGTCCTGATGGTTGCGATGATCTTGATTTGGTGATTGCAAAATTGTATGCTAACATCCCCTTTAAAAATAAAGTGCAACTTTCAAGTGTGAACTCCATTAATTGGGGACGAATACTAATGCAAACTGTTCATTATTTTTATGGATATCTGCAAGTGGTTGATGAAGTTGGAGAAGAAATTAATATGTCAGTACCTTCTGGGGCTTTTGGTAATTTATGCGCAGGTGGCTTGGCCCGAAAGATGGGTTTGCCAATTGCTAATTTTGTGGTGGCTAACAATACCAACGCTTGTTTGAATCGCATATTTTCCGAAGGTGTTTTTTCTAAGAAACCCATTATTGAAACGCCTTCTTCAGCTATCGATATTTTGATTCCCTACAATTTCTGGCGCTTTTTATATTTCTGTATTGGAGAAGATGCTAGCAAAATTAAAGCATGGTCAGATACCTTTATGAAAACGGGAAGCGTTCAATTTGATTCGGAAACGCACGCTTCATTTTCAGAAGGGTTTTTATCTAATAGCGTAACTGACGAGCAAACGCTTTCGGTTTTAAATGAAATTTATAAAAGCGAGAACTATGTATTAGATCCTCATGGTGCTGTGGCCGTAGCAGCTGCTATTAACCTAAAAAAATCTCTTACAGATAAAAAGCTAATTTGTTTGGCAACGGCGCATCCTGCAAAATTCCCACAAGTGATAAAAGATGCTTTGCAGGTAGATGAAATTCCTGATGAAGGCAAGCATCTGTCTATAGAAAAGGCCAAAACGCAATGTGAAAAAGTGTATTTGTGTGATCATTCGCATCTTGAAAAAGCACTCTTGGATATTATGAGTAAGGATTGGGATTTAACTTATAATAACATCAAATAAAATGGCGCACTACTCTATTTTAAGCCTTGATGCTATTATTGAAATTACCAAACAATATAGGTTACAAAAGATATTATCACATGTTGTATTAAGCGGTGGTTCAGAAAACACAAACTATCTGATTACTACAGAAAGAGGGAAATTTGTACTGACCATTTGCGAGCAAAAATCTCTAAAAAGTGCTCAAGAATTAGCTGATTTATTGGAATACCTAGCAGAAAAAAAATTCAAAACTTCAAAACTAGTTCGAACAATAACCGACGAATCTATTTCCTTTTGGAAGGATAAGCCAGTTATGCTAAAAATGTTTCTTGAAGGTAAAATAGTAGAAGATTTGTCTGCAGATTTGCTCAAAACTATAGGTCGTGAGATGGGAAAATTGCACCAAATGGATATTCCCTCCTATCTACCTAATACCATAAATTACGACATTACTAATTTTCATAGCGTCAAGATGTATGCTTCTGGTTCTTCTTTTGAAATATGGCTCAACAAAATTGAAGCATACATACAACCTTTCCTCTCTAAGAATCTACCAAAGGCACTCATTCATAGCGATATTTTTAACAGCAATATTGTAGTAAGTAATGATATGCAGGAAGCATGCATTATGGATTTTGAAGAAGCCGCAGATTATTATAGAATTTTCGATGTGGGTATGACCATTGTGGGTCTTTGCAGCGAAGGAGTAACAGTTAACTTGAAGAAGGTGAAATATTTATTAAAAGGCTATCAGCAACAGATTGAATTGTTAGCTTCAGAAAAAGAAGCATTACAAGCCTTTACCGTATATGCAGCAGCTTCTATGACTTTTTGGCGTCATCGCAATTTCAATTACACCAATCCCGATTCAAAGATGTATGATCATTATTTAGGCTTGAAAGTGATCGCTGATTTTGTAAAAAATCTTCCAGAAACTACTTTTTTAGAGATCTTAAAAGACTAGTTACTAGATGGTTTGGAGGAGGTCTTACCAAATCTAGTAAATAGGGCCAGTTTCTTTTTTGTGTTCATAAAATAAACCCCGGTCAGTAAAACAACTGCTGCAACAATAGATTGCGTAGTAATCTGTTCTTCAAGAAAATACCATCCTAGAGCTAAAGCTATAATGGGGTTGACATAGGTGGAAGTAGCCACTTTTTCTGGCGAAACCACTCGCAGTAAGTAGTTAAATGAGGTAAAGGCAACAATACTCCCGAAAATGATTAATAACACCATAGATAGCTGAACATTTGCGCTCCAATCCAACGGTGAAGACCAAGACTCTTGCAAAAGCAAACTAACCAAAAACATCATAATACCTCCGGTAAGCATTTGGTATCCAGTATTGACAAAGTAATTTTTTGGGAGGTCCGCTTTGCCAACAAATAAACTGCCATATCCCCAACTAAGCATACACATAAAAATCATAACCATCCCCAGAATGGAATTCTCTTGATTCAAAACTTCCTTTTGACTTACCAAGAGGTAAATACCGATGACCCCAAGTATAACTCCTATGATCGACATGGGTTGTATTTTTTTTCCTTGAAATACTAGCATTAGTAACAATATCAGCAACGGCTGTGCTGATATTTCTAATGCTGCAAATCCGCTATCTACATATTGTAATGCCCAGACCACTACTCCGTTTCCAAAAGTCAAAAATAAGAAACCAGCTATGGTGACATTTTGGAATTGCTTTTTGGTAATTGCCAAGGATTTACCCATCAATTTCGCTATAATGAAAATCAAAATACCCGCAATTATAAAGCGTATAGAAGCTAACATGAAAGGCGGTAATTCGGCTACGGCTATTTTATTTAGCAAATATGTAGAGCCCCAAATAACATAAATGGAGAAAAAAGCGAGAACAATGAGTGTGGTGTTTTTAGAATTTGACATTGTAGATTCATATGGTACTATGAGCATACAATACTAAGCATAGTTTGCAATATATGAATCAAGAAAGCCTATTTTTTAAGTAGGATTTCCATCATGGCTCGTGCCGATTCAACGCCTTTTACTTTTATAAATTCTCTAGGGGTGTCATCCCCAATTTCATAAGTGATGCCTGTAGCTCCAAATTGTTGATTATACCAACCGCTTGAAGTAGGTCTGTTAATCGTACCCGGACTTTCATTAATATCTTCCAAACCAACAGCTACGCGTATTTTTTCTAACCATGCTTTGGTGAATTCAGGTATTTTACGAGTAACACTTTCGTGGGGTGTATAGTAAACATCATGGTAGGTGCTATGAAAGTCTAAGCCTAATAACACTTCATTCTTATTGATTACGGTTTCGCGAACCATATGACTGGTCACCTGTTTAATTTCTGGCTGCAGGTATTGGCTCCAATCGCGATTTAGATCTACTCCACCTGTGTTATGTCGATAATGCCCCAAATCAACCCCATCAGGATTCATTAACGGATACACCATTACCCGATATTGTTCTAAAAACCCATTGCTGGCACCTTCTTCAATAATAGTTTCTACAAAGGCTTTCATGCATAGATATCCGGTTACTTCAGGCGGATGTTGACGGCTTATGATGATAACCGTGGGTTTCTTTTGATAATCACCTTTACTAATATTTAGATGATATAAATCTCTTCCCATGGCACTTTTGCCAGCAACGGAAGTAGATACCTCAGAGTGCTGCCCCATTTGTTTTACCCACTCGCCTACTCTTCGATGATCTTGAATTTCTTGCGCCGCAACCCAAAGGGTGTCGATACTCACTTTAAGTTTTATTTGGGCACTTGTGCTGTCTACACCTCTTTGTAATAATGTGGAATCTAATAAAGACCAGTTATCTCCATCCGTACTTGTTTTTGGGGAATAACGATGTTTAGCACCATTGGAATACGCTAAATTGATATACACCTCTCTTTCGGTTTCAGACCAAAGTTTAAATGCATACCATGGGCTAGGATTTATTGGGAAATTTTCTGGCCAAATACTGGCTGTATACGTTGAATCATTATTTTGAACAAAACTATTCAGTCGCGCAGCAGGAAAGTCATTCGTTGCATTTAGCCCTTTTAAACGATATACCTGTTTCTTTTGTGGCATTATCGGTTTTGTTGAAGTATCAACGGGTAGAGGGTAATCATGTTTGGAAGCAACTAGTGACTTTGTGCTTTTACAAGAAATGAGTAGTAAAGTAAGTAAAAGAATGAGGATCCGCATGGATTGGTTTTTGGCTTCTTAAAAATACTAATAAAAGCCCATTTTACGCTTACCTTTGACATCAATATACATATGTATGCATCCAAATAATTTACACAACAAACCCTACGATTTTAAAGTGCTAATTGAAGCATACAAAGAACTTGATGCGTTTGTGTTTGACAACGAACATGGGGCAAGAACAGTAAATTTCGAAGACCCCAATGCGGTATTTGCCTTAAATAAAGCTATTCTGATTTCAGATTATGGCGTGATTGATTGGAACATTCCGAAAGGGTATCTATGTCCTCCAATTCCGAGCCGGATAGACTATATCCATTATTTGGCTGATGTTCTTCCCCAAGAGGGAAAACAAAATCAGGTTAAAGGATTAGATATTGGTGCGGGAGCAAATTGCATTTACTCTATTTTAGGAGCAAAAGTGTATGATTGGCATATGGTAGGATGCGATATTGATGATACCGCAGTTACAGCAGCAAAAGCTAACATTGAAAGTAACCCACAGTTGCTCGATACAATTGAAATTCGACACCAAACAGATCGCGCAAAGTTGTTTGCAGGAATAATAAAATCAGATGAATATTTTAATTTCACCATGTGTAATCCTCCCTTTTATGCTTCTCAAGCAGAGGCAAAAAGAGCGGCTGATAAGAAACGAAAAAATCTAAATATTTCAGATAAGTATAACCGAAATTTTGGTGGTGAACAACACGAGTTATGGTGCAATGGCGGGGAGGCTCTCTTCTTAAAGCGAATGATTAAGGAAAGTATAGGTTTTAAGGATCAAGTGGGTCTTTTTACCAGTTTAGTGTCGCGGTCAGAAAATTTGCCCAAAATCAAAAAGCAAATCGTTAAGATTGGTGCGCATTATGAAATCATTAAAATGCAAATCGGGAATAAACAGAATCGAATTGTAACCTGGAAGTTTTCAAAAGAATAATTTTCAATCCAATAATCCAATAAAGCTACCAATCTATTGGGCGATAATCTTTTAAAAATTTCCCGCTCCAATGTTTTCCGGTATTGATTCCATCAATTAATGGATCCATTACTCTAGCGGCACCATCTACAATATCTAAGGGGGGTTGAAAATCGTGTAATTCTTCTTTTCGTTTGGCCAGTTCTGCGGGGTCTTCATCTGTTACCCAACCTGTATCAACTGCATTGATATAAATACCAGCCTTAGCTAAACTACCTGCTGCAGTATGGGTTAGCATATTAAGTGCTGCTTTGGCCATATTGGTGTGTGGGTGACGGTCCTCTTTGAAAAAACGATGAAACTTTCCTTCCATAGCAGAAACATTGATTATATGCTTCATACCGGTATTTTCCTTTTTCATCAATTCAGAAAGGCGATTGCATAAAACAAATGGCGCAACCGAATTAACCAATTGCACTTCGATCATCTCGGTTGTTTCAATCTCTCCTAGCTTAAGTCTCCAGCTGTTTGTTTTACGTAAATCAACCTGCTGTAAATCAGCATCTAATTCTCCTTCAGGAAAAACCTCTTTCGTTTGTAGCGAATTGTCGAAACTATAGGGAATTTGCGATAATTTCGCAGAGGCGCGCAGCCCAATTCCCGGTTCAGGACCATGCCAGGTTACCGGCATGTTTTGGTTGGGTGAAGCTGCAGAAGTCAACACTTTGAGCTCTTGCAAACAGGCTTGATGATCTTTTAATAAATCAGCGGCATATTTCGGTAGTTCCCCAATTGACTTTTCTTCATTTGGCATTAAATGCTGATAAAAACCAGCAGGGCGCCGTACCGTTTGGGCAGCATTATTTATTAAAATGTCTAAACGATCGTACTGCTGTTCAATATAATTACAGAAGATTTCGACACTCGGAATGTGCCTTAAATCTAAGCCGTGAATGTTAAGCCGATGGCCCCATTCAGTAAAATCATCTTCTTTTGAAAACCGTAAAGCCGAATCTGCAGGAAATCGAGTAGTAGCTACTACTGTTGCTCCTGCTCTTAAAAGCATCAATGAAATATGATATCCGATTTTCAGTCTTGAACCGGTAATAACGGCTACTTGTCCTTTTAATTCGGTTGTTTGAAAACGTTTGGCATAATTGAAATCTCCACATTCAGTACACATGGTATCATAGAAATGATGCAGTTTTGTAAATTCCGTTTTACAAACGTAACAGTTTCGAGGAGATGCCAGTTCAGAGGTTTCTTTGTTTGATAACTCAGCAGCTGGAAGTAATTTTGGAGCTACAAATACTACTGCTTCACGCGCACTACGAATACCTGTTTCTTTCCTTGCATTTCGATCTCTAGCCGCTTTTTTTCGTTTTTGTGCTTTTTTAGCATCTTTCTTTCTTCGAGAAAATTCCTCACGACTGGGGCGAGATAATTGTCCTGATACTTTAATCAAAGCCGTTCGCTTTTCTTTCGGGATATCGAAAATAAAATCAGTATGCTCGACTAGTTGCTGTAGGGTGGCTATGCAATTGTCAATTTCTAGATCTGTAATTGAGTTATTTTGAGCGTCTTCGGTTTCTTCCATCACCTACGAACTATTTACGCTTGTTGCGTTTATTATAGTTCTTATCTCCTTTAGTTTTTGCCTTCTTATATTTCTTCTCAATAATTCGTTTGTAAGAACCGCCTTGATTGACACGTGTATTTTTTTCCTTCTTTTCATGGAAGCCTGCACCTAAATCTTCTTCGTGCCGCTTAATTGGGTTGTCACCTTCAATAATTTTAGGAGTTTCAGCTGGCGTTAGTCTAGTGGCTAATTCAATATATTCAGGAAGTACAATTTCATGAATCTTCGTATCCATTAATTCTTCGATAGCTTCCTTGTCTGCTTTTTCCTTTTCCGTATAAAATAAAAGAGATGTTCCAGGCTCTTCTGCCCTACCGGTTCTACCGATGCGATGCATATAGTTTTCTGGGTATGAAGGGGTGTCGAAATTAATGACATGAGAAATTTTATCTAAATCTAATCCCCTGGCCATAACATCGGTTGTTACTAAAATTCTATTTTTACCTTCATCAAATTGTTTGATAGATCTCAGCCTATAATTTTGTGTTTTATTGGAATGTATGATACAGGTTTCAGTTCCGTAGAGTTCTTCCAATTCCTCAAATAAACGGTCTGCGCTCCTCTTATTTGAAACAAACACTAAAGTCTTGTGATACAGATCACTATCTTTCAATAGGTCTATCAGTAAATTAACCTTGGTATAAAAATTAGGGACTGCATAACAGGACTGCGTAATATTATCTAAAGGCGTTCCACTAAGAGCTACAGTAACTTTCTCTGGTGTAATGAAATAATCGTTAATCAGTTTGTCAACTGATTCGGTCATGGTAGCCGAGAACATAATATTTTGTCTTCGTTCGGGTAGTAAATCCATGATATTGGTTAACTGAAACCGAAACCCTAGATCTAGCATAACATCTACCTCGTCAATGACTAGTTTTTTGAGAGTTTTCAATCGTAATGCTCTACTTAATATCAAATCATATAGGCGACCTGGAGTGGCTACTATAATATCTGTACCCTCTGCCAATGCTTCTTTTTGACGGTTCATATTGGTGCCACCATATACGCCCACCACTTTTATCGATGAGTATTTTCCAAATTTTTCTACTTCGTCGACTACTTGAACTACTAATTCACGGGTAGGAACTAGAACTAATACTCTTGGAAGTTTTTCCTTAGAAAACGGAAGCATTTGTAGAATAGGCAACATATAGGCAAAGGTCTTACCTGTACCTGTTTGAGCAATACCAACCATATCTTTACCTGAAAGAATTACAGGAAAAGATTTTGCTTGAATGGGTCTAGGACTTGAAAAGCCAAGATCGTCAATAGCATTTCGTAAGAGATTAGAAATCTTAAAGTCGTCGAAAGAAAGCATACTTTTTAGTTTAGTAAATCGCAGCTAATACGATTTTTGCAAAGGTACAACCGCTTTCTTAGTTCTTCGTTATTATTCTTCTGGTGGGTGTCCATGAATTTCTTCGAAGACTTGATCGAAATTTTGACGCAAATATGCGTTTAACTTTTTCTTATAATCGTCTTTTAACCAATGCACAAAATTGAAAGTACTTCGACTAATACATTTTGCATAGGTTTGTATTCGATTGTCAATGTCATCTTTCAACATCTTTGCTAGGCCTAGCGCGTCATATACATCTTCACTATTTTCAATACAAATCTTGGCATGGTGTGTAATCGACCGTTCTAAGACTACTTTTGAAGATTCCCCTTTGCTGGTAGCTGTTCTGTACACATTTTTAATATCAAAGAAGACTTCTTCAGATTTAGAAAACTCCGCACGAAGTTCTGCGGGCATTTCATGTTTGAATTGTTCTTCAATGCTCTCATCATCCGTAATACGATCCATGTAAAAATTGGGAGACTTAAATATGGTCTGCCAATCTAAATCTGCACCCCAAGGCCCAAATCTATAGTTGTTGTTACCCAAATCAATTACCGTAAACTTTGATTTGTTACTCAGAATACGAGAGCCACGGCCAATCATTTGATAATACAAGGTCAATGACTTTGTCGCTCTATTTAATATGATAGTGTCTATAGTAGGTTCATCGAAACCTGTGGTAAGGATACTTACCGAACTTAATATAGCATCAGGTGTTTCTTTAAACCATTTCAAAATTTGCTTTCGTTGCTTCTTAGTAGCCGTATTGTCTAAATGCATAACGGGCAGCCCAGCCGCGTTGAAAGTATGGTACACATTTATAGAGGTTTGAATACCATTGTTAAATATTAAGGTCTTTTTCCCCTTAGAATGCTTTTCATAGGCCTGTAAAAGCTTGTCAAGCATTAACGGACTCGAATATAGATCTTCTGATGATTTGACAGTATAATCTCCGTTAGAACCTACTTCAAGAGATGTCAAGGCCATATCGTATTGAAAAACTTCTGCTCGTGCTAGAAAATCATTCTCAATAAGCGCTTCTATAGTTTCACCGACAATTAATTCATCGTAATTGCCCTTCATGGGTAGTTCTTTGTTAGAACTCAATGGCGTTGCAGTTACACCTAGTAGGAATGACTTTTCAAAAAATTTGAAAAGCTTGGTAAATGAATTGTAATGCGCCTCATCAATGATGACTAAACCAATATCAGAAATATCAAGTTTTTCATCATTCAATCGATTGTTCAAGGTTTCAACCATCGCCACATAACAGCTATATTCAGCTTGATCATCTAAGTCGGCTTTGCTATCAACAACTTTATTAATGACCCCAAAACCCGTAAGCATTTCAGAAGTTTGACGGCAAAGTTCCACACGGTGCGTCATAACTAGCACCTTTTTGTTGTGGTTTTTCAAATACTGCCGAACCATTTCAGAGAAAATAACGGTCTTTCCACCACCTGTAGGCAATTGATAAAGTAGGTGGTAATCTTCTGGTGCCGTGTCGAATTTATCGAAGATTTGATTGATAGCACCTTGCTGGTAGCTATAAAGTTCTTTGTCTGTTTTGATGGGTTGTACTTCTGTTGCGCTATCCGCCATAGTATCCTTTTCTTGTGGGACGGCAAAAATAAGGCTTTATATAGGTTTATGGAATTATTACGGCAAAACTGTCAAAGAAATCGCTGAGGAGACCACCTCCATATTATTCGCTTAATGCCGTAATGGGAGTTATATCTACTTTTCGAAATTCGACTTCTGCACCTTCTGCTTGTAAGGCTATTTGTCCGCTGCTCGCAGTTGCATTGTAGCCGTAATTCACTAGATCACCATTTACCCAAACTTTAATTTGATTATCGAGACATTCTATTTGCATGGAGTTCCATTCGCCTACAGGTTTTTCAGAGCCATCTGTTAAGTTTAAGACACGACGTTTTTTACCTTCTGTAATGCCCCATTCTGCTTTGGGTCCGCGGCGTTCTAACATATCATCGGTAGTAATATCTTGAACAATACACCAAAAATCACCTGCATTTTCATGCATCATTTGTACCTCTATCGATTTTGGAAACATTTTATAAAGTGATCTAGGTGTTGAAGCAAAAACAAGCACCCCGCAGTTACCGGGTTCTCCTGCAAAACGGTATTCGACATTCAGTCTAAAATTTTCATGAGTCGCATCAGTTATCACATGGCCTTGCGGAGTTCCAAGACTTACAAGCATTCCATCACGGACGATAAACGGATTTCTAGCAGAAGGAATGGTATCCATTTCAGGCACATCAATGTGCCAGCCGTCTAAATTTTTTCCATTAAAAAGGCTGGTTGTGGTTTGCGATGTGCATGATATGGCAATTGTGACAACACACAGAACAAAGATTAATTTTTTCATGATTTTACGAATAAAAAATATTTTCTAAAAAGTACTATTTTCTTTTGGATGCTCCAAATGCTTTTCGAAACATATATGTGCTACTAAAAATCAAAAAACAGCTATTGATAATGGTACTTTACCGTGTTAGACGTCCCGTTGATTGATTTTAATGTGAGTTTTATCCATGAATCACTATATTACAAGCTAGAGAAAAGCTATGAAAATGAAATTAAGAATTATTGTATTACTGCTTTTTGTAGCATTTAAGGGTAGTGCTCAAGATACTCCATTACGTGTGGAGACGAAAGATATTACCAATCGCTTGGCCTTTTATGTTCTGAACGAAAATGAACAAGATTTTGATGTGCAAATTAACATCACGGGTACTAATTTCAGACAAAGTAAAGGCAGACCTCGATGGGTTCGGGTACCTGGAGCCTCAAAAGTGCACTTGAAAACTATTGTTTTAACTAGAGGGAAAAAGCCAAATTTCACTTATGATTTGATGGTCAATGATAGCTTATCAAAACGAGCTTTAAAAAAGGAAGTCGAACGCATTA
>RCNE010000338.1_pt1 | contig 25501 bp, 24 predicted proteins | sample 2041361 | NCBI WGS metagenome assembly RCNE01 (sample SAMN09708229, study PRJNA481090) | Marine sediment metagenome, whole genome shotgun sequencing project. | reverse complement strand
AATGCGGCATCTCGCCCAATCGACCCCAAAACCTCGGCATCTGTATATCGCTCGAGTGCTGCACGTAATTTGGACTCATGACGGGCACCACCCACTTTGTTCAGAATCACGCCACAGATATTTACGTTCGGGTCAAATCCCAGGTAACCCTGGATAAGCGGGGCAACACCACGGGTGATGCCGGCCGTGTCGATAACCAGTACAACAGGTGTTTTAAGCAGTTTTGAAAGTGCAGCATTGCTGTCTGTACCATCGACATCAATGCCATCGAACAATCCTTTGTTGCCCTCAATCAGCCCGATATCTTTTCCATCCATATTGCGGGTAAAAGTATCGATGATTTCTTCATGACTCTGGGTGTAAAAATCAAGGTTGTAGCAGGGTCTGCCGGCAGCATGTGTTAACCACAAAGGGTCGATATAGTCCGGGCCTTTTTTAAAGGTTTGTACTGCCAGTCCCCGTTTTACAAATGCAGCTGTCAGTCCAATTGAAACAGATGTTTTACCAGAAGACTTGTGCGCGGCTGCGATGTAAAGATGACCCATAAGATGTTAGCCCTTGAGGCCCTGCACCAGTGTTTGAATCAGGGCCGGTCAGTTGTCGTTTTGTGGTGGGGATCAATGGCCGCATTAGCCAGTGAAACCGGCAGAAAGCGTAACAGCTTTATGCCGAACAATACAATCAAACCTGCCAGTGCAACACCGCCCAGACCCAGCCCGATTTCGGGCAGACTCGGCGCATAGCCGGAAATCACGCCATCGTTGAAACTTGAAGAGACTTCCATACCCGGGAACATTTCCAGCGGGTAGGCCTGACCACCGATGACGATGACGTAAACCTGGGCAAAGCCGCCGATAATCACCAGGGCTGATGCCAGGATAGCGTTACGATTTGAACCGGCTGTGGTTGGCCGGAATACCAGGATCATCGGAATGATACCACCCAGTACAACCTGCCCGGCCCAGAACAACAATGTGTAAATGCCACCATCCATCAGAATAAACCGCTCTACCCCGATGTGTTCAGCTGCATACAAGTTGGCCAGGTGCTGCACGGCCGTAAAATAAAGTACGGCGGCAACGAATACACCCAGAAGCCGGCTGAGTTTCCGCATCACAACATCACCGATTTCCCGCTCACTTCCACGATAGGCCGCAAGTAGAATAAGAATATAAGCGGCCAGTCCAAATGAAAAAGACATTGCAACGAACAGGGGTGCCATGATGGCAGAGTCATACGCTTCACGGGCGATGAGAAAACCGAATATGGAACCGGTACCCGTTGTCAGTATCAGACGCCAGAGGAAAGCTACCAAACCGGCTGTTTTTGCATGGCGGTTCATGCGTCGTTCCATTTGTAGCCAAAGATAGGCCGCAACAATCACCATGAAACCAACATATAGAAAAATATTCCAGGCAAATATTGATTTGAAATTATAGTGGGTCATGGCGACGATCAAACGATCGGGCCGGCCAAGATCAAGTACCAGCACCACGAGTCCACCTAACAAAAGGGCCAGGGCCAACAGGCCTGAGAGTCGTCCCAGTGGCTTATATATGGGTTTGCCAAACACGGTGCCGATTGAAGCGACATTCAGCGCTCCTGATGCCGCGACAATCAGGAAAATTGCGAAAACATGCGGTGTGCCCCAGACAATCTGGTTGGTCATACCGGTCACATAATGACCGTAATGCTCCATGTAAAACGCGCAGGCAAGAGCAGACAGGACGAATACGGCAAGCATTGCAGCCAGTGCATAAAACTGTGTGCTGTTGCCTTTAATTTCGCTGTAGATGATTTGCTTCACGACATTGTTCCGGTTGATGACTGCCCTTAAAGATTCCTGTAGCGGATACCGGGGTTGAGACCGAGATCTGCGCGTATTTGCTGTGATGCATACTTGGCGACACGTTGTGAGATTTCGCTGTCAGGATCATTCAGGTCGCCAAACAGCATGGCACCACCGCCCGTATCAGAGCAGGCTTCCACACAGGCTGGTTGCTGGTTGGCATCAATACGGTGAACACACAGGGTGCAGCTTTCTACCGTGCCTTTACCCCGTGGCGCATGGGGCTTCTGATCTTCGAGCACTTCGTGGACAAACGACCTCGCCTTGTAAGGGCAGGCCATCATGCAATAGCGGCAACCGATGCAGGTGTGTTTATTGACCAGAACAATGCCATCGGCGCGTTTGAATGAAGCACCGGTCGGACAGACATCCACGCAGGGTGGATCTTCACAATGCTGGCACATCACCGGCAGTGATTTGCTGTTGCCGGTTTGCGGGTTCTTGATATCAATTTTTCTTATCCATTGCGCGTCCGTTTCAGGTCTGCCAGAACCACGCAGGCCGTTCTCTTTTGCACATGCTGATACGCAATCGTCGCAGCCGTTATCGCAGCGGCCCAGATCGATCAGCATGCCCCAACGCACCGCGCTGGAGGCTTCAGCATCCAGTGCCTTTGCATTGACCGGTGCGGACTTGCTGATCCCGTACAAAATGACACCAGGGGCAAGTGTTACACCAGCTGCTGTGGCCATGGCGCTAATGAAACTGCGCCGTGAGGGGTCAAACCCAGCTGTTTCAGTCAACTTTTTATCTTTTGTTTTGTTGCTCATTGTTTACTCAGACCCATTCACATTTGTTGTGACTGGAAATGCGCTGCTCAATTGATGGTCATCCGGTATTTCACCGGGTTCCGGACGTGATGCATGACATTGAAAGCAATCGATGCTGACAGCGGCATAGTCGTGACAGGAACGGCAAAAATGCGCCGGACTGGCAACCGTAACCGGTATTGCATCGGGTCCGTAAACCGCATGGCAACTTAAACACTCTATAAGACTGTATTGCTCGTTGCGAACACCCTTTATCATGGTCTCATCACGTTGGTGCTTGAGCAGTTCCATGTGGTTACGCCGCATGAAGTCGGTATCTTCTACGCAGGCATCGCCCCGACCCATGGGTATGACGGGTAGCAACGTGTTACTGACCGTCTTGTCCTGTTGGGCATACACCACACCGCCTGGACTACCCATGCCAGTCAATATAACCGCCAGCAAAATGATGCAGATGCGGCGCAGGCGCATGGATTACTCTCCCAGGCCCATCTTTATGTAGCCGGAAGGACAGACGTCCTCACAGATGTGACAACCGATGCATTTGTTATAGTCGGTATCCACGTAACGGCCCATCGTAGCTTCTGTTTTCTTGACCCGGAAAATCGCGTCCTGGGGACAAAATACAACGCAGCTATCACACTCGAAACACATACCGCAGCTCATACAGCGATTGGCCTCGAGTTGTGCCTCTTCCTGTGTAAGGCCTTCTATGCGTTCACCAAAGGAGCCCAGTACGGAGTCAGCCGTAATGGTGCTTTCCTGACGTTTGTTCCTGGCCTCGTACTTGAAATGACCAAGGAATAATTCATCCGCCGGAGCGATTTCAATAAACGAGCGATCTTCATAATTGTGAACCGCAAAGGCTGAGCTATCGGTACCACTCTCCTGTTCATGTGAATACTCAGCTGGTGTGTGGCCGCTTTCTCTTAACTTGTCCAACAGGTTGAAGTGATGGACGTCAACTCTTGGGCGTTTTGCCGGGTTCTGGCCTGCAAGGAATTTATCGATACCCTCAGCCGCAATGGATCCCTGGCCGATGGCTGTTGTCAAAAGATGTGGCCGGAGGATGTCGCCACCGGCAAACAGGTCGGGGTGATCCTTTACACGATAGAAGCCATCGGCATCGATCAATCCGCGACCGCCGTCGAGGGGTTCAAAACCGGTCAGATCGCCACGTTGTCCAATAGCGGAGACCAGCAGATCACACTCAATCTCTGTTTCCGAGCCTTCCACGGTAGTCATCTCTCCCGAGCTCCAGTCGGTCTTGATGACACGTACACCTGTAGCTCTGCCATCATCGCCAAGCAGAACTTCCACGGGTAACAGTCCGGGTCTGATTTTCACGCCTTCCTGGGTTACATGTTCGACCTCCATCTTGGTGGCCGGCATGATGTCGGATGATTCGCGGGAAATAAGTGTTACGTCTGCTCCCTGGCGTTGGGCGACCCCTGCCACATCGTGCGCCATAAACCCCATGATGATATTTTCAGGTCTGTCGTGTTCGCGTTTGTGTTCAATATGGCCCAGGCGGCGGGCTACCGCGGCCACATCCATTGATGTATCACCACCACCGACAACCAGTACCTTGCCCGCGGTGTGTTTTAGCCGGCCGTCATTGAATGCCTGCAGAAATGCGACACCACTGATAACATTTGGCGCATCGCCGCCGGGTACGGGCAGGGCCATACCTGACTGGGCACCGAGGGCAATAAACACGGCGTCATGTTGCGAACGCAGTTCATCAAAGGAAATATCTACGCCGATCCGGGTATTGTTGCGAACCTCAACACCGAGATCGAGAATGCGCTGAATCTCGCCATCGAGGACTTCATCCGGGACCCGGTAACCGGGGATGCCATAACGCATCATGCCACCGAGTAAATCCTGTCTTTCAAACACCGTGCAGGCATGTCCCATACGACGAAGATGATAGGCACAGGAAAGACCGGCGACACCGCTGCCGATGATGGCGACTGATTTGCCGGTATCGACACCCGGCTGATGCAGCTTCAGATCGTGCTCCAGCGCATAATCGCCAATAAACTGTTCTACCGCGTTAATACCAACATGATCCTCCACCTCGTTGCGGTTACAACCGTCTTCACAGGGTGCGGGGCAGACCCGGCCCATGATGGCGGGGAAGGGATTGGCATCGGTCACGCGGTCGAAAGCATACTCCTGCCAGGGTTTTCCCTCAGGCGGTTTTTCAATGCCACGCACGATATTCAACCAGCCACGGATATCCTCGCCTGACGGACAACTGGCCTGGCACGGCGGGGCACGGTGGATATAGGTCGGGCATTTGTGTGAATGATCAGCATCGAATATTTCTTCCACCCATGGAAGATGTTTGTCGTCACCATCCTTGTAGCGGCGATTGGTCAGAAGTTTTTCAGTCATTGCGTCATCTTCCTGCGCTTTTACCGCGCTTGGTATCAATTATGTGGTCCGTCAAGCGGTGGCCACGTTTTCAGTTGCCTCAGCATCTTCTTCGGTCTCGCTATCTTCCTGGCCATCCAGAATGATTGCGTTTGAAACCAGTTGATGCAGGCTGACGATTCTGTCCATGCCAATGCCGTATTGCGGCATGACCTTGGCAAACTGGGTTTTACAGATGGCACAGATCGCGGCCATGTGTGTGACACCCTGTTCTTCAACCACTTCCTGCAGGGCTGTCATACGTGGTGATGCGCCCTTGGTCCTGATCTCCATCAGATCGTCCGTCAACAAACCGCCGCCGCCGCCACAACAAAATGTGGCCTCATGAATGGTATCGGCAGCCATATCAACAAAGTTGTTACAAACTGCCTTGATGATCGCCCGTGGAATCTCAAACTGTCCACCGGGTGTATCTCCCATACGGGAACCACGCGCAACATTGCAGGAGTCATGGAAGGTTAAAGTCATATGATCGTTGGCTGATTTATTCAGCTTCAACTTATCGTTCTGGATCAGGTCCCAGGTAAATTCACAGATGTGTTGCGGCACCGGGTAATTGGGGTCGAGGAAATCAAAGGGTCCGGACAGCGTATTCATGAAGCTGTAGGCGACACGCCACGCATGACCGCACTCGCCGAAGATGATTCGTTTTACACCCAGGTCTTCAGCCGCTTTCCTGATCCGGTCAGTGAGCAATTTCATCTGTTCCTGGGAACCGATGAACATGGCGAAGTTTGCGGCTTCAGAAGCATATGAGCTGACGGTCCAGCTAACACCTGCGGCGTGAAACACCTTGGCATAGCCGATCAGGCCGTCGATGTGGGGTTCTGCGAAAAAGTCGGCACTGGGTGTCACCAGCAGAATATCCGCACCCTTTTCGTTAACCGGAATCCTGACCTTGACACCGGTTTCATCTTCGATGTCTTCTTCCAGGTCTTCCAGCGTATTGATCAATGCTTTTTCGGGCAGGCCAAGGTTGTTACCGATCTTGTGCACTTTGCCGAGAATTTCGTTGCAGTATTTTTGACCCTTGCCGATGTGATCCATAATTTCGCGTGCAGCCATGGATATTTCGGCGGTATCGATACCGTAAGGACAATAGACAGAGCAGCGACGGCATTGGGAGCACTGATGAAAATAGCTGTACCATTCGTCCAGTACTTCTTTTGTCAGGTCTTCGGCACCTACCAGTTTTGGAAAGTACTTACCCGCAAATGTGAAATAACGGCGATAAATTTTGCGTAGCAGGTCCTGGCGGGCCACCGGCATATTCTTCGGGTCACCTGTACCCAGAAAATAATGACACTTGTCGGTGCATGCGCCGCACTTGACGCAACCGTCCATGTAAACCTGTAAGGCCCGGGAGTTTTTTAGCAATTCGCCGAATTTCTCGATCGCCTTTGCCTGCCAGTCATCAACCAGTTCACCCGGGAAGCCAAGTGCCTCCTGGTGTACGGCTGCCGCAACATACGGTGATGAATCCTTCATGACCCCCGGGTTCAGTTTAGGGATTTCGAACAGCGTATTGATTTGAATTGTTTCGTAATCGGCCATCGTTATTCACCCCTGGCCTTGGAGCGATCGGCCTCCAGGGCTGTCACCCACGGTGCCAGGTGTCTTTTCTCACGTGGATTATCAACCTGGTTGCGACCCGGGCTGAAAAATACCCCGGGTGCGTGTAGCAGCTTTGAAACCGGGAAAATAAACATCAATATCAACACGAGACTCAGGTGAACCAATAACACCGGGTCTGCCGGCAGTGGCTGCCAGTTGAAGTAGATCAAACCGAGTGTGAATGCCTTCAGAGCAACAATGTCGGTATGTAACACGTACTTCATCATTAGGCCGCTGGCGGCTATGCCGATCAACAACATGAGCATCAGGTGGTCGGACGGCCCCGAGATATAACGAATCCGTTCAACCAGGAACCGTCGTCCCCATAAGGCAGCCAACCCGGCGAGCATCGCAAAGCCCGCGTACTTACCGTATGGCTGGATCCAGTTCACCCAGAACCAGACCGGCTCGGTGAAATACCTGAGGTGGCGCAACACGACCAGCAACATGGCGACGTGGAAAATCCAGCCGAATAACCAGGTCCACTTGTTGGCTTTGAACAGGCTTTCAAAGAAGGCCACTTCTCTGAACATACGCAAAACCACGCCCGGGCGTGTAACCGGTGCGGGTGTTGTCGGGATTTTAAGAGGGGCAGGGGTGCGTGCGTAGAGGCGGATTCTATACACCAGACCGACAACAAAAACTGTCGTCGCAAGGTAAAATAATATCGCAAAGATCGTGCTCAGCACCGCTGCTCCCTGGTTCCCTTGTTTGGCGGGTCAGCACAGGTGGGCTGACCCGTTAATTTAACTTAGATACAACCCGTTGGTTTTGGCAAACCGGCGATTTTGCAAGCCTGTTTGGCGGGGCCGTATGGAAATAATTCGTAGAGATATTTGCTATTGCCTTTTTCAGGTCCGAGTTTCTTCTTTACTGCTTTGGTCAGAACACGAACTGCCGGGGCAATTTGATATTCTTCGTAGTAGTTGCGTAAGAAGTTCACCACTTCCCAGGCGTCACTGTTCATTTCGATGTTCTCGTCCTTGGCAATCAACTCCGCCAATTCCTTATTCCAAGCGCCGATATCAACCAGGTAACCTTCTTCGTCGGCCTCAAATGTTGTGCCGTTGAGTTCATATGCCATGATCTACTTTTTCCTTTAATTAAAAACCAATCTACAACCAGGATTGCGCAACATCGTGCTCAACCACCAAATCTACAAAACCACCATAATCGACGACGGTAAATCCATCGATTAACGGGGTGTCGTCCAGCCCACGCGCCGAAACATCCGGTCCGAGGACATAAAAAGTCAGTTCATTCATGCGTTTGCTGACGGCCTCGGCGGATTCCGCCTTCTTCAATGCCGCGTATACGCCGTCCTCTATCAGCAGTACGGAGCTTCCGGGCTCTGCCAGGCGCAGACAGCTATCGAGGGCATTTCTGTCGAATGGGGATTTATTGATCAAATGCAGCATCGTACTCATGAGCTTATCACCACGTCCTGTTGCGCCATGATCCCGCGCAGTTTTTCCGCCGCGACCACTTCGACCGGGATGATCAGGTCATCGGCAGTCAGGCCACGTTTATCGAGCGATTCCTTTTCGACATAGATTTTTTCCACGTCGTAATCATCAAGCGCCCTGTAGGTCTTTGAAAAATTCTTCATGCCAATACCGGTTGTGTCCTGGTCTTTCTTCAGCTGGTAAATACCATCGTCAACAAACACCACGCTGACGTCCTGATCAAATGCCGCTGCAACCAAAACAACTTCAAGGCATTCCAAAGCATAGATCGTTCCGTAAGGGGCTCTGCGATTGACATACATAAAGCGTCTAACGACTTCCGGGCCTTCCTCTTCTTCCCATGGTTCCATTTGTGTGCTCCTTCAATCGCCAAATACGACCAGGCGGTCGTTTTGAATACCTGCCTCAACCAACTGGCCGAGACCGGAGATACGAAATCCATCCTGCAGGACCTCTTCCTTGATACCACGACGCAGGGCTGCCGCGATGCAGACCACCAGGTCGATACCGTGTGCTTTACCCAGTTCGGCCCACAGGGCCACCAGGTTGCGGTCATCGGTCTGTGGTTCTGACAAACGGTTGGCATTAAAAACACCATCGTTATAAAAGAACACACGGGATACTTCATGACCTTTTTCGATTGCCGCCGCCGCGAAACGGTAGGCACTGTCGGAGGCCTGGTGTGTAAATGGCCCCTCATTGACTAAGATTCCTAATTTCATAATCCTGGTTTCACATATAAGAGTGTTATCAGAAATGCAGGTGCGTTGAAGCGTTGAGGCTACTACGCGCACCGCGCCAATCATCAATCTGGTGCTTGGTGAACGCCAGATCGGTCATTTCGAAAAACCGTGGCCAACCGATACGTTCGATCCACTCGCCCAGACGTTCCCAGGCCTTGCCGTCTTCCTTATAGGCATAAAGAATCCGCTTGACGATGTCAGCCACCTCGGGCCAGCGTGGCGGGTTATTCGGCAGGTTGGCGGCGACCAGCTTGTGGAAGGTCGGCTTGGTGCGGGCGTTTGAGTGTTTGCCACCTACCCAGATGGCCAGCTTGGTTGAATCCGGGCCATTGATTTGCATCGGTGGGCAGGGTGGGTAACAGGCACCGCAACAGATACACTTTTTCTCATCGACTTCGAGTGAGGGTTTGCCGTTGACCATCGCGGGGCGAATGGCGGCCACCGGGCAACGCGCCACAACAGCCGGTCGCTCACAGACATTGGCGACGAGATCGTGATTGATTTTTGGTGGCTTCACGTATTGAACATTGATCGCGATATCGCCCTGGCCACCACAGTTGATCTGGCAGCATGATGTTGTCATGCGAACCCTGTTGGGCATTTCTTCATGGGTGAACTCATGCATCAGTTCATCCATCAGAGACTTGACCACACCTGATGCATCGGTGCCGGGGATATCGCAGTGCAGCCAGCCCTGGGTGTGGGAGATCATTGACAAGGAGTTGCCTGTACCGCCAACAGGGAAGCCGGCTGCATTCAGTTCTTCGATCAACGGCCCGGTTTTGTCAGAGGAGGTGACCATGAACTCGGCATTGCTGCGGGTGGTAAAACGCATGAAACCGTCGGCAAATTTATCGGCAAGTTCACATAGTTTACGAATCGTACCCACGTCCATCTGACGTTGCGTACCCGCACGGACTGTCCAGATTTCGTCACCACTCTTGGCGACGTGATGCAACACACCCGGTCGTGGCCGTTCATGCCAGTCCCAGTTGCCATAATTGGCCCTCAGTGTCGGGTGCATGTATGGGAATGGGTCTGGAACTCCGTGTTCATCCGGTCTGCGTGGCATTACTGCGTTATTCATTTTCTGTACCTCATACTCAATATGCGTTGCTGATATTGCGTTCTTTATTTAGCCGCTGCTTTTGCTTTCTTGTGCTCGAACCACTTGGCGGCCTCTATATCCCAGTCATCGGTACGAACATAAGAGCTTGTTCGTGGATGATTGACCATATTCGGATCAACCGGGACATCCATTGCTTCAAGGAAGTTAGCCAGGCCGATGCGATCAATGGTTTCACCGATACGTTCGTGCTCCAGTGCATTCTCTGCGAAGAAATCGATGCACTCTTCGGTAAACTCAACCAGTGTTTCGTAATCTTCGTCGGTTTCGAGTTTCAGGAAGGGGTGGATTACCGTACCCATCTGGTCACCAATTTTCAGCGACCGTTTGCCACCCATCAAAATGGTGACACCACGATCCTTACCCGGTGAGAGTGCTTTTGGCATGACATTGATGCAATGCATGCAACGTACACAACTCCTGTTGTCGATATCGAGAGTGTCGTCGTCGTTGAGGCTCAGTGCGCGCGTCGGACACATCGCGATCACGGTATCAACCATCTGTTTACGGCCAACGTTGGTGACATGCTCTTTGACTTTTTCCTGATCGACCTGCATATCGTCGCGCCAGGTACCGATCACAGCCATATCGGCACGATGGATCGCATTGACGCAATCATTGGGGCAACCGGAAAACTTGAATTTGAATTTGTAAGGCAGTGCCGGTCGGTGCATCTCGTCGAGCAGGCCGTTGATGATCGTGCGGTGCGCACGTACTTCGTCATAACATGATTGTTCGCAACGGGCGTGGCCAACACAGCTCATCGAGGTCCGCAACGCCGGCCCTGCACCACCCATGTCCAGGCCGATCTTGTTTAACTCATCGAAAGCCGGTTGTACTTTATCGGTAGTACAACCCTGGAACATGATGTCACCCGACTGACCATGCAGAGCAATAAGACCGGAACCGTGTTCTTCCCAGATATCACACATGTCACGCAATAGCTTGGTTGAGTAATGCAAACCGGCGGGTGGCTGAATCCGCAGTGTGTGGAACTCTGAAGACTCCGGGAATTTCTCCGCAACTTCAGAGAAGCGTGGGATGACACCACCACCGTAGCCAAAGACACTGACCGTGCCACCTTTCCAGTATCCCTTACGTGTCTCATAGGAGTGCTCAAGCTGACCCATCAGGTCTTTCATCATGATAGCGCTGGGTTTGTCACCGTCATCTGCCAGTCGTTGAAGACCATCAACAAAACTTGGCCATGGACCGTCCTTAAGTTCATCCAGTAACGGGGTAGGGTGAGTTTTTTTCGTCATGACAGCTCCAATAAATCCGAGAGATAGAATGCTTAATCTGTTAGATTTATGAACGCCGGGTGTACTAACAGACGCATTCTTAAAGTATAGCCAAGAAAACGATAAAAGGCTGTTAAACAGCGTATTAAATTCCCTGAAGTTTGATTTCCGAACTTCAAACGTTTGGCTATATTAGAAATTCATGATATAAGAATTTGAAATTTAATACCAGTAGGATTAATTACGGTGAATATTCTTGGTCACAACGGTGGCATTTTAGAAGATAGCTCCCGTTACCGGGAATGGAGAAACATCAGGCTCCAATCCTATCCTGAAAACGTGGAAGAAATTCTTGTACCGATTGACGGTCTGCACAAAATGACGACTAGTCAGAAAGCAGCTATTGAAGTGTCTTGCAGACGATCGAACATGGCCATTTATCAGTGTCTGAACCTGTCGGTGGACCGTGCTGCCATCGTCGCGCTTGCTTCGGAGTTCGGATTGACCCGGCTCGACCATCACCTGTGTGCCAACGCGGATGGTGTTTCCGAATTATCGGTGGCATCCGATGGCGTCCGTACGGGCTACGTACCTTACTCCAGCCGCAGTCTCAGCTGGCATACCGATGGTTATTACAATGGGAAAGACAGGCAGATCAATGCGGTTGTCCTTCACTGCGCACAAAGCGCAGCGTCCGGCGGTGAAAACGCCTTGCTTGATTCAGATATTGCTTACATTTGTTTGCGTGACGAGGATCCCCGCTTTATCACGGCCTTCGAGCATCCTGAGTGTATGACGATCCCGGCCAACACCGGTACAGAAGGTGAGATTCGAGGTGCGGTATGCGGTCCGGTGTTTTCGTATGGTGCCAATGGTGAAATTCACATGCGCTACAGTGCACGTAAGAAAAATATCCAGTGGCGCGATGATGCTCTAACTACAGCTGCGCGGGAATTCCTGTCGGAGGTTCTTCGTGATAAGAATGGTCCGGCCTTCCACTATCGATTACAGGCAGGTGAGGGCTTACTTTCCAACAATGTCTTGCACAACCGAACCGAATTCAGCGATGGATCGGCGTCTCATCGCCTGCTGTATCGCGCGCGCTTTTTCGACCGCATTGCTATATAAAGGTCGTACAATATAATCAGCCCGACTGAGGAACAAGCCATGAAAGCCATAGAAGTAAAGCTCAGTGACATCATCATCCAAAACCCTGACGTCAATTCATTTCCGGAACTGCTCGACAAGGTTCGGGCCATGACTTCGGAGAACATGATTTTTCTCAATTTCGACGTCAAACCCGACTACCGTGATACCCCGCGTAACTGGGAGTGGAAACTGGAAGCGGCCTTCGGTGATGGTGGCAAATGATGGAGTCTGTTATCACCAGGCTGGATGAATTAACTGCCCCCTATGGAAAGGAAGTGAAGTTGGAAGATGTTGCCTATGAAAATGGCATGCGCGTGCTGCGGATACATATTCGTGAGGGCAATCGCTTCACGGTGATGGATGTCGATGAAAAAACCGCCTCCCACTGGGGCGCGGCAATGAAGGACTGGGCAGCTCAATCGAAAGATTAGAAAACCATAAGGACACAAGATGGATCATCTCCCTGTTTTTCTGAACGTCAGTGGAAAACGAACACTGATCGTTGGCAATGGCGTATCAGCCGCGCGCAAAGCTGACCTTTTATTACGTGCCGGATCCGACCTGACCATCGTTGCACCCCGGCTCGGTGAAGAATTATCACAACTTGCCGAAAGGTATTCATTCAAACACCAGGCCACTGAACTGAGCGCAGCAGACCTGCATGGCTGCCAGGTCGTTTTTGCTTGTTCCAGCGATGATTCGGTCAACCAGAAGCTGCGCGAGTTTGCCGCTGCCGCAGGAATTATGGTCAATGTCAGTGACAAGACTGAAGAATGTGACTTCATCATGCCGGCCGTGGTTGATCGCACACCGTTATTGATAGCCATTTCAAGTGGCGGTACTTCACCTTTGTTGGTGAGGATGCTCAAGGCTCGTTTCGAAACCACGATCCCGGCGGCGTACGGGCGTTTGGCCGAATTCGCCGGAAGCTATCGCGACCGGATAAAAAAGCTTATCCCGAACCTGACACGCCGTCGGCGGTTCTGGGAGGCGATGGTCTCCGGGCCGGTTGCCGAACACATTTTTTCCAGCCAGATCGAACAGGCCGAATCTTTAATGGAGACCCAGCTCCAGGAAGCTGCTGTAGCTGGTGATCAACCACCACTCGGTGAGGTCTACCTGGTCGGAACAGGCCCGGGTGACCCGGATCTTTTGACTTTTCGTGCACTTCGTCTTATGCAGCAAACTGACGTGGTTCTTTACGACCGGCTGATCGGCGAAGGGATACTCAACCTGGTACGCAGGGATGCCAAGCGTATTTATGTGGGCAAGCTAAAAAACAATCACACCGTGTCGCAGGAAGAGATTGGCAGGATGTTGATCGACCTGGCGCAGCAGGGCAAGCGCGTACTTCGTCTGAAAGGCGGTGACCCGTTCGTATTCGGACGCGGTGGTGAGGAAATTGAAGCCCTGTCAGAAAACGGTATCGCATTCCAGGTCGTGCCGGGTGTTACCGCAGCCAATGGCTGTGCCGCCTACGCGGGTATTCCGTTAACCCATCGCGACCACGCCCAGGCTTGTGTTTTTGTGACGGGTCACGAAAAGGACGGCGAACTTAACCTGAACTGGAAAAGCCTGATTCAACCCCGTCAGACGGTTGTGTTGTACATGGGGTTGTCATCGCTTGATGCGATTACCCGGGGGTTCATGAACAACGGGGCGGATCCGACTACCCCTGCAGCTGTTATTGAAAATGGAACCCGTAGCGGTCAGCGGGTCATCACCGGAACGCTGGAATCCCTGCTCGACAAGGCATCAATGGCGAAGGTCAAGAGCCCGGCTTTGATCATTGTCGGCAGTGTCGTCAGCCTGAGGGACAAACTGTCCTGGTTCGACAACAAACCACAAGGATGAATTAGCATGAGTAAAGCACTGAGCTATTTGATCAAGGCCCGCCCGGAGGCGATGAGCGCCTATTTCAGTTTTTTGAAAGACGCGGGCAAGCACCTCGACCCCAAAACCCGCTCTTTAATTTCTGTCATTACCAAGATAGACAGCCAGACGGAGGGTGGTTTACGGCAATACCTGCCCCGGGCTATCCGTGACGGCGCAAGCCCCAATGAAATCCTGGATGCGATCTTTACGGCGTTCCCGACCCTGGGACTCGCCAAGATCGTCTGGGCCATGGATATCATCCTGGACATGGATATTCCCGAGTTTCGCCTGGAATCACTCGATGCAGAACCGCGCTGGCATGACCTTGCCGATTGGAGTGAGGTCGCGGATGGCGAAATCACCTACCTGGATGATTGCGATGGTAGAAATGTTTTTATCTATCGTTCCGGTGATACCTGCAATGTATATGACAGTCGTTGTCCCCACCAGGTGACAGACATCCCTCACCTGGCCCTGTCCGGAACACAGCTGACCTGCCCAAAGCACAAATGGGCATTCGATGTTTCAAGCGGTGAGTGTGTAGCAAAAGGCACGCGGCCACTCAGGCAGTTTGACCACAGGGTGAAAGAAGGGCGTTTGCAAGCTATTTGGTAAAAAACCCCGGCCAAAAGCCGGGATTTAAGCACTACCCTTAAATCTAGTGTACTGCATCGTAGTTAATGGTACTTTCAGCCAGGCGCAAAGTGGTTAGCCGCCAGGCATGTTCCCGCCGGGCTAGCCAGCTACCCCAAGGGGGCATAACACAGCGGATGACCGCTTTGCGCCTGGCCCGAAGGGAGGCTACCTGTGGTTGCACTGCCGCGTTAGGCTCCTTGGAAAGGACCAGCCATTCCCCGCGAACCCCGCCTTGCATTGCAGCCACAGGTAGCCTCTGAAAGTGCCATTAACTACGATGCAGTACACTAAGTCTTTAAGGCGCAGTGGTCTCTGCTTCACCGTGTTGACCACGGTGCAATTTGCGGTTGATCCGACCCTTGGTGCGGGCAAAGAAATCGTTGATATCCAGGCCAATGCCGTACAGGGACGGAACCATCAGCAAGGTCACAAAGAAGGCGAAGAACACACCAAATGCCAGCGCAATCACGATGGGTTGCAGGAATGCTGCCTGGATGGAGCGCTCCAGCATCATTGGTGTCAAGCCAACAATGGTGGTGACAGAAGTTAGCAGGATGGGTCTGAATCGGGCCACGCCTGCTTCAATAATGGCTTCACGTCTTGACATCCCCTGGTCACGCAGCCGGTTGCAGTAATCCATTAATACCAGGTTGTCATTGACCACCACGCCCGCTGCTGCGGCAATACCAAAGTAGCTGAAAATAGCCATGGTAATACCAAGCACAGCGTGACCAGCAACGGCTCCGACAAAAGCATAAGGCATTGCAAGCAGGATCAACAGTGGTTGCCAGTAACTGCGGAATGCCACAGCCAACATCGTATACATGGCGAAGAATGCGATCAGGTACAGACCCATAACTTCATTGATAAAGCGTTGTTGTCCTTCAGCCTGACCAACGGCACCACGGATGATACCCGGATAACGCTTCTCCCATTCCGGGAAAAAATTCTCCTCCATATCTTTCATGATGTCGTCGCGGACCTGTTCTTTCAGATCGGCACTGATGCGTGCTGCGCGGTTGCCATTCCAGCGTTGGATTCGACTGATTCCAGGCGTGTATTCAAGGTCGGCAACGGCGAGCAGGGGCAGTTCACGACCGTCAGCGGTACGGACGCGGAAATTCTTCAGGCTTTCGATGGATTGTCTTGATGCCAGCGGATAACGAACCTTAACTTTTACATCCTGTCCGTCACGTGGCAAACGTTGAACCTCTTCACCGAAGTATGCCTGACGCACCTGCTGGTTTACATCAGCCAGGGTCAGGCCAAGCTTGGCCGTTCCGGGTTTCATGGTCAGGCGGATTTCCTCCGACGCACCTTCCAGGTTGTTACGCACATCATATATGGTCTCGTAAGTACGTAGCTGGGCTTCAACATCTGCAGTCGCTGTACGCAAAATATCCAGGTCCGGATGTCTGATGGACAGTTCGAAATCCGGGTCATTATTACCCTGCGTATAGTTCACCGAGACCTCACGCGCATCGGGCACATCACCCATCAGTTCACGTAATCTGATCGAGGCTTCTTTTGCCGTCATATCGCGGACTTCCGGTGGCGCCAGCTTGACGATGGCCAGAACGCTGTCACGCCGTGAACGTGTATACCAGTTTTCGATCAACACGCCTTCGCCGTCAGTGCGCGCATTCACTTCTTCTACAAGTGCCAGTTCAGCTGCCTGTAATTGTGCAAGGATTTCCAGCGCACGACTGTAAGGCGCGCCTTCCGGCATGACGACATTAACCTCGATCTGATCGGATTCGATATCCGGCATAAAGCTCTTTTTGACCCAACCGGTGCCAAACACACCAAAGCCAATGACAAGCACACCGAGAAAAATGCTGGTTGTCAGATAGCGGTGATCCATAGCCCAGTTGCCAATTCTTCTGTAATGGTTTTGTGCAAAGTGAAGAATGCTATCTGCAATACGTTTCTGGAACCTGCCAAACCTTTTCATATTATGCCGGGGTTTCATTGACGAAAGGTGCGATGGCAGGATCAATAACGACTCAACCAGTGAAAAACCCAATGCCAGGATCACAACCCAGGTAATGTGCCGTGTAAATTCGGAAGTAGAACCACTCACAAACAGCCAGGGAAGAAAGGCCAGGATCGTGGTGATTACACCAAACACAACCGGCTTGGCCACCAGTTGAGCACCGGAAATTGCCGCATTGACACCGCCGCCAATCCGGTTGGCCTCGGTGTGTATACCTTCACCCACCACGATCGCGTCATCAACAACGATACCCAGTACCAGCAGGAAAGCGAAAGTAGACAGCATATTCAGAGACACGCCAACAGGACCCAGCAAAACAAATGCACCGGCGTAAGCCGTGGCGATACCAATAGCCACCCAGAAGGCCACTATCGGTCTCAGCGTGAGCAGCAATATAATCATGACCAGTGCGAGACCCTGCACCGCGGAACTGCTGATCGTCTTCATCCGGCCTTTAAAAGCAACGGCCTGATCGGTCCACAGTGTCAGGCTAACGCCTTCAGGCAGGCTTTCTCTTCTTTTTTCGATCCATTCACCAACGGATTCCGAGGCTGTCACGATGTCCATGACCTCGGTGGACATGATCTGCAGTAGAACCGCAGGTTCACCATTGAGTGTTGCCAATATCGGATCGTCTTCGAAACCATCTACTACGGTTGCCACGTCGCCGACGCGAAGAATACCGCCATCCGCTGTTTCACGGACGATGATATTGTTAAATTCCGTTTCAGTATCAGCCTGGCTGCGTATTTTTAGCTGGTAGGTGCCCACTTCGGTGCGGACCTGGCCTGCAGACTGGTTAATGGAGGTGTTACGGATTGCATTGGCGACTTCGGAGAAACTCAAATTGTAACGTCTCAAGGCATCTTCGCTGACCTCGATGGAAACCTCTTCCTGACGTGTTCCAAATAACTCTACTACGGTAACCGCAGTTAGTTGCGCGGCTTCACGCCGGAGTGTTTCTGCCAGGCGTTTTAACTCGCGTTCACCGATATCACCATGTACCGCGATACGCATAATCTCGTCGCGATTGATCCACTGTCGGACTTGTGGCGGTTCAATATCCCGTGGGAAAGAAGAGATCGAATCGAGGCGGATTTTTACATCATTCATGAACTGGGTGAAATCAACCTGTTGTTCCGCAAGGATGTATACCCCGCCGAAACCTTCAGATGAAGAAGAGCGTACCCATTCAATCGCATCGAGATCGCGAACGGATTCTTCAATGCGTGCAACGATTTGTTCTTCGACTTCTTGCGGAGCAGCACCCGGCCAGGAAACTTCGATCTGCAGACCGGGGAAGCGCACCTGCGGATCCATCTCGCGTTCCATTTGGGAAAAACCAATCGCGCCGGCAACAAAGATACCGATCATGATCAGGTTTGCGGCTACGGAATTACGTGCCCACCAGGCTATCAAACCATTCATATCCTGCTCCCTCTTTACTTATTATTTAGCTTGTTTGTTCACGGGTGATAGCTTGGACTTCCATGCCATCAACCGCTGCAGGAATCGTTGAGGTCACGACTTTTTCGCCCACTTCAACACCATTGGTGACCAGCACGATTTCTTCCGAAGTGGAAAGCACCTCGACGGTACGGATTTCAAGCCGGTTTTCATCATTGATCACATAGACCTTGTTTGCGTTACGTAAGGCCAGGCGTGGAAGTACCATTGCAGACTGGCTGTTCACACCTGCGATATCAGCATGAACAAACATACCAACGGCTATCGGCGCGCCGTTATCGGCACCCAGTCCGTATGGGTCTTCAACTTCGGCTATGGCATAGATAAGACGTGTTTGCTGATCAACTGACGCATGGGTGCGGACAATGCGTCCGTTCCAGAAATGTTCCTTGTTACCCACACGGGCACTGAATTGCACAACAGGTGCATTAAATGCATCTGCCATGAAACCCATCGGCAGGTTCAGTTCGGCCAGTTGCGAGTCGGTCAGCGGTAAACGGATTTCAACGGTATCCGTGGAAAAAACGCGGCCCAACTTTGTGCCGACAGTGACATACTGCCCAATACCAACACTTTTTTCACGCACGCGTCCCATGAACGGTACGTTGATTTCCGTGCGGGCTACATTTAACTGTGCCTCCTTCAGATCAGATTCAGCGGAAAGCAGCTTGGCTTCTGCTTCCATGACCTGCGGCTTGTTCAATGCGTAAGGTGTCGGTTCGCCGGCATTTCGTTTATCAAGCCAGTGTTCTTTTTTAATCTTGGCATTTGCGAGTTCCCGTTGAACAGCAACCTGAGCCTCCGCTACGCGGGCCCGTGCCCGGACAACGGCAAGTTTGTAGTTGGTGTCATCAATTTTGATCAGGGTTTCGCCCGGATCAAACTCGGCACCTTCTGCAAAAGATTCGGAAATACCAACAATACGACCGGAAACCTGCGGGATCAGGTCAATTTCAGTTTTAGGGCGAACCTCACCCTGGGTCTGAACTGAAATGGTGACCGTGTCCGACGTGACTTCATCGACATAGAGTGAAATCAGTCTCTGCGCCTCTTCCTTTTTCTCCGGTTCAGGTTTTGCGGCACCAAGGGCCTGAACAATTCCAATGCTCACTGCCAGTACCAGTATGGGAGAAATGATCTTTAGTAACTTTTTCACGGTAAACCTCGCTATTAATATTTCAGGTCGTTGCAACTATTTTTTCGTTACCCACATAAAAATGGGCGGATGCTTACTTTAATGGCATGTTTCTGCCTTTAAAAAACACCAGCCCTCTATAGCAATATCGATAACTCTTAAGACGAACTTTTTGTAACAATGGTTACATTTAATTTTTCTGATACCCTGCTGAATGACCAGTCCTGCGGGCACGGGTATATAAGAACACGAACGGCGTTGTTATACATGGGCCAAAAGTCAGTGGGCCAATAGTCACGTTACCGGTTGCCAGACTTTCAGAGCGATTTTTCAGCATGACCCAGTCCACACAAGACAGTCCACACAAGACCGGCCAGTGCAAATGCGTCGTCCCAGCTAAGCTGAAATAGCCAACAGGAGATCAAGGCCCGGCATTCGCCGGGCCCTTTTTTACCTGGCTGTTGACCGGTCAGAGATCTTGAAAAATCAAATTTACTTTCCGTTAATTTATATATTATGAAGATCTATTTGACGGTGTTCGTTGATATCGTATATTTTCTAGACCGATTAAAAAGATATTGGAAAAAGGACTTTCATAGTTAGGTTTCCATGGCGGTGGTTTCCGTCAGGAGTTATTTAGCTTCCTTAAGATTTCCTTAAGTAATTTCAGGTATTAATGGAATTCTCCCTACTGCGTTTGGGATGTTCTTTGAAGTTCAGCAAAAAGGGATTCACTTTAGAAAAGGATTTTCGAATATGAAAACCTCAAGACCGAATTCACATTTACTCAACTATTGTTACAAAATTTTTCTCATTACAAATAATATCCTGGTAGGGCTGGTTTTATTATCTAATCATGCACTTGCCGCTGACCCTTTTCGGGTAGAGATCAAAAATACTGAATACGATGCTGAGAAAAAACAGCTACAAGTTGAGGTCTTGCTTGGTAACAAGGCAAGCAGAACCGTGTCCCTTTTCAACGACCGAACCAATGAGTTGCTGGCTGAAAAAAGCACCCGAGATAATAGTGTTCGTATCACGGTTCGGAGACTCACGGGAAACGATGTACCCTGCGAGGTAAGGGCAGTATCTGAAGGTCTGTCCGACGTCAGTAGCGTAGCAAATACACCTGCTGATTGTGCTGTCGAACCACCGCCAGCACCACCAGAAAACACAGCATCCGAGTGCGTGATCACTGCACCGGGTGGTGACGTTTCCATCCTGCTGGGTGACAGCGTTTACTTCACGGGTGAGGCGACGGATCCGGATGTCGGTGATACCTTGTCATACGAATGGGATTTAGGGGGTGGTGCAGATACACGACCGACCACAGCGGATGCGGGAGCCATTATGTTTGATGTTGCAAATGGTTTGTTCGTAGCTGAATTCATAGTCACAGATGCGGCAGGCGCGCGTTGTACTGCACAGCGTCTGGTCGAAGTTGGCTCACCGCCTGACGGACTGCCGCCAAAGGTATCCGAAGAGCCTGCGCCGGGTAGCACGGAAGCCGGTGATGGCGAAAATGTGGTACTGGCATTCAATGACCTGGGTATGCATTGCGCGGATCTTGGCTCCTATCCATTCAGTATCCTGCCACCGTTCAATACCGTTAACGCCCAGGTCGTACGCAAAGGCAGCAGAGGTAGCAATCGCCCGCTGATATTGAATGACACCATGGTTTCCTTACAGTACTCAGCGGCCTCGAGTGCAAACGACCCGGTTGGCGCCGGTTCTATCAACTCGACCAGTCAGAATTATCCGGTCGGTTCACTTGCTGATACAGCGACGGTACGCAAGACCGATTTCTGGGATGACTTCGATGGTGTCAATAGCATCGCGGAGCTTTTATTCCCCGGCCTGCACCCTGTGCCTGACGAAGGACTACAGACCGCAGCCAATAACGAGCCCGGTAACGCCCATGGCCGTTATATGCCGGGTATCGGTGATCCCTACTACAGCAATAATCCACAGGCGTTCAGCGGGTTTGATGAATCGAAATACTGGTTCACCGCACAGGGTATACCCCATACGTCCATTGATGATGCGGGCCGCTTTAACTCATATCCGCTAATGCGTGTTCAGGCGGTGGAGATTGGAAGCGGCCAGGTACTGGCGACAACAGATGCCGTGGTGCCGGTATCTACCGAGGTCGATTGTCGTGATTGCCATGCGCAAGGGGAAGTGGGTGCAGACCCGTCAGTCCGTGCCGATGGTCCGCTATTTGTACCGGCTGCCAGCGGCGACCGCAATGATGTAGAGGCCGCAGCCAAGCACAACATACTCGCACTGCATGATTTCCAACATGGGACAATCTTCGTCGCCGTCAACCAACCGGTCCTGTGCGCTTCCTGCCATCGTTCCAATGCTTTGGCGGAAGTGGGCGGACCAGGAGGTGTTTCCGGGATTAGTAATATGTCCGCTGTCATGCACGGCTTTCATGGGCGTTTGCAGGTCAATGGTTCAGGTGAGTTAATCAGGGACAGCGCTGGTGAACCCGTGCTGATCGATCCACCGAATATGACGGAAATCGAAGTACCGCTGATCCTGACGGGGGAGGGCATTCCAATGGAACAGAACTGCTTCAATTGCCACCCCGGAAAGATTACCCAGTGTTTCCGTGGCGCCATGTACACCGCCGGTCAAAAATGCGATGACTGTCATGGCGACATGTTGGCGATGGGGGGTGAGTTTCCACTGCTGACCACAGGCGTTGCCCGTGAACCCTGGGTGGATGAACCCAAGTGCAGTTCTTGCCATAGCGGTTTTGGTGACGACCCGGTTGGTGCCCTGGCATATGATCCAGATGATTCTGCAGCCACACCGATCGAACTGGCCGACTCCCGGTTTGCCGAGAATCCCGATACCCTGTATCGCAATAGTCTCGATAACCATGCGGGTCTCGCGTGCGAAGCCTGTCATGGCAGTCCTCATGCCATCTGGCCCAACCGGGATCCGGATGCCAACGATAATGTCACTGCCATCCAGTTACAGGGTCACGCGGGGACCATCAAAGAGTGCACGGTCTGTCACGACCCCAACAGCTTCCCCAATGGCACCCTCGAAGGGCCACACGGTATGCATCCGGTCAACGAGCCAAACTGGATCAAGAGCAAGGGCGATTTCTATCACGAGGATTTTGTCTGGAACGATGGTGAAGACCAGTGTGCTGCCTGCCACGGAGCCGATCACCGTGGTACCCGTCTGTCACGCGTTCCTGTTGACCGTGTGTTGAGAGATGCAGATGGCGTGGTGCGCGCCACGCTGGCTGCCGGTGAGATTGTTTCCTGCGGTCTTTGTCACAGTATCAAAAAGAGTTTCTCGAATTAGAAAACGGACCAATTGTGTCTCCCGTTGCCCCGGAGGTTTCTCCGGGGCAAAAAAAGAGGGGCCTTGACGGCCCCTTAATGTGGAGAAGTTAAACTAGAACCTGTTATCAGGCCTTAGAATCTGAAACCAATGTGACCGCCGAATATCCACGGATCAACCTCTACTTTGCCAATGCTGACGCCATCCAGCCTTGCCTTGGTATCGATATCGATATAACGAATATCGAGGTTAAAGAACCAGTCGTCATTAAAGAGAACATCAAAACCTGCCTGACCGGCTAATCCCCAACTATCACCGAGGTCCAGATCTACGCCTTCGAGCGCGCCGATCGTTTTTTCGCTGGAAAAATGGGTGAGGTTAATGCCTACACCAAGGTAGGGCTGGAACTTTTCCGTTGGCATGAAATGATATTGTAAGCTCAACGTAGGTGGCACTTGCTTGGTGCTACCGATCTTCGTACCATCCAGTAATTCAATATCGTGCTTGAACGGCACAGCAGCAAGTAGTTCCAGGGCCCAGACATCCGTCATCATGTAGCTGAAGTTGAAAGTCACGCTGGTGTCTGATTCGACAGATACGATGTCGCTGTTGTCTGACGCCGGACTAACATAGGATGCGCCAACCCGAACCAGCCAGTCACCCGGCTCAAAAGCCATTGCTGTACCCGCAAACCCCATGCTTAGGGCTGTTCCAATTAAAACTGCTGTTCTTACTCTAAATTTCATTTAGTCTGACTCCAGAATTGTTTTACCCAATGTGAAATTGTATTTTATACGATTCTTTGTGTCTTGACTTGCATCAAGAAGGTTTCATTAATACCGGCCCGGCTTGCAGGATTGAATGTTTTTGCAGTGAACCCTGCATTTTGCAATAGAATGACAAAGATCAAGGTCTCATTGAGCGACCAGATAACAGGGAATGCCAATGAAAAAATTAGTGGCTGGGCTATCAATGATTCTCCTGATGGGCTTATCAGTTGTGAGCATGGCGGCAAATAGTCGTACAGACATCCATTCCAGCGCCGGGGAGGTGCAGCCACTTCTGGTTGGAATGGAGGCACCGGATTTCACATTACGGGATGTTGAAAATCAACCATTCAGTTTTACGTCAGGTGTGCAGGCCAAACCCATCGTCCTGACGTTTTTTCGCGGGGGATGGTGTCCTTACTGCAATTTGCATTTATCCGAATTACGCCTGGCAGAGAAGCAACTGAAGGAAATGGGTTTTGATATCTGGTTTATCAGCATCGATAAACCGGAACTGTTGCTCGCAAGCCTGGATGACCCGGAGATCGGCTATACCGTTTACTCGGATTCTTCACTGGATGCTACGCGGGCTTTCGGGCTTGCATTTCGCGTAGATGACGCGCTTAACGAGCGCTACCTTGGTTTCGGCATTGACCTGGAAAAAGCCTCGGGTGAAAACCACCACGTCCTGCCGGCACCCGCAACCTATATTATCGGTACGGACGGAATCATCAACTTTGCTTACATTAACCCGGATTACAAAGTGCGCTTGCATCCGGATGTCCTGCTTGCAGCAGCACGGGCCTATACCCAAGACGCGGACAGTCGCCTGGAGGCCAGGCGCAAGCAGGCCATGAATAAATGACAGGCAGCCAGGTTGCATTTTTATCGCGAGACCGGGACTGGAAACTCGCGGTTTCCGAATCCTTTCGTGATCTTGGCGAACTATTGGAGTTTTGCGAAATTGACCCATCCCTCGCCGCGTTCAAGGGTAAGCATGAATTTGCGCTCAGGGTGACAAGATATTTCGCGTCATTGATAGAAAAAGGAAATGCCCTTGACCCGTTGTTGCTGCAGGTTTTGCCGGACGCACGTGAATTCCGCTATGTCGATGGCTATACCGAGGATGCCGTTGGTGACCAGCAGGCCATGCCTGTTCCGGGCTTAATCCATAAATATCATGGACGCGTGCTGCTGACTTTGACGGGAGCTTGTGCGATCCACTGCCGCTATTGTTTTCGACGTCACTTTCCCTACCCGGAGGCCAGCGTTGATTACGACATGAACGGTCAGGTCATGGCTTACCTGTCTGACAGCCCGGACGTGAGTGAAGTGATTCTTTCCGGTGGTGACCCGCTGATGGTAAGCGACCAGAAACTTGAAAAACTGATCAACAGACTTAACAGAATCCCCCATATTCGTGTGTTACGCATCCACAGCCGACTTCTGTCGGTTTTGCCGGAGCGAATTAATGAAACGTTGATCGGGACATTGCGGCGGTTTGAGGGGCAGCTTGTATTTGTTACACATATCAATCATCCCAATGAAATATCCCCTCACAACCAGGCTTCATTTCAGTTGTTGGCCCGCCAGGGTTACAGGCTTTTTAATCAGTCTGTTTTGCTGAAGGGTGTCAATGACAGTACGCAAACGCTGGTCGGGTTATCAAATAAGTTATTTGCAAGCCACATAACCCCATACTATTTGCATCGTCTGGACAGGGTGCAGGGTGCCGCGCACTTTGATTTGTCAAAACAGGAAAGCTGTCGGATCTATCAACAATTGCGTACCCGGTTACCCGGCTATCTGCTGCCCGCGATGGTTGAGGAAATTTCAGGCGAGTTGTCAAAAATAACCGTGCATTGTGACTGACTCAAAGGCGGTCGAATCAGAAATTGGCAGGTGGTGTCAGACGCTTG